>Ga0207151_1199_pt1 | contig 12226 bp, 13 predicted proteins | sample Alteio_BWMinHeat_29_FD_153523 | JGI IMG/M metagenome (GOLD analysis project Ga0207151, IMG submission 153523) | Enriched cells from forest soil in Barre Woods Harvard Forest LTER site, Petersham, Massachusetts, United States -... | ecosystem: Environmental > Terrestrial > Soil > Temperate forest >... | reverse complement strand
CTTCTCTAGGTGTAAGCCTTCCCAACGCAGTGGATAGCCCTTTTATGGTGAGCATTGGTAATACATCAACCGGAAAATGGTTGGAAAAAAGTCATATTCAAGCCTATGGTTGGTTCAATGGTGGGGGCAATATCAGCAGTAACTCCACAAGACCAGGAGGAAATGCCCCGGTTGCTTACATGTATACACCCAATACCCTAGAGTTTGATCAAGCGGTTTTATACATAGAGCGCGTTCCAGATACCGTGCAGACAGAGCATACGGATTGGGGCTTCAGATTGTCTGGGCTTTATGGAGAAAATTATCGTTATACAACGGCCTATGGTATCGCAAGCTATCAATTATTAAATAATAATGCGGTCTATGGGTATGATTTTCCAATGATCTATGGAGAGTTTTATATACCACACATTGCACAAGGGCTGCTGTTTAGGTTTGGCCGCTACATATCGATCCCAGACATAGAGGCCCAACTTGCCCCCAACAATTTCATGTACTCTCATTCCATGACATACACCTTTGATAACTATACCAATGAAGGCATAGTGGGCAGTCTCGCCCTTACCAAAAATATCATTGTGCAATTAGGGTTAGTTGGGGGAACAGATACAGCCATATGGAATATAGGTAAAAAAGTGAATAACCCTGCACCAAACAGTTTATATCCTGCTGCAACCTTTTTAAAAGATCCCGGGGCTCAACCCTCAGCCGTGGCCTGTGTTCGTATGACATGGAACGATGGAAAGGATACCTTTTATCCTTGCATGGATGGTATCAATAATGCTGATTGGGGGTATAACAACGTACAATGGTATGGGTTTACTTATTATCACAAGTTCAACGAGCAATGGCATATTGCCTATGAAATATATACCCTGCACCAGGATAAGGTAGCCAATATTAATAACCCAGCCATAGCGGCTGCAATTGTTGCTGGAGGAACACCATTTTCACCCCAATATATCCCCTTCAATGCCCCAAATGCGGCACAATGCAGTGATCCTACAGCTCTATCCTGTAGGGCATCAGCAATAGGCACTGTTGCCTATATCAATTACCAGTTTTCTCCCCTAGATAATATTTCAATCAGACCTGAATTTTACAACGATAAAGCAGGCCAACGCACAGGCACCAAAACCAGATATCTCAATTTTGGAATTGGCTGGCAACATTGGTTCTCACCACAAATGGAGATACGCCCAGAAGTAATTTATTATTATGCCTTGGACGCAAATGCCTTCAACGGCAATATAAATCAAGGGATCCTCCCAGACAAACAATATGCCGCCCTTGGATCTATGGATTTTATTGTACATTTTTAGTTAATTTCCCCTCTCCACCGCGCATAGCGTGGGGGGTAAAAAGTTATCTGGTTTTAAATTAATTGAGAACTAATAAAATCATCAAGGTTAAGCCCCACAGCCCAAGACCAAAGCAAAACCCCAGGATAAATTGAAGAATCCGCATTTCTGTTTTCATTCATAACCCCTGTGAATGGTTGTGCCTGGCATGACCTTGGTTCTGTCATAGGGCCCAACGCCTCTCCTACTTCCGTGTGTATAAACACCGTAAGCAAAATAAAGAAACCCAGTTAAGAACCCTGACATAATGCCCAAATAAAACCAAGATCTTTTGCATTTACTGTTCTTCATGGAACATTCTCTCCTAGGATATAGAAGTAGGTTGGTCGTTTGATCCAATAAGTCACAGCACTTTCCCTGAGCAGCGACTTGTTGATGCCCAAGTCTAATCTACCAGTAACAGGCAGACAATACGAGAAAATAAGGATTGTAAGTCCTTCCATTTACCAAATGATATCGTTTACCATGTCATTTTTATCCACAGAGTTATAAATGCAATACATAGGCATATATCTAGGCGCGAATCCGGGTAACTGTTCTGCCTTAACACAGACTGTTACTGTTTTAGGGGAACAAATGGCCAAGGCTGGTTATGGTTTGGTGTATGGTGGATCTAGCCAGGGTTTAATGGGGCTTTTGGCAGAATCGGTCCTCTCACATGGTGGCAAGGCCAAAGGGATAATAACCGAACAGCTTATTCCTCAGGAAAAGCCCCTTGCCAAGCTGGATGAGTTGATAGTGGTAGATAGCATGCAAGAGCGTAAACTGCTCATGCAACAGCATTCTCAGGCCTTTATGGTGCTACCAGGTGGGCTTGGAACCTTAGAGGAAGCTTTTGAAACCTGGAATGCGATTAAAATTGGCATTCTTGATAAACCCATTGGATTTTTAAATGTAGAAGGGTATTTTGATGGGTTGTTTACCTTTATCTCTGGCTGTGTAACCCGAGGATTTCTCACCGCCAAGCAGGCCAGAATCCCTGAAATTAGTGCTGATACGCAGTTGTTATTGGATAGTCTTATGCTTTCTGAGGAAATAATATCCTAGCAACTGCCTTGAATTAAAAATTCAAGGCAGTTGCTAGGTCCTATCTAAAAGACTATTATAAATGCTGTCTTTTAGAAAAAGGCTATCGCAGCAAATGAATAATAACAACATATCCAACGCGCATGATCAATTTTTTCGCACTGCCATGACCAATAAGCAAGTGGCTCATGAGTTTTTGAAAACCTGGTTACCCTCCGATCTTTGTCAACTAATCGATTTTGAACACTTGGAATTTCAGCCCCGCTCCCTTATCAATGAGATGCGCAAAGAATCCGAAGTGGATGTGCTTTTTAAAACCACCATCAACGGCCAGGAAGGCTATCTCTATTTATTATTAGAGCATCAATCCACCCCGGATAAATTAATGCCCTTTAGAATGCATAAGTATTTATGCAATATCATTGAGCAACATTTAAAAAAGCACGGCAGTCATAAGCTCCCTCTTATTTACCCAGTGGTTATTTATCATGGTAAACGCAAGTATCCCTATTCCACCAACCTTGCTGATTTAGTTGATGCACCTAGAGAGCTGGTGGATCGTTATTTTTTAAAGCCCTTTCAACTGATAGATCTGGGACAAATCGATAATGAGATCTTAAAACAAAATGCCTGGTCTGGTGTGATGGCCTTTGCCTTAAAAAATATTTTTGCTACAGATATTTTATCCCATCTGCGAACTATGACTCCTACCTTTAATCAACTTGATAAAATTGGTGGACGTGAATATATTGCCATGGTGTTACAATATTTATTTGAGCGTGCTAAATTAACCGACAAAGAAGCTTTTTTAAAAATAATTGATCAAGAAATTTCACATGAGGTTGGAGAAAAAATTATGACTCTTTCTGAGCATATTAGAGAAGAAGGTAGACTTGAGGGCCTACTCGAAGGCAAGCTCGAGGGTAAACTCGAAGGCAAGCTCGAGGGTAAACTCGAAGGCAAGCTCGAGGGTAAACTCGAAGGCAAGCTCGAGGGTAAACTCGAAGGCAAACTCGAGGGTAAACTCGAAGGCAAACTTGAAGGTAAACTCGAAGTCGCCACACAACTGCTCGATACAGGTTCAGATATAGTATTTGTTGAAAAAATAACAGGATTATCACGCAAAAAAATAAATGAATGGCGAAAGAAGGTTAGCCTTCTTCCCAATTGATTTCAAATATTGCTAACCGGCTGGCTCGAGTCGATATAACCTTACTCTTTAACCACTCCCTAGTGAAAATAATAAGAAAGCCCAAATAGAACGGTATTATTTCTTAATTGTACTTTTGCATGGGCAATCGCGGTAGCAGTCCCTGAACCAATGAATGGATCAAATTCAGTTATATCGCGTTGCATGCGGTTACTTAGCTCTATAGCTGGATATTGCGTATGTATATAATCCGCGCGTATCGCTAGATTCTTTGTAATAAATTGTTCCAACCCCAAACCCAATCGCAATGCGGTTAGAACTTTGCTTGTTGATGCACTCAACTCAATTGGGAAAGAAGCGTTTTCAGGGAAGAAAGGGGGGAGAAAATCTGTTGTGGTGGCATTATCAACCATGACATTGATTTGATTTACAGCCACACCAACACGTCCATACAATAAGGTGGTTTGGGTAAGAAATAACCCGGGACGAAGGTCTACGCCGCCTTCCAGTGGTTTTTGTTGTACCTTTAGCAGTGGCTGGGTTAAAACCTCTTCTTGTAATACCCCATCAATGCTTGATCCCGTCTCTCCTCCGGTGCCATGCACAGTCATATGAGTTGGTGAAATAGAGGCAAAGAGCTCTGATCCCAAATAAAAATTCTGCAGATTTGTTCCATAACCGGCCAAGAGCCTACCGTCTAATGAGTCTTTGCTGTAAGCACTGTGTGAGTTAAAAATTGACTCAAGGATAGCCCCTGTATTTGGCAATATAACCATTTTCTCATAACAATCCCTGTGCATTACGATGCTAAATTTACCCCAAACTCCTACCCCCATCCACTGCCAATATTTGCCCAGTAATGTAAGGATTCTGCACAAAGGATAAAACTGCCAAGGCAATATGTTTAGGCTCACCAGCGCTTCCCAGGGGAATTTTATTGAGGACACTTTGTTTGGCCTTATCCGCTAACTGATTTTCCCCCACAGGCCAAAGACAGGCTCCAGGTGCTATGGCATTGACGCGTATGTCAGGTGCCAATTCCTTGGCCAGAATTTTGGTTTGCAGTTCTAAAGCCGCCTTGCTTTGGCAATAAAGAGCATAGTTAGGCAAGCCGCTTTGAGCATGAATGTCAGTGATATTAATAATCAGACCCTGCTGCTTGGCCAAAAGGGTTTTGGCAGCCAGACTTAAGCTATAAGGTACCTTCACATGGAGGGTAAAAAGCGCTTCAAAATCGGCCAGTGAGGCTGCCTGAATAGGGCTGGCCTTAAATATGGAAGCATTATTCACCAATACATCGAGTCTGTCAGTCTTGGCCTGCAGTTGGCGCATGATATCTTCGACCGCAGCAGGTTCTGTAAGATCTTGTTGGATGGTATGGGCACTATTGGTTCTTATCGCATTCAGAGTAGCAGCCAGCGTCTGTGCCTGCTTTATTGAGGTATGGTAATGAATAAAAACATCAAATCCAGCTGCATGCAACTGTTTGACTATCTCAGCCCCAATACGCTGGGCACTGCCGGTGACCAAGGCTACTTTATGATTGGCAGTAACTGCCATAGAATGCTCCAGCTTTATAAAGATTGTCCATCAAAATGGAACACAGGAAGAGACTGCCAATCACAGTTATCCAAGGTACAAAGACTAATTGCATAAGGATAAACTGGTTTCATCGGGATGCTGTATACAAATATACCGCAGTGTTTGCAGAAGTAATGAGCGCCCTTCATGGTATTGAATTGGTAACAGGTTAATTCCTTTTCCCCTGCAAGAATGGTGATGTCATCCACAATATGTAAAACTGCATTGCGTTTGTGACAATAGGAACAATTGCAAAGCGTGGGACGTTTGAGCTCAAATTCACAAGCATATTTAATGCGCTGACAATGGCAGGATCCAGTATATTGCATGAGTCACATTCTCCTTTGATAGATGCTTAGTTTGCTTATAGTAAGACAAAATGCAAGGCTTGACCACGGGTATTCGAACAAGATAAAAAGAGTTTTACTTCTACAATAAAATACAAACGGAGGTTAGGATGAGGTACTTAGATATTTCAGTGAAAAAGAAGCTGTCGATCTGACGATGGCCATTATCACTATCAACAGTTGGAATCGGTTGGCCGTTAGTTTTCGTAAATTACCTTCAAAGTAGAGCAGTACCGTAGGTTGGGTCGTTTGACCTGAGGGATTGAACCGTTTTTTTAAACAGTGATTTTTGGTCGAAATATCGTCTTTGCGAGCGCAGCGAAGCAATCTAGCGCGGACTTTTAACGAAGCATTGTTCTAGATTGCTTCGCTGCGCTCGCAAAGACGGCACAAAACAATAATCCCAAAAAACGGATCGATATCGCAGGTCAAACGACCCAATCTACGGCACTCAGTTCAAAAAAAGTGACGATACCCCAGGTCCCGGAACCCAAAAGATGTTGGCTCTGACTAATCCTTCAGCCCCGATTGTTTTCTAATCACTTCGTAAATACCACTCCAATCTTTGTTCTCCATGCCACAAGATAAAGCAGCGTCATACCTTTGCTTAAGTAGATTGCTCAACTCCGGAGTAACACCAGCCTCTGAGAAGGCTTGCTTAAAAATACCAGCGTCTTTTTGCCCACCGCGCATGGTGAAATTAACCTCATCAAAATTTCTCTCGGCAATTTTATCAATGTAACGTTGGAAGGCAGGATGACCGTAAATAGTCTGTAGCCCCTTCCTAACTATATCTTTGTCTAAGCCAGTTTTTTCTGCAAATACAAATAATTCACTCATCAATTCAATCGCTGTCATTAAACTGTAGTTCATACAAATTTTCATTAAATTGGGGGCTTTAATATCGGCTTCATCACCAAGCGGAATCACATGCTCTGAAAAAGTGGACAATAGGGGATGCACCACCTCAAGAACCTTGTTACTGCCTGCACAAAAAGTTGTGAGTCCACCCTCTTTCGCAACAGCTGGCACGCCCAAAACCACCCCAGAAAAATAATGTGTATGTTGTTTTCGATGAAGTGTTAGCAATTTTTCAGCCGTACCAGGAAGGATTGTCGACAATCCGACATGAATAGTACCCTGCTTCATAGCAGGTAACATGAGCCCTACCGTTTCCAAAACGGCATGGTCATCGAGCACACAGGTTAAGACAACATCAGCATCAGAGACCGCTGTTACCAAAGATGCAGCCCGCTTTGCTCCAAGGCTTATCAATGGTTCTGCTTTTTCAGGCGTTCTGTTAAAAACAGTGACTTGATAATGAGCCAAAAGCAGACGCTCTACCATAGCGGTTCCCATGGCACCAAGGCCAATAAAGGTAATATTCATAATAATGTTGACTCCCTTAATTACCATCAAAGAAGGCACAGTGTAACGTAGGTTGGACCTAGGCTCCACCTATGTTATCCTGTACAGATCAAGCACTGCCTTAGGAACACACATGACTTGTTTATTTTGTAATATTGCCACAGGGGAGATCCCAGCCACTGTCTTGTTTGAAGATGAGGAAATGTTGGCCTTTAGAGATATCAAACCCCAGGCACCGACCCATGTGCTGATTATACCCAAAAAGCATATCGCGACTGTGAATGCGGTCGAGGAGGAGGATGCTCTGCTGTTGGGTCGTATGATCTTAAGGGCAAAAGCCTTGGCAAAGGCTGAAGGGATAGACGAATCTGGTTACCGTTTGGTTTTTAATATCAACGCTGGTGGTGGGCAGGAGGTATACCACATACATTTACATTTACTGGGCAAACGACAAATGACTTGGCCCCCAGGCTAGGAACCTACCATGGAACAATACTATTCAAAAATATTACAGGAGTTGGGTGAAGATCCCACCCGAGAAGGCTTAAAAGACACCCCACAACGTGCTGCCAATGCCATGCGTTATTTGACCAAGGGCTATGGCGAGAGTTTGGATGATATCATCAATGGTGCCTTATTTGATTCAGAAATGAGTGAAATGGTAGTGGTCAAAGATATAGAAATGTACTCCATGTGTGAACACCATTTACTGCCTTTTTTAGGTAAATGCCATGTGGGTTATATTCCTAATGGTAAGGTCATAGGCCTGTCTAAATTGGCCCGGATTATCGATTTTTATGCCAGAAGGCTGCAAATTCAAGAAAGGCTTACTGGCGAAATAGCCCATTGCATAGAGTCCATCACCCTTGCACGCGGCGTGGGTGTGGTCATTGAGGCCAGTCACTTGTGCATGATGATGCGTGGGGTTGAAAAACAAAACGCCATGATGACCACTTCGGTGATGCTTGGTGATATGCGAAATAACCCCAGTAGTCGCAGTGAGTTTTTGCATTTGATAAAGTCTTGAGTGTTGGCCTTTATTCTCTCAAACTACCTCCTCAGCTTATCTTTTAAACCAATCAGGTAATCCACCGCACGAAAGGCCGAGGGGTAGGCGGACAAACAGGGATCCGCGCTTGCAACCATGGCAGCCAGTGAGTCCAAACTATCACCAGAAATAATACCATTGCCCACAGGTATCTGACGCAGAGCAAACTCGGTAAAGCATCTTTTGATATGGGACAGGATATAACCATAATGATCGGGGTTGGACTTTAAAACCAAACCCAGAGCAATATAACCGTCATAGGGTTTTGTAGAGTGATAGCTGTTGATAACGAAGGGCAACTCATAGGTACCGGCCTCTACCAATTCCACTTGGTAGTCGTGCCGTGATTTTTTAATCAGTTGTTCACAGCCTGCTAGTTGTTCTGCTGCCAATTTTTTATGGATATTGGAGGCAACAATTAAAATTTTGGTCATAGATTTAGTTCTCCTTACTCATCAAACCGCAGTTATCCTTGACACAGATTGCAAGTTTCATTATCGTATGCCTACTAAGAACAATGTAACAGGTTTTTAGTAGGCATAGATAGTGACAGATTTTTTCAAGGAAGTGGCAAAATCTTTCACACAACCAACGCAGCTCTTTGCTTTATGTGAGGAATAAGGAAATGGTATTTAATAAAACCACATTAAATGATCTAATCAGCTACACATTGAAGACCTCCAACCACAACATAGATAGTCTCTCCCAAATTTTAGGCATCCCAGCCCAAAGACTTTTAGACTTTGAAGCTATGACCGCCAAAGATTTGGAAATTTTACAGAAGTTTCAAACCATTTTACCCAATTATTTAAAAGGATCACTATGACACAGACTAATACTTTTTGTTGGATAGATATCCCTGTCCAAGATCTAGACCGCGCTATCAGCTTTTATTCTGCGCTGCTTAATACAGAGGTACAAAAAATCAATGAACAGGGTTTTGAATTTGGCCTTCTTCCGCACACAGAAAACAATGTATCTGGTTGCTTATGTGTGATGGAAGATAGAAAACCATCAAACAATGGCCCCTTGGTGTATTTAAATCTGGAAGGTCAGTTAGACCGCGCAGTAAAAGCAGCCGAACAAGCTGGTGCTAAGATTTTAAAGAAAAAAGAGCAAATCGGTCCCTATGGTCACAGAGCAGTGATTTTAGATTCTGAGGGTAATGGCGTAGCTCTGTATTCCAAAGAAGCCTAAGTGGTAATTACTTGACGTTTTAGCCAAATGCTGTATGATGCTGCCTCGTGCTCGGGCCGTTAGCTCAGGTGGTAGAGCAGGAGGCTTTTAACCTCTGTGTCATAAGTTCGAATCTTATACGGCCCACCAATTTTCATCTTCCCATCTTTTCGTTTTTGACCCAACCTACGAGGCAGTTAGCGGGAGGCTTCTCTCTTCCGGTGCCTGTTGTAAAATCCAGAGTACTGCCACACTGCTGGCTATTAGAATATAGGCTATTCCATAGGGTAACTGTTGATTGATAAGGAAAAATTGAGACAGAGCTGGGGAGATTCCCCCCAGGAGACCCATAGACAAGTTGTAAGATAAGGAGGCCCCGGTATAGCGTATGGATACAGGAAAATAATTGCGCATGAGACTGGGGATACTGGCTTCTTCTAAGCTATAAATGATAAACAAAAGCCCAAGCCATAGGGGTTCTTTAAAGGCATACACCAGGTAATAACAGGGGATAGCACAGACTATATACAAAATACAGGTAAGCCTTAGTATGCGCTCTGGGCTGTATTTGTCTGCCAGCATCGCAAAAAAGGGCACGAGCACAAGGCTTAGGGAAATAAACAGGGTTTCATATTGCAGGGCCTCTGCCAGCGTTAAAGACAGGCTCTAGGGTAGGCTGTGTTGTTTGCATACTATCTTATTGGGCTTCCTTGGAAGGAAAGTAAGATTCTGACACAATTTGCCCGTTTTCGTCTACGGTTTGCAGTACTATGGGGAACTGCCAGAGCCTATAGAGGTGTTTTAACACTTCCATTTTGCTGTCTGCCAAGGGCACTCTATTTTGTTGCAGATGTCTTAGACTAAGGGCTCTATCTCCCTGCAAATTCACTTCACTGATTTGGATATCGGGCTCCAGATAGCCCAAATTATATTGGCGTGATAGGCTATCGCGAATATTCTTATACCCTTCCTCATTGTGGATGGCATGGACATACAGCTCAGGGCTGCGATCATCATCGACTATATGAAATAATTTTAGCTCTCGTATCAATTTGGGTGAAAGATATTGGCCAATAAAGCTCTCATCCTTAAAATGCCGCATGGCAGAATCCAGGCTACTCTGCCAATCGGTGTTGGCAAGAAAAGGGAACCATTGTTTATCCTCCTCGGTTGGCTGCTCACAGATTCTGCGTATATCCTGCATCATATGATAGCCCAGTGTATAAGGATTAATCCCACTAAAATAGGGATGATGATAGGGTGGTTGCGTAATGGCATTGGTGTGGCTTTGCAGTACTTCCAACATAAAGGCATCGGTTACTAGACCATCATCATACAGGGCATTAAGCAGCGTGTAATGCCAAAAGGTGGCCCAGCCCTCATTCATGACCTTGGTTTGCCCCTGGGGATAAAAATACTGGGCAAGTTTTCTGACTATACGTACCACCTCCCTTTGCCAGGGTTCCAACAAAGGGGCATTCTTTTCTATAAAATACAGAATATTTTCTTGCGGCTCTGAGGGAAATCGCGTTTTCTGTACCTTTGAACGATCCTGCTTGCTTTGAGGAATGGTACGCCATAATTCATTGATTTGTGATTCGGTGTAGGCAGCACGATTTTGTTGGCGGATTTTTTCCTCTTGTAGCGAAAGTGGTGTGGGATGTTTATAGCGATCCACCCCATAATTCATCAAGGCATGGCAGGCATCTAACAGCGACTCCACGGCATCTATACCATACCTTTCCTCACAATCGCTTATGTATTTTTTAGCAAAGACCAGATAATCAATAATGGCATCGGCTGAGGTCCACATTTTAAAGAGATAATTGTTTTTAAAAAAGGAATTGTGGCCATAGCAGGCATGGGCTATCACTAAGGCTTGCATGGCTATGGTATTTTCTTCCATCAAATAGGCAATACAAGGGTTAGAGTTAATGACCATCTCATAGGCGAGGCCCATTTGTCCACGCTTATAACTTTTTTCCACACTTAAAAAATGCTTACCATAGGACCAGTGGCTATAGCCTATGGGCATGCCCACAGAGGCATAGGCGTCCATCATTTGCTCAGCACTAATAACCTCAATCTGATTGGGGTAGGTATCCAATTTAAAATCTTTGGCAAGGCGGGCGATTTCCTTATCATAGGACTGAATTAATTCAAAGGTCCAGTCTGAACTAGTGGATAAGGGTTGCTTCCTCATGCGGTTTTCCTTTTAAATAACTCTCTAAAAACCGGGTAGATATCCTCCACAGTGTCAATATTTTCCATGGCAAAATTAGGAAAAACGGCCTTAACCTGCATATAAACCTCCCAAAGACTTTGATGATGACGGGGCATGATTTCTATGTAGGCAAAATATTGTAACAAGGGCATAATTTTTTGCTGTAACAACTCCTGGCAAAAGGGCGAGTCTGCATTCCAATTATCACCGTCAGAAGCCTGGGCCACATAAATATTCCAAGCATGGGTGGGGTAACTGGTGGTGATAACCTGATGTAATAATTCCAAGGCGCTAGAAACCACAGTACCCCCAGTTTCTCTGGAATAGAAGAATTCTTGTTCTGAGACTACCTTGGCAGAAGTATGGTGACGGATAAAGACCAATTCAATTTTGTCGTAATTTTTGTTTAAAAACAGGTACAGTAAAATAAAAAAACGTTTGGCTATCTCTTTTTTGGCCTCATCCATGGAGCCTGAAACGTCCATGATGCAAAACATCACGGCATGGGTGGTAGGCGTTGGGATCCGTATGCGATAGTTATATCTGAGATCGATAGTATCGATGAAAGGGATCCGTTCTCGCTTTTTTTTCAACCGCTCTATTTCTTTTTCTAGAGCTGCTATGGCCTTAGTATCTGGAACGGGTGCTGCCTTTAGGGCTTTTAACTGCATTTCTGCTTCTACTAACTGTTTTTTATAGGGGGAACCTAGGGCCACACGGCGTCCCGTAGCCTGCTTCATAGAGCGTAATACATTGATATTATTTGGAATGCCGCTGGTGGTTACCCCAGCACGCACGCTTTTAAAGGCATTAATACGAAACAATTCTTTTTTAATCAAATCAGGCAGCTCTAGATCTTCGAAGTACAATTCTAAAAATTCTTCCCGTGTGAGATCAAAGGTAAAGGTATCCTCACCCTCACCGCTATCGCTGGCATTGCTACCG
>Ga0207151_1196_pt2 | contig 12345 bp, 10 predicted proteins | sample Alteio_BWMinHeat_29_FD_153523 | JGI IMG/M metagenome (GOLD analysis project Ga0207151, IMG submission 153523) | Enriched cells from forest soil in Barre Woods Harvard Forest LTER site, Petersham, Massachusetts, United States -... | ecosystem: Environmental > Terrestrial > Soil > Temperate forest >... | reverse complement strand
GCTGTACTTAATTTGAGGCTTGATGTAGGACACAAACTAGTATGTCCTGTAGCTGTTAGTATAGAATCTGAAGGTAAAGAGTTAACTGTAAAAGTAGCAGGATATGTTGTTTGGCTTGGAGAGCAGGTACCTGTTACATAACAACGGAACTGGTAACCATCCATAGATCTAGTAGCCCAGTTAACAACCAGTCTGTTTGTAGTAGTACCGGTATATAAAATAGATTCAAAAATATTGCTAAATCCTGAACCGGTATTTACCTGCCATTGATAAGTTAATCCTGTACCGGATGCTGTAACAGTAAATAATCCGTTACCGCCATCACAAACTGAATAATCTGTTGGGGGTACTCCTATTGTTGGTGCCGTATTAACTGTAAGTATGGCCTGGTTGCTGGTTACAGCAGGTGTACAAGTACCTGATACAACACATTGATAGTAATATCCAGTCATGGAAGCACTTGGTCCATTTACATTCAGCGTATTTGTATTAGTGCCTGTATAGATACCGGCATCAGATAGATTAGTATATCCTGAGCCTGCATTTACTTGCCATTGATAAGATAATCCTGTGCCTGTGGCAACTATTGAGAATTTGATATCTGTTCCTTCGCAGGTGGTATCATTGTTAGGTTGTTTAGTTATGGTTGGTAGCCCATTAACAGTAAGTGTGGCACCACTACTACTAGCAGACGGTGTACATGTACCTGAAACCACACATCTGTATGAGTTCCCGTTCATGCTGGTTGTAGCCGAAGTAATATTCAGAGTATTGCTGGATGTGCCGCTAAATACGGAGCTACTATAAATATTATAATATCCACTACCTGCATTTTCCTGCCATTGGTAAGCAAGGCCGGTACCTGTTGCTGCTATCGCAAAGCTCGTATTGCTGTTAGCACATATTGTAGTGCTGGTAGGGTTAGATGTAACAGCAGGTTTGTTATACACGTTCAGACTGGCAGTATTGCTTGTTACAGAAGGAGTACAAGTACCTGATACGATACATTGATAGCTATAGCCATTCATTGTAGGATCTACGCTTGATAAAGACAAACTATTAGTAGATGAGCCTGAGTATACACCGGCATCACTTAGGTTAGTAAAGCCACTGCCTGTATTGATCTGCCATTGGTAAGATAATCCTACACCGCTGGCTGAAACTGCAAAGCTGGTACTGCTGCCATCACATACATTGGTAGAAGAAGGGTGCGTAGTTATTGATGGTAAATTATTAACTGTAAGCAATGCCGTAATGGTAGTGTTTGAAGGTGCGCAATTATCTGTTACAATACATTGGTATGTATTGCCATTCATTGAGCTGGTTGCACCCGTAATTGTCAGCGTATTAGTAGCAGAGCCGCTATAAACACCTGCATCGGTTAGATTGGTATAACCACTACCTGTATTAACCTGCCATTGGTAACTGTATGTTCCGGTAGCAGCTGTTGAAAAACTGGTGTTGCTACTTGCGCATATTGTTGCATCAGAAGGCTGGGTAGTAATAATTGGAGCAATAACACTAACCGGTACTGCAAAAACGCTGCTGTAATTAGTTAACCCACTTGCAGTGCAAGAATCTGATAGCCTGAAATAAGTTGTATCTGACAATGAGCCTGAAGTGTAATTTAATCCTGTTCCTCCAGAAGCTACATTTGTCCATGGACCTGTTGCTGAAGTAGCGGTTTGCCATTGATAACTAATGCCTGTAACACCTGTGTTAGGGTCTGTTGCAGAAAGGGAGATGGTGTTGTTATAACAAATAGCAGTAGTAAGCGTGCTTGTTGTGATATTGCAAGCTGTAGGTGTTCCTGAACATACGGGTAACTGGATATTTACAATATAGTCTTCTGTTTCGCCATAAGTGAAAGCTGAACAAGGATCGGCAGAAGCATCTGTCGAGCTGTTACGCAATCTCACTCTAAGCAGGCTGTTGTTTAGATTAACCCCGCTCGGAACTGTAAATGAGAGTGTGTTGGTAGTGGTTGTTGGATCATAACCTGTAATAGTGCCTATCAACTCTGAATTGCTGAAGCTGCCATCCTGGTTATAATCTATCCATACATCTACCACATCATTGCTGTTGGTGTTGGTATCACCTGTTACAGATAGTGTGTAGGTACTACCTACCGTTAGCTGTGTGGTGTCTGACGTGAAATCGCTGTAACCGGTACTTACCGTGCCACAGCCTGTAGAATTGTTGTTGATGGTGTTTAATGTTACATTCCAGATGGTCTCGCTACATGTGGAGACAGACGGTGTGCAAACTTGTGCATTTGATAGTGTGGTGCTGAAGACTAGCAGCAAAGCTACGCCCAGCGATTGTAGGAATCGATTCATGGTTGGTAATTTTATAAGTGAACGGTTGGTTTTCTGGTATTTTTGCAGGATTTGCCGAAGGGTATAATCTAAGGTTTGGTCCTACACTTTACATAGACGGTTGTTTTGTGAAAAAAGTTAAGCCAAAAGCAAAAAAAATGTATAAATTTTTTGTTACCGCTTGCACAAACCCATAATTGATACAGCTTTAATACTAATCAGCGCCGCAAATGTATGCACAATTCTTATGCCAGAAAAATATTTTAGAAATAATTCATAATAAGTTCACATTGCTGAGATCATTGCTGGGAACGGTTTTAATAACTATTGGTTATTAAAAATGATTCTCGTCATTATTGACTTTTGGAATAAAAGAAGAGAATTGAACGAACAGAACACTCAAAAAAAATATTTTCATCAAATCATATTTGGTATAGAATCTTTACCCACCAGTACTTTATGTTTCAGATGTTCTGAAATGCCCTGTAATACAGAACGTGTTATAATTTATAGTTCTGGAAGCACTGAAGTCCATCTCGAACATCTGGTCTATAATCTTCTTGTCAAATATAGTGTTTGATCTATTTTATCAGATTCTTTTGATTTAATTACAAGGTGAGTTTCATCAACCTTAATAATCTTCCAAATGATCTTGGATGGATAGTCTTTTGTTTGGTTTTGGGTCGTGACTAAAGTACTTGTTTTTTCATCTAACGTCCATTTTCCTTTTATTATCATGTCAACTTCTATGCTTGTTGAAGTTCCATCGCAGTTGAACAACATATAATCGTTAGCTTCTTCTTTGTCTATAGAAAATGTATGGTCGTTTGTTGCCCATTTTTCTGGGTACCATTTTTTTCCACATATAAGGTCCTTACTAGGAGATATATTTTGAGCAACTAAACCATTTGTAAAAAAAACTAAGGAGAGAATAAATTGGAATCCTGGTATATTCATGATAATATTTTATAAGAAAGAAAAAAAGCAATTTAATTTTATTGTATTATCTATCCCACTCAACCATATCTTGAATTGCTTGCCGAAACCAATCCCAGAAACTGTCATATATTTTCCGTCTTTCCCAACCTTGAGAAGCGAAATCATGAATAATTATCACCTTGCCAGGTATCGCTATATCCCAGCATGCTATATCATCATTATCTCCTCGGTTTGCAAAGGGTATCAATTGGTATTTCGGATATCTTTCTTTTAGCCCATCATATCTTAAGAGTAGAGAATTACCATTCTCAATTTGCCAAGGCTCCCAACTGATTAGCTTATGCTCAATAACGGCTAAGAATTCGATTGGATATTCAAATCCATCAGGCAAAATATTTTTTTCTAATAATTGCATCAGATATAATTCTCAATAAATTTATTTCAAAATGTGTATATCTTCCACAACAAAAAATTGGTTTTGCCTCTTCGCTAATAGTATCTTGCATTTAGAAACTACCCTCTTGGCAACTTTTCTCATGAGTGCCGATAAGAAAGTAACATTACCACGAATAAAGAGGGGATGTTAGAACAAAACTAGTTTTTGTTCTAACTGGGATGATAGCTGAGAATCCTGCCGCTGCCAAGAAAGAGGAAGGGCGAAACAGTGACAAAGTAGGGGGGCTAAAATAAAAAGTTAATCTAAAAAGCTTTGTTTATTTAGTACTATATAACCTGTAAGCCGCCATAGTAAATACTTTCGGAGATTTTAATTATATGATTAGCAGCCACATCGATTTGTTATACAACTTACATTTACTACCATTTCAGTTCCATTTTTGACCCTCAGAATGGTAGTTTTCAGCTAAAAACTACCATTTCACCCCTGTTTTGCGCTCAAAACTACCATTCTGATACCATAAAAGCATCGTTTTTATTCAAAAACTACCATTAGTTGCATTTTTGGTTGCATGGTGGTTGCAAAAACGGTTGCATTTTTTCGTGTTCATCTTTCTATTCAATCGCAGACGACTTGTAAGTATACATACTTGTTCCTATTTTCGCTTCTGTGAAGGCTAACCTAGTAGATATCAGCACCCTGCAAACGATCAAGAACTATGCATGGCAACAACAGGTAACAGCCTCCTATATATACAAACTTATAAAAGCAAAAAAAATGTCAGTAGTGATCATAGATGGTATACAGTTCATAGATACCAAGACTTTTCCTACTATCCCGACCCGGATATAACAGGTAAGGGTTGAAATATTTTTTTTAGAATGGTGGTTTGTAGTTATGTACTATTGACAAAATAATTGACAATGACAAATTTTGTGTCGGGAATAAAAAGAATGAAAAACAATAATAAGATCGAAGTTGTTATTTGATATAAAACGATCTTAAATAAAACAGTTATAAGTAATGGTTATCATCCACGAAAAAAGACTCCTTATCAGTAAAGACCTGCTCATCAGTAGATACGGGGTTTCGCAAGGAACTATTAAAGCCGGTAAAAGCCGTTTTAATAAAGGAACCAGTGCTTCATGGGCTTATATCATCAAAGGAGGCCGGTTATGTTTTTATTATGATAGCCTGCCAATAGCCACCCGCACTAAGCTACCCGGTAGTGAGGAGCTGGTAGCAACCTGGATGCAGGGATCCTTTAATAAAGAAGTCGCTGGCATATATCAAAGGATTGCAGCCATAGCCCAGGGTAAGGAATTTGTAAAATATGCGGTTGAACTAAAACAACGATACCCCATGCTATCAGATATAGCCTGCCGAGATGAAGGAAAAAAACTGGCAGTACTGGATTATATAGTAGCCAACTACACCCCTAATAGTAAAAACGGGTTGCGCTCCTATCACCAGGCTTTCGACCAATTGTTTGCCAATAAGTACAGCCATATAAGCAGTTTTAGCAGGGTGATACGTATTTGTAAAGAACGGGGTTGTATGCAAGCATTTGATAAACGGTTAATCACCAAAGTGCAAAGCCGGGTCAACCCTTATAATAAGATATGGTTGCAACTACTATGGGCATCTGATAAAAAACTGAGTTTTCCCCAGATACACCAAAAAATGACAGCTGTTTGTAAGGATCAAGCTATTGATTGTCCTTCACTCAGCTGGGTAAAACTTATGGGGAAGCAACTATATAATGACCCTAATCTATATAGCAGTCGTTATGGGGAAGCTATGACAGCAGCACAAGCACCTTATGCCTCCCTGTTACCAGCAGTGCATGTCAATGACCAATGGCAAATGGATGGCTGGACCCTTCCTTTCTGGATCAGTGATAAAAACACACATTTTCTGCGCTATGTACTCTATTGTATCTGGGATAACCACAGCAAAAAAATACTAGGTTATAAACTTGGCGAAACAGAAGACACTGCCCTGATCATAGCTGCTATGGATGAGGCCATCTATAATACAGGTATCATAGCAGCAGAGATCGTCAGTGATAAGCACAGCTTTCATAAAACCATAGTTGCCAGCCAATTAAAAGAAAAAACGGAACAAATGGGGGTTATTTGGACAGTTACCATGAACCCGCAACATAACGGTATCGCAGAAAGAGGCCATATAGCCTTAGATGCCTTATGTAAAGACTATAGTGGCTATACTGGTAAAAACATCACTGCCAAAGGAAAAGACAGCAGGCCCAAACCGGAACGAATGCAACAGCTGGCAAAGCCGGGGCAAATGAGGACCCTTGCAGAAATAAAAGCCATTGCTGCCAGTATTGTATATACCTATAACAATACACCTCAAAATACACTGGAAGGTAAAACACCCAATCAAGCCTATCAAAACAGTAGCAGCGTCAATACATTTCCTATCAGTGAACAAAAACGCATTTCCCTGCTTCGTCCATCCAATATCTATAAAGTGATCAGGGGGCAACTGACCATTAAGCAAGGCAGCAAAAAACATGAGTTTCAATTACCGGCACATTTGATACACAGATATAATAATAAACAGGTTATGGTGTATTATGAAGACCTGGATGAAGGTATTTATATAGGGGAACAAGATAATGGGGAGATCATTGCTGCTTTATCACCCAAAGAAAAAATACATAGTGCCAAAGTGAACCAAACTGCAAGGGACATAGAACTGTTGCATAAACAAGCAGGAAAGAAAAAAGGGTATTATACTACCAAACGTACTGTTACAGGAAGCATATTATATGAAGCTATGAAAACCGACCCCGATGCAGCCATGCTACTGGCACCCTATATGATCGATAAGGACATCAGAAAAGAGCTATTGCAAAATAAAGAACTCCAGCTAATGCTGCAACAGCAAGGGGTACAGGCAGACCATTTACCAATAAGAAAAAAAGTATCCTACTTGCCGGCAATTGTTATGGAAACAAACACCCAGATCAAGAAAAACAGCCATAGTCCATTTACCGATGCATACCATACTATTAAAAAATTCAGCCCTGAAGATATTTATCAACCACAGGCAGAATAAAGAGATAACCTCATATGTCGTTGGTGCAAAACAATGAGTATAATAATTATTAAGGATGTGTATAATAAAATAATAAGGGTTGGAGCGACCCAACCCTTATCCGTAATCGACCAAAGTCAAACTACATAATAAACCATGACAAATCTACAAAAACAGAAAATACAAAAAGCGATCGAGCCTTATTTACTATCAAAAGATATCACACAAACTAAATTAGCAAATGACATAGGTATCAGTCCTGCTGTTATATCTAATATCATAAATAATAAATGGGAGCATATTACAGACAGGGCATTTTTGCAGGTCTGGCAGGTAGTCAATATGGAGATCATAGACAACTGTTACCAGACCAGTGATGTAAAAGCGGTCTTTGACCTGTTTGATAAAGTAGTGCAACATAAATGGATGGCAGGACTCATAGGTGATACGGGTATGAGTAAGACGGTATCTCTACAACTGCTTTCTTTAAGAAAAAATGTATTCTATTTTTATATAGACCATACGATCACCCCTTCGGTGTTCTTAAAGAATATGCTCCGTACACTTGGTATCTGTTATGAAGGCTCTCATAACGCCATGCTGTCAAGGGTGGCTGCAGAACTAAATATACTTACCCATCCTGTTGTGCTGATCGATGAGGCTGCCAAGCTGAGTGATAAAATGATGCTGATGCTGCATAGCCTCAGAGACCGGACGAACAAAAACTGCGGTTTCATACTGGCGGGGATGCCCAAATTCAAAAATGAACTTATCCGTCATGTGAACAGGGATAGTCTCGGCTATGCGGAGTTTTTCAGAAGGATCAATATCTGGCACGAACTGAATGGCCTTAGCACGGAAGAGATCAGCTATATACTCCAGCAACATGGGATCACAGATAAAACGCAGCAAAGGCAGTTTAGAGGTTATAAGCGTATTGGGGACCTGGTCAATGCGATCATACTATATAAAGAATTAGCAACAAACGAAGTATTGGTCTGATATGGCACATATTAAGATAAGGAAAGCAGAACAAGTCAGGCTCAAAAACTATGTACTAAAAGAGCAAAAGACATTTTCTGAGTGTGCCATATTATTAGGTGTAAATAGAAAAACCATACAACGATGGCTGCAAAAACTGCAATTGGACATACAGGTCAAAGCTGCACAAAAAGGGCCTGCCTATGAAAAACTATATCACCTATACTGTAAAGAACATAAAAACACAGAAGAGATCGCAGCAGGCCTGGGTTATACAACAGAAGGCATTTTAAGTAAAATGAAGGAGATAGGGATAGGGATAAAACAAAATACAGGTAGCCGCTGATAGGTAAAATATAATGGTGCGTATCCCGTACGTTTTAAATAGTTTTTAAACAGTTTTTAAAAAGCGTTTAAAGAAGTAAAAAATCTTAAAAAATATCCTATTTGAAATTACTATTAAATCAATGGTAGTTAACAGGTAAATAATATGTAAGCTGGATTTTTGTACCGTTAAAGTATGACATTTTTTTAGCAAGATTAATATTGTATGGCTCAGCATAGGATATAGATGCTCAATATCAGGCACATATTACGCTTACATACCCAAAATCAAACGATGTCTGAAATTATTGTTCAGACAGGTATACACCGCATTCCCTTAAAGAAAATAATCAATGATTTTAAGGAAAGTAAATTAAGTTTTTCGGAAATAAATGAATTATCGGACGCTGACTTGCAAGACCTGTTTAAAAAACCTGTCGAAAAAGAACATAGTGAGAAATTACAGACATTATACAATCTCTTTCCTTACATAGATAAAGAACTCAAAAGAAAAGGTGTCACCAAACAATTATTATGGGAAGAGTATAAAAACAAAAACCCTAATGGTATCAGTAAGAGAGCTTTTTATAAGCATTTTTCAAAGTGGAAATCCCGAAAGATCCCGGTCATGCGACAAGATCATAAAGCCGGGGATAAACTATATATAGATTTTGCGGGTGAGAAATTAGCTATTACGGACAAAGAAACAGGCAAAGAAAAATCAGTGGAGGTTTTCGTGGCAGTCCTTGGTGCCAGCCAGCTGACCTATGTGGAAGCAGTAATGACACAAAAAAAAGAGGACTTTATACCTGCTTGTGAGAATGCGTTACATTATATACAAGGAGTACCGGCTGCAATTGTTCCTGATAATCTGCGCTCAGCAGTTACCAAAAGCGATAGGTATGAACCCACCATTAATGAGACATTCGCTGATTTTGCAGAACATTACAATACAACTATTTTACCTGCACGTGCCTACCGTCCTAAAGATAAGGCAGTTGTTGAGAATACGATCAAGATCATTTATACAAGAATATATGCAAAACTAAGGGACACCATATTTTTTTCTATTGAGGAGCTGAACAAAGCAATTGTCATTACACTTGAAGAACATAATAACCAGCCCATAAGTGGAACAGATCAGACCAGAAGACAGCAATATGAAAATAACGAAAAAGCCTTCTTGCTTGCTTTACCAGCTATCCGTTACGAATTTAAGAAACAGTCTTATGCAACAGTAGACAGAAAAGGTCATGTGGCCCTTAGTGCTGACAAGCATTTTTATAGTGTTCCCTATCATTTTATTGGCAAAAGGGTAAAGATCATGTTTACCAATTATAATGTAGAAGTATTCTATAATTATGAGCGTATTGCTATTCACAAAAGACTTCAAAGTCCCTATAAATATAGCACTGATATAGAACATTTACCGCCAACGCACCGCTTTGTAGCAGAATTGGAACCGGAGAAGCTATTATCCATTGCAGATGAGATCCATAATGATGTGAAAATTTATATCACTAAAATCCTTGAGCTTAAACACCACCCGGAATATTTGTATAAAGTATGTATGGGTGTGTTGAACCTATCAAAAAAATATGGCACGGAGCGTTTGACAAAAGCCTGTCAGCGCAGTTTGGTTTTTGGGGTTTATAATTATAGGATCATAAAAAAAATACTGGAGAGTGGCTTGGAGATCTACGAAGACGAGCAAGAGGATACAGAAAAGCAGATGCCTTTGCATGATAATATCAGGGGCAGCGATTATTATAAATGATTTACTAACACCATAAAACAAAAGATATGAACGAAGCAACTTTAGACAAAATGCGGAAAATGAATCTTTTCGGTATGCATAGGGTTTTTAAAACAAGTCTTGAGTCCGGTAAGACAGAAAATTATACCCCTGATGAGATGATCTCCACTCTGGTTGAAGCAGAATGGGATGACCGAAAGAACAGGAGTATTGAAAGACAGGTAAAAAATGCGAAGTTCCGCTATAAAGCCTCTGTCGAAGAGTTGCAGTTTGAAACGAATCGAAATATTGATAAAAACCAGGTCCTGCGTTTTGCAGACTGTATGTTTATCAATAAACATGAGAATATTTTAATAACAGGCAGTACGGGTATTGGTAAAAGTTTTATCGCTACCGCCATAGGCCACCAGGCTTGTTGTGTAGGCTATAAGGTATTATATCATAGTACCTCTAAATTATTAAGCAAATTGAAAATTGCAAAAGCTGATGGGTCATATATTCGGGAAATGGCAAGAATTGAAAAACAAGAGCTACTCATCCTTGATGATTTTGGTATGCAACCTTTTGACGGGCCTGGCAGGGCCGCGCTTATGGAGATCATAGAAGACCGCCATGGTAAAGGCTCCGTAATTGTCACCTCTCAACTACCGGTCAGTAAATGGTATGATGTCATTGGGGATAAAACAATGGCAGATGCTATTTTGGACAGGATCATTCACCAGTCACACCGGGTGGAACTCAAAGGAGAGTCGATGCGAAAAAAAACAGCAAAACTTAAATCTGACTAAACGTTTTAAAACGTACTGTTAGGCTAATTAATTAGTTTTGGACTAGTTTAAAACTGTCTGTTGAAAAAATATCCTTACCAGAATAGATCACTTAATGATATGTCCGGTGAATGGTGGCGGGATATACCGGGTTATGAAGGGTATTACCAGGTATCCAGTTTCGGTCGTATCAAATCTTTAGACAGAACTATACCACATCCAAGATTGCGAGAACAATTTGTTGCAGGCAGAATACTTAGTTTCTCAATCTCGGAAAATAAGAATATCAAGACCGGCAAACCAATGATAGACCTAAGAGTAAGTCTGTCGTTTGAAGGGAGGATGTACCATTATAATGTTCGAAGGTTAGTGTATATGACATTTGTGGACCCAAAACTGGATCATGCAACAGATCAGCTTTATGTTATCAATATAGACGGTAATGGATATAATAACAGGTTAACTAATTTAAAAGCGGTAACACATAGTCAAAAGCAGAAAAGAGCATTTAAACGTAAACGGCTGGACAGCTATTTAAAAACAGCAGATAGGTCTACCTGGACAAAACCACACGGCGGTGCTGCAAACCGGAAACCTGTCATACAATATGATCTAAAAAAACGAAAGATTGCGAGCTATGAAAGTATAACCCAAGCATGCAAGCAGACGGGTTTCGATGAAAAATCAATAATTAATGTTGCAAAAGGAAGGACTAAACAGTTGAAAGGCTTTATTTGGGAGTATGCTTGATCAGACAAGGTTTATTTCTTATGGTTTTTCAGTTCTTCATCTTTTAGTTTTATTAACTCATCTTTTTCTTTTAGCAATCGTTCATAGAGTGCTACGATTGTTTCAATAGGATTAGATTGAAAATATACCTGACTTATTGAATTGTTCTGCTCATAGATATTGTTTGTGAATACTGAGTCATCTCTGAAACTTAATATCGCTTCCTTAGAAACACCAAGCGCAGTTGCGATCAAGTCTAATATATCATCATCAACTTCCGCCTTTTGTTCTATTCTTGAGTATTCAGGTTGTGATAAATTTACTGATGCTGCAATTTCCTTTTGCGTCATTAATTTAAGGCCGCGGATTTTAGCAATGTTCTGTCCTATATGAACCATGATAATAGTTGTTTAATAATTATTTCCAAATATCCAAGAAATTAGAAAGCATAATATATGGCATAAAATATACAGCCAAAATACAAAAAATACGTAGAAATACGGTTGCTCGCTTAAAAAACATGCTATAGGTTTGTCGCATGATACCGCTATAAAAGCTGTACGATAGCATACAGTGAAGGGTATATCCAATTGCCAACACTATGATAAGATTATTTAAGAAGCGTCAGAAGAAAACAACAGAGGAGTCCCGGTATGAAGGCTTTGATCATTGTGCAGGCGAGTTATCAGCATTTGCTATAGTGCAAGGGATATTTATCTTATCACTTAAAAAAACGGATAATATCGTGAAGCACAAACCAGAAAATGTAGAGAGGTTTTATCATTGGTTAAGAGAAAATGGTGTGCGGGAAATACACGGGTAAAACAAAGAAGATCGTAATTTCCAAAAAAACAAACTTAGTGCATGGGTTTATAATAAATATATAAAACAACAAACGAAATTAATTGTATACCCTGTCTACTAGGGCGAGACATTTTTTTTGAGAGATAGATACTATGTTATGATAACAATATTTTTAGAACAAAAAAATGTTTCACCCATTGACAATGAAGGAAAGTTTATTTAGGTTTGGTTTTCTATACTGATATTGGATAAGTTCGATATTGG
>Ga0207151_1197_pt1 | contig 12496 bp, 2 predicted proteins | sample Alteio_BWMinHeat_29_FD_153523 | JGI IMG/M metagenome (GOLD analysis project Ga0207151, IMG submission 153523) | Enriched cells from forest soil in Barre Woods Harvard Forest LTER site, Petersham, Massachusetts, United States -... | ecosystem: Environmental > Terrestrial > Soil > Temperate forest >... | reverse complement strand
GGTAAAGAATAATGTGGTGACTGTAGCGTTAGTCAACAAAATAGCAGAACGATCTTGGTGTTGTTAGCACAGGATCGGCAGTATGAAAGTAACTATATAAGTGTCAAGCCGGCATAAACCGATTGGCACTGAAATCAACCGTTTTTTGACAAGGATAGGCACGTCGAAAGTTGCGCAAGGTAATTTAAGTGTAATGGCAAATAGGTCAGAGCGCGACTCACTAAACCTGAATAGTGGCATGGGCTAACAGCCCACAGGAAAAATGAGATGCGAGTCAGCCGATGCCATTAAGGCCTGCAACATATCAGGCTGCAACAATACACATAAATTTCTTGGCAAACGGGAGGCGCGCATATAATTATTATGAATGAAGTTGATTTTATTCAGTATTTCAGTTTGCCGATCCGAGAACGAACGTGTTCCGGTGCGGAAGCAATGTTGTTTTGTTTTCCTTATGCAGGTGCTGGTGTAGCGTCTTATCACGCATTCTGTAAAGATTTACCTGCCCATATTATTCCATTTGTGGTTCGGCTTCCCGGTCGGGAAGCGAGCCGACAACAAGCGGCGCTGACGGATTTCAACGACATTGTCACGTGCTTGACGAAAGCAATACAACCGGCATTAGGTAAGTCCCCAGTATTTTTTTGGGGGCACAGTATGGGGGCGTTGGTGGCTTTTGAAGTTGCCAGGTTGTTGAAGCAAGAACAAAAACCAACCTGCTTAATTGTCTCGGGACATGTTGCACCACAGATCCCAGCCCCACTTAAATCTACGCCAGTAGCAAAAATGAATGACGCCCAGTTTGTCGGCCTGCTACAAAGTTATGGTGGTATGCCGCAGGCCATTCTAGATAATCCCGATTTACTCCAATTAATCCTGCCGCAACTAAGGGCGGATTTAATCGCGCTTGAAGGTTATCGCTATGTGTCTGGTACACCGCTCGACAACGATATTTTCTGCATCAATGGCAATACCGATCACATGGTTAACCCCAGCAACATCTTGGCCTGGCGGGAACAAACTACAGGTGAATTTTCCAGTAGGTGGCTGCCTGGATCGCATTTCTTCATCAATGAAAATCGCATGGCTCTGGTGGAGATCATCAACGAAGTGATCACCAATAAACTTACCCAACTAGACGTTATTTGATAAAAGGACACATTGTATGCTGGAAGTTGTTAATACCTATCTTCACGGATATACAGCGGTTCCGATGCTGGTCGTATGTCAAGAAACTGGAATTATTCCTGCTCTGGAGAAAGGGTCGGTAAGCGTAAGGGAAATGACTAAAGCGTTGTCCGCTAATACTGGGTACTGTCGCCTCATTTTTCGTACCCTGCACGCATTGGGCTATGTAACGTCAACTGACCGGGAGACCTATGCACTGAGCAAACAATATAGTCATGGTTGGCATCTGCCAGAGTCAATTATCGACCTGTACAACATTGATTTTTCAGCTTACCTTTTCGACGGCGTAGATGCGGACAAAATGTCGTATTGGCTTAGTGTTTCATTGGAAGGGTGGGGGGGAGCTGATGCCGAGATGCAGCAGCTGATGGACGGGATCATTATGGTCCCAATGCTACTGGCGTTAGCTGAAAAAGGACTTGGCCAGAACGAGACAGCATCAGCCCGAGAGTTGGCTCCCCATATCCACGCGAATGCTCGCTCAAACTTGCAACATTTTTTGGCGAAGAAAAATCTGCTTGAGTCTGGTGAGGCATTTACGCTCAATCAAACAGGCCATCACTTGTGCGGACGGGCGATGACAATGGCAACCACGATCTCATACAAACCGATGTTGTTGGGCTTGCGTGAGTTATTGTGCGGCGATCCGAAAAATGTCTTTGGACGTGATGAGAACGGCCATGAGACGCATGTAGACCGCACTCTCAATGTGATCGGCAGCGGTTTTCAGCACGGCAAATATTTCCGGGATTTAGCAGAGTTTGTGGTCGAGATATTCAACCGCACACCGGTGTCGGAACAGCCGGGCTATATTGTGGATATGGGCTGCGGCGACGGGGTGCTACTGAAAACACTCTATGATGAGATCGTTAAACACAGTCTGCGTGGCCAGCACCTTGAGCAATATCCCTTGTTATTGGTCGGTGCGGATTTCAATGAGAAATCTCTGCAGACATCTGCACGTACGCTGGAGGGACTGCCACACCTGTTATTACCTGCCGACGTTAGCAACCCCCAGGCTTTAATGGACGATCTGCGCGCCCACGGCATCACAGATATCGATCAAATTTTGCATGTTCGTTCGTTTCTAGATCATGATCGCCCCATCGATGTAAAAGCAATTGCAGCAGTTGCTGACGACACGTTGCCTCGCGATGATCATGTTTTTGTCAACGCAGCAGGTGAGTGGATAGACTCATCGACCATTGCCAAAGACTTGAGTGATTATCTGACACGCTGGTCTAAAATATTGGGAAAACACGGTCTGATTCTGCTGGAGGTTTTTTCTTTACCGGTCAGTTTGACACGAGAATATTTCAGTCAGACCGAATGTTTTCACTTCGATTTTTATCACGCGCTGTCTAAGCAAGTGCTGGTCGATGCCGGTATGTTCCATCAGGCTCTGGCAAGTGCAGGTCTGTATCCTGATCGGGGTACGCTTGTTCGTTATCCTAAGACCACACCGTTCTCACGTATCGTCCTACAACAAGTGCATCCCAAAAACTTCATCGTCAGGCCATGTCGTCTGGATGACATTCCAGCGTTACTTGCTATTGATCGAGCGTGTTGGCCTGAAAATTTGCGCCTGACTACAAAGGAGATCGAACGTCGTCACCGTACTTTTGCTGAGGGACAGTTAGTAGTCGAATATGAAGGGCGTGTTGTGAGCGTGCTGTACACCCAACGAATCAATGATTTGGACAAGGTATTGTCGTTGCGCTACGCGGACTATCTCAGTGCTCACGATGATGATGGGCGTTACTGGCACTTGCTTGGCCTCAGCACTGCTCCAGACTATCAATCCCTGTCATTGGGGGAACATCTTTTAGAGCATGTTTTGGATTTAGCTGCACTCACGTCAAAAGTGGAGGCTGTCTATGGTGTGACCCGCTGTCTAGGGTATCGGGATCAGTCGGCACCGATGGCAGACTATATTTTCATGAAAGATGCTCAGCGTAATCCTGTTGAGCCTTTACTACGGTTTCATTGTAGCCATGGTGCGACGATAGAAAGAGTCGTCCCCGGTGCGCGTCCGGAAGATCTGGACAACGAAGGCGCCGGCATCCTGATTCGTTATGATCTGACACCGCGATTGCAAGGGCCAGGTCGAGGCGGGGCTTTGGTCTATGACAGCAAGGACAGTATTGCAGACACAGTGGCACAGTGTCTGCGCCGCATTATAAAAAATTATGAATTATTCAGCGAAGATCGACCGCTCAAAGAGCTTGGCCTTGACTCTATGGGTCTTATGGAGTTTCGTCTCCTGTTAAATCAGGCCTTTGGTATCGAATTCGAACCGGCATATTTCTTTAGTTACACGACTGTAAAAGCGATCGCGGGATATATTGCACAGCAACGGGATAAGCCCGATGCCGGGGCAAAAACTTCGAGCAGGAAGTCAGTCGAATCTCACTCGGCTAAGTCCCACCCAGCCACCTCGCAAAGCCCTGATCGTGCGTTTACTGACATCGCCATTGTGGGTATGTCACTGCGTTTTCCTGGGGGAATTGATACACCTGAACATTTCTGGTCGGTATTGGAGCAAGGTGGCTGTGTTATCAGTACGCGCCCCGAAGACAGATGGCGTGAATACAAAGCTGAGCTCGATGCGCTGGACTTGCAGTGGCAGCATATTCATCAGGGTGGCTTTTTGCATGACATCGATAAGTTTGACCCAGCTTTTTTCCACATCACGCCGGCGGAAGCTCAGGCAATGGATCCGCAGCAGCGCATTCTGTTAGAGCTGGCGTGGGAAGCCTTTGAGTATGCCGGAATAGATGCTGAAAAACTAGCGAAACACCCAGTGGGCATTTTCCTGGGTGCCTATACCCACGATTATGAAACGCTGACCTTACGTAAACAACGGTTTGACGCGATAGATGCCTACTACGGTGGAAGTAATTCCTTATCGACGGCAGCTGGCCGCTTAGCATATTTCTTTGATTTTCGCGGGCCTACAGCAACCATAGATACAGCCTGTTCGTCGGCCAGCAGCGCCATCTTCGCCGCCTGTCAAAGTCTTGCCGATGGGAGTGCCGAGCTGGCGCTTGCAGGAGCGATCAACACTATGCTAACCCCTACCTTGAGCGTGGCCTATGCGAAGGCGGGGATGCTGTCCATTGATGGACTTTGTAAAACCTTCGATAGTAGCGCTAATGGTTACGTTCGTAGCGAGGGAGCCGCGGTGTTGCTGCTTAAGCGAAAAGAGGATGCGATCCGTGATGGTGATGTCATTCATGCCGTTATTAAATCAACGGCTCTGATGCAAGACGGACGCACCAACGGACTCACCGCGCCGAATGGTCAGGCGCAAGAGGAGGTTATTCGCCGCGCCATCGCCTTGTCCGGGCACCAAGCGGCCGATGTCAGTTATGTCGAAGCCCATGGCACCGGTACCTACCTCGGTGATCCAGTAGAAATGCTGGCACTTAAAAATGTCTATTGTGAAGGGGTTGAACGCTCGTCAGCACTTAGAGTGGGTTCGGTGAAGACCAATCTGGGTCATACGGAGGCTGCATCGGGCATGGCAGGTATCATCAAAGTGGTGCTGGCAATGCGGCACGGATGGATTCCCCCCCATCTGCACGTTACGCAAATAAACGAGTTATTAAACACCAAGCGCGCCAATATCGACATCCCACTGCAAGGCCAGCATTGGGAAACCTCAGGCCATCGTCCAAGATTGGCAGGAGTGAGTTCCTTCGGCTTCAGTGGTAGTAATACGCATATTCTTATAGAAGAATTCAAAGCGGAGATTACGGTGCCAGCGGCTGGGCAATGGAATGGACGTACCGTGCTCCCTGCTATCGTCTCGGCGAAGTCTGCCCAATCTCTGCGGCACAATATTCTGGCGTTAACGCGCTACGTGGAGGAGCGCGGTGAGTCGCTCGATCTTGCTGTGTTGTCGAGAACGTTGACACGAGGCCGCTCTCAGCATAATTTCCGTAGTGCGTTTTCCTTTAACTCATTGGAGACTCTGCAGACGTCATTGCATAAAATTGCCTCCGGCAATCTAGTCTCATCCTCTGCTACGACAAAGCCGCGTATCGCCTTTATGTTCACCGGTCAAGGTGCGCAATACATTGGTATGGCACGCCGTCTGGCGCAGAGTAGTCCCGGATTTCGTGAGCATCTGGAACGCTGTGCCTCTTTGGTACGTCAATATGGAGAATTCGACCTGTTAGATGTGCTGTGGGGAGCGGATCAAAGCCGTGTTCACCAGCCTCGCTACACTCAAGTCGCTTTATTCTGTATTGAATACAGCTTGGCAGAATTGCTGCGTGAGGCAGGTATAGAGGCTGGTGCTGTGCTTGGTCATAGTGTGGGTGAATATGCTGCTGCCTGTTATGCCGGCGTGATGAACCTGACATCGACCATTCGTTTGCTTTGTCATCGCGGCCTATTGATGGACGAAAAGACACGCAAAGGTAGTATGGTTGCGTTGCTCGCCCCCTTAGCGGAGGTCAAGCCTTTGCTGCATGGATATGATCTCGTTACTATTGCGGCACTGAATGGGCAAACGAATCAAGTTATCGCCGGTGACCCCGGGCAGGTGGCCGAGATTGTGGCAAAAGCTGAGCAAAGAGGATTAAGAGCTTTTCCTTTACCTGTCGAACGCGCTTTCCATTCTCCTCTGATGACGCCCATCTTGGCGCCATTCCAGCAATTGGCAGATACATTGACGTATGACTTACCGAAATTAGCACTGTTTTCCAATCTCACTGGAGACAAATATACCGAGCGGATGACAGGGCAGTACTGGACTGACCATATAAGCTCACCCGTGCGCTTTGAACAATCGGTACGCAGTATGCTGGCACATGGTGTAGATATTGTGGTGGAAATTGGCCCTCGGCCGGTACTGACAAACATGGCCTCAATGGTGCGTACTGAAAATGCCGCTAAGCCCGCTAATGCCGTTACTTGGCTGTCCAGTATTCTCGATCCCGATAGCCATGCGTTAGCCGAAGTATTTATCCGCGCAAGTGAGGCTGGCCTCGATATTGACTGGCGTCACTACCCGCATGAAAGCGCAGGGCTTCTTGCCGATGTCCCGCATTATCAGTTTGATCGGGCACCCTATTGGATAACGCCGGAATCGACAAAGGCTTCATCGCTCTCATCGCTCCCATCGGCTGAGTTACCAGCGAACAACCAGAGTGATCCGGCAATCTCCGGCATTTTCCCCAACAGGATTGATCCACAAAGAGACCGGGCACTGTGGGCACATGCAATCGGGGATGACAGTATTTTCCCTGCCAGTGGTTACATATCACTGGCTCTTGAGGCCGGAATGCGATGTCTGAAGCGAGATGGTGCTGTAGTTCTTCGTGGTGTGCACCTGGAACAGATGCTGAAATTGGCTGATGGACAAGCCTATCGTATGGAGGTAACGGCCTGTGCGACACCATCGGCGGCCTTATCTCTGACATTGTGTGCGTGGCCGGAAGGCACCAATAAACCCAATGAACCTCAGGCGAACTATGCCAGAGCCACTATTGAGACACTGGACAGGGAGCTGAGTGACGACGAGATGCATGATGCCGTTGCATTACCGCGCATTAGCACCGCGGTGATGCGTGGCGAGGAATTCTATGCGCGTATTTCGGCATTGGGGTATGCCTATCAGTCGCCATTTCAGGGAATCAAAAACATTCGTCGCTTTGACGATACTTTTGTTGTGGATTTAAGTTTTTCGAATACTGAACTGACTCCCGGATACGCTGTAACACCTTGGAGTCTGGATGGGTGTTTTCAAACAGTACTGGCTGTTGTGCTCGATGAACTCGAAGCCAATGCCGACCATTTGCTGTTACCCGTTATTGTTGAACAATTGACTTGGCTATCGCCATTGCCCCCGGAAGTGCGTGTCGCGTGCCAGTGTCGCAGCACATCCCGTGGCATTGAAACTGATATGAGCATTTATGATTTTCCAGGAAATCTGTTGGTCAAGGTAGTCGGTCTCAATTGTCTATGGGTGAAGCGACAAAGTCTGGGATTTACATCTACCGCTACGCATGCCGCTCCAATTTACACGCCGGGCTGGCATGTGCATGACGAACCGGTTGAGCGTATCTCTTTTGCATCTGACAAAGGTGACTCAAGCTGCTCCCGCTGGTTGATTCTCAGTGATGAGCAGGGACAAGGCGAGGCATTAGCTGATGTATTAACAGAAGCTGGTATGAGCGTCGAGAAAATCCGATTTACCGATCTGCCCGCAGAGATCTCCTCACAAGCGGGTCTGGCCGAACTACTGACACGCTATGCCAAAGATCAGACGACACATTTCGGTTTTGTATACGCTTGGCCAATTGATCGAGAAAGCCGGAGTGCAGATACACGGCACCAACGCGCACTGGATCTTGTTGTTGTGCAGTTTCTGGCAAAGCTTCCGGCAGATCGTTTGTATCGCGCCATTTTCCTGACGCGCATGGCTCAGCCTGTGCTGCTCTCTGATGTCATTGCGCTGGAAAACGGCGCCGGTGTCTGGGGACTCGCCAATACATTAAGAGCAGAAGTGGGCACACATGCGGTAACGTTGGTGGAAGTGGACGATGTTCCGTCCGATACCGAAAGAAAACTTCAGGCCAAGAAAATTTTACTGACAACCGGAGCCGCGCTGCGAACCGCATCATCAGGCTGGCCTGAACATTTTGCCTTGCGTGCCGGGAAGCCGTATCTGCGCGAACTGGCACCATCATCATCTGCAACACCGGTGATGATTGCTGAAGATGGCTGCTATATTGTTACCGGCGGTCTCGGAGGACTCGGGCGGCTGGTGGTTCAATACCTGCATGAACAAAAAGCTGGCCGTGTGGTGATACTCGGACGCACTCCATCTGATAGGCCACCTGAATGGGTGCAGGCGCTCAATCGCCAGCGCGATTGTATAAAGCTGTACTGCTGTGATGTCACAGTTCAGGCTGATGTCGCTGGCGTTCTTGAGCAGGTAAGCAATGTACGCGGTGTGATTCATGCTGCTGGCATTGTGCAAGATGCCTTATTGAGAGAGCAATCCCCGACTTCTTTGCAGGCGGTTTATGCACCCAAAGTGACGGGTGTTCGACATCTGCTCGATGCTTTGCCTACAGAGACACTAGATTTTGTCTGGCTATTTTCTTCCGTGGTAGGGCTGTTGGGCGCTGTAGGTCAAGCCAATTATGCCCAGGCCAATGCCGAGCTCGACAGTTATGCGCATTGGTTACGGCAGCAGGGAATTTTCGCCACCTCAATTAACTGGGGAATGTGGCAGGATACAGGCATGGCAGCGCGTCTGTCACAGTCAGAGCTGGTGCAGGCTAGTCATTACATGGGGACATTGAACCCCATACACAGTAGTGAACTGTTCACAGCCTTGCTGAAAGTTAATGAAGCACAATGTTGTCTGGCGCATTGGCGAGCCGATCTAATCAATGGCGCAACGCAGCTGCCCATTTTACTCAGACCACTGCGTACGGCCAAACTGCAAGAGCAAGCGCTAATCACTTTAGCGCACACGCTGCAAGGCGCAGTTGGAGAAGAGTATATTTTGCGTACCCGGCGATTTGTAGCTGAAAAAATTGCCCACATTACGGGATTGCCTCTCAATAAAATTGATCCTCTAAAACCATTTTCTGATTATGGTGTGACATCCATTGTCAGTGTTGAGCTGAGCGCTGTGCTTACCAAAAGTGTTGGCTTGCCGTTTGCGACCACTTTAATGTTTGATCATCCCACCCTTAATGCATTGGCCACTCACGTATTGGCAAGCAGTGACCAGATATCTTCTCATCGTGAAGCAACACTGGCTGCTGTTGATGCTGCTAGTGATTCTGCTAGTAGAAAACAGCAGGTGCTGATTGACCAGGATTTGGATGAAATCGAGAGTTTATGCGACGATGATTTAGATGCTTTGCTGGACGTGGGGTCGACCCATGAGTGATGTGATTCCGTGGCAAAACAACTATCTTAAACGCTTGGAAAAACTATCAAAAAACCAGCTTTTAGCACTGGCATTAAAGCAGAAAAAGCAATTACTTGATGTAGCTCTTCAGCCAGTGCAGGCTGATGAGCCGATCGCCATTGTTGGTGTTGGCTGTCGGCTTCCGGGAGGCGTCACTGATACCAATAGTTTTTGGAAGTTGTTGCGTTCGTCGCGCAGTGCCATTAACGAAATGAGCGATGAACGTTGGAACATGGCGGCGTTCTACGCCGCCGATCCAGAGGTAGGTGGCAAGATCCACACGCGCGCATTAGGATTGCTGGACCAGGTGGATCAGTTTGATGCTGATTTTTTTTCTATTTCCCCGCGTGAAGCGGAATCCATGGACCCACAACAACGACTGTTGCTGGAGGTTACATGGGAAGCTATAGAAAACAGTGGGCATTGCTGCACTGAGCTAGACAGCCAGCGAGTAGGTCTGTTTATCGGCATGATGAACAAGGATTATCTTCATCTTAATGCCCCGGATATGTGCGGGTCTAACGCGAAACACTCTCCTTATTACGCATCGGGTGAGGCATTTAGCGTTGGCGCTGGACGGCTGGCGTATTTTCTTGGGCTGCGTGGCCCCTGCATGACCATAGATACGGCATGCTCCTCGTCTTTGATCAGTGTGCATCTGGCCTGTCAGAGTCTTCTTAATGGCGAGTGTGAAGTAGCGTTGGCGGGCGGTAGCTCTTTGATTCTTGCACCTGAAGCCTCCATTGTCAGCTCCAATGCACGCATGTTGTCGCCGACAGGCCAATGCTGGACTTTTGATGAACGCGCCGATGGTTATGTGCGCAGCGAGGGTTGCGCAGTCGTCGTTCTCAAACGCTTGTCCCAAGCTTTGGCCGATGGCGATCCGATTCTGGCAGCTATCTCTGCAACGGCCGCTAATCATAATGGTCGTAGCCAAGGGCTAACTGCGCCGAGTACAGCGGCGCAAGTTGAGTTAATGCAGACAGCGCTCGATCATGCTCGCCTGGACCCGGCGCAAGTGCGATTTATTGAAGCGCACGGCACGGGAACGCCTCTAGGTGACCCAATTGAAATGAACTCCATTCAGGCCATTTATGGCCAAGGTCGTAACGCGCAAAAACCATTATTGGTAGGCGGGGTTAAGGCACTCCTTGGTCACACCGAAGCCTGCGCCGGGATTGCAGGCCTGATCAAACTCGCTTTATGTGTGTCAGAAAACCGTATCGTTCCCCAGCGTAATTTCTCCCGCCTTAATCCTCATATACGCTTGCAGGATGGGGTGCAGATTATAGTGGATGAGCAGGTATGGCAGACAGAGGAGGATAATCAGAATGAACAGAAGTTGCGCTATGGCGCACTCAATTCGTTCGGATTCAGTGGTTCAAATGCGCACGCCATTGTGCAGAACGTGCCTCTTCCGCTAGTGACAGTGACCTGGCGAGGACCTCAGTTGCTGGTGATATCAGCCACTACGCAGAAGGCGCTATATGCACTGATGCTACGTTATCGTGATTATCTGTCTGACGACTCTATTGATTTGCAAGCACTTGCGTACACCAGTCAGGTAGGGCGAAATCATTTCCGCGAACGCGTAGCACTGGTAGCTGACAGCGTTGCAGCGATGCGGGTGGCGCTGCAGGATACGCTGGCTAAGAGGGCAGTTGAGCAGAGTAATGATCGCCGCGAGCCGATATTGTGGGACGGTGTGGTGCTGGTAATGGCTGATTTGGGTGATAGGGCGTTGCCACTGATGCAGCAACTGTCAGCATCAAGTTCGGTGTTTACAAAGTACTTTGAGGAAATCAGTGCTGAAGCCACCAACAACATTGAGCTTAACAATAGCGGGCAATTTAGCAATAGTGAACAACTGGATAGTGCATCCTTATCCTATTTAATTCATTGCGCCGTATGCAAAACACTGTTGGCTGCTGGTGTGCGCCTCACAGCCGTGACGGGAACTGATTTTGTCGGCAAATTTGCCGCAACCAGTGCCGCTGGCATGTTACCTCCACAGCAGGGGTTGGCTTATTTGCAGCAGCCATCTGCGCGTAAAAAATTGGCTACAGCGTGGCGATTGTCGCCACCGACACTTGCCGTTATAGACGCCGAAAGCGGCGTGAGTCGAATTGATACTTATCGTGATCAAACTGATCTCGATAGCTGGTTAATGGCTCCCCCCCCGGCACAGTTACTGGAGGGCGATAATGCAAAGCAGTGGCTGCGCCTGATCATAGGCGGTCAACCACCATCGCCCGGGGTTGCATCACATCTCTCGTTGTTTGAAGGTCCGGCAGTCAACGGCACATGGGACGGCGCCCTGGCATTACTCTATGAGTCCGGTCTGGACATACGTTGGACTGCGCTCTATAGCACTGTTCACCCCCAACGATTAGTGTTGCCCAATTATGCTTTCCAGCGCCGTCGCTATTGGCCCAATAATGAAAAAGTAAAACAACTTCACCAAGTCAGTGCAGAACACTGTAGTCGGTATGTGATGGCGTGGCAGGAGCAGGCTGTATCGCCAGTAACTTCTTCTCAGTCACGTCGATGTCTGGTGTTAACCGAACATGCCACATTCCCTGCTGGTGCAAACAAGTCACGCCACATTGCATGGCAGCATCTGGCGGAGGGGTGGCAAGATACGGGGGCGATTGCTGAAATACTCGATGGGTTGGATGGGTTGGATATCAATCGCTCCACCCAGAGCTTGGATTTGTTGGTGTGGCTAGCGCCGAAGCAATTTTCTATGGATTGGATAGCTGACACTACGCTGCAAGTGTCTATGGAGAAGGATGCAGAGCAGCGCGCCAAGGCGTTATTGAACATAAGCCATGCGCTCATCGAGCTTGGCAAGTTGGGTTATGCCGGGGATATCAGGCTGGGTTTTATCACTGAAGGTGTAGAGAGCATTGCTGGCCATACTGCAGTCAATATTGTGGATGGAATGGTGAATGGTTTCGTGCAAACGCTGTGTATGGAACAACCGCAGTGGCGCCCATGGAATATCGATCTGGATCCTCATAGCGACCTGGAAGAAAAAATGGCGCAGATTGCTTTGGCACTGCAAGCTGCCGATGGCGAAAATCACATCGCTTTCCGTCAGGGGCACCGATATGTCCGTCGATTACAGCAGGCCACCAGAGTCATTTCAAAGTCTGTCGCTGTACGCAGCGACCGCGCTTATTTAATTTCCGGTGGCTTGGGCGGGATCGGGCTTACCGTTGCGCGTTGGCTGGCTCGCGCCGGTGCCGGTCAGATATTGTTAGTGTCTCGACGGGGAACAGAAGACGCAAATGTAGCTAGTACTTTGACGGCACTCGCGCAGGAAGGTGTGCCAGTGACATTGGTCTGTGCGGATGTTGCCAA
>Ga0207151_1179_pt1 | contig 12534 bp, 9 predicted proteins | sample Alteio_BWMinHeat_29_FD_153523 | JGI IMG/M metagenome (GOLD analysis project Ga0207151, IMG submission 153523) | Enriched cells from forest soil in Barre Woods Harvard Forest LTER site, Petersham, Massachusetts, United States -... | ecosystem: Environmental > Terrestrial > Soil > Temperate forest >... | reverse complement strand
ATCTGGCATCTCTACGACTATTATCTGGCGCCGGCGGGCGGATATTTTGGCACCAAGAAAGCTTGCGAGCCGGTGCACGTGCAGTATTCCTACGATGATAATTCGGTGGCGGTGATCAACGGAACGTACGAGACGCTGAAGGGCATGCGCGTTGTCGCGAAAGTGTACAACATCGATGCGACGGAGAAAGCCAGCAAAGATGCCACGCTCGATCTCGGGCCGGACAGCAGCACGAGAGCGTTCGACGCTCCGCAGGCCGCGGGCCTGACGCCCACTTACTTTCTGCGGCTGCGGTTGCAGGATGCGAACGGAAAACAAGTCAGCGACAATTTCTACTGGTTGTCGACGAAGCTGGACACGCTGGCTTGGGATCAGAGGAAAGATACGGTATACACGCCGCAGAAAGATTTCGGCGATTTGACGGGGCTCGCGGCGCTGCCGACCGTGAAGCTCGAAGCACAGGCCAGCCGCGTGACGGATGGAGGGCTGAAGATCGCGGTGAAAAATACTGGCAACAGCGTGGCGTTCATGGTGCATTTGCGGCTGACAAGCGGAAAGGGCGGCGACGAGGTGGCCCCGGTCTTCTGGCAGGACAATTATTTTTCGCTGCTCCCCGGGGAATCGAAAGATGTCTCGGCGCGGTACAACGCAGCCGCGCTCAACGGGAAAGAGCCGGTGCTCGAACTCGATGGTTTCAACGTTGGTACCGCCACTCTGGCCGTCTTGCAGTAGCGCCGGCTTTGCCGTTAGCCAGAAGCGGCCGCGGCGCGGGGCTGGAGAAGCCTCTCGTCGTCGGCATCGGGCAGATTACTTGCGGGAAGGGGGCTTTTTTCAGAAAGCAGTTCCCGCCTGAGCTCGACGCTAATTTCCCGGGCGACGTCGGATTGCAGCGTGAGAGCATCACCCAAATCTCGGTCGAAACTGGCGGACCAGAGATGGGTTTGGTCGGCGGTATCGATCAATTGAGCGGTGATGCGCAAACTCCCGCCTGAGCGGCGGACCGATCCTTCCAGGATGGAATCCACATTCAATTCCTCGGCGATTTCGAGGATCGACTTTTGCGTGCGTTTGTATTGGATCGAAGAAGTGCGGGCAATCACGCCGAGCCGGCGTGTGTCGAGCTGGCCGAGACGCGAGATGATCTCTTCAGTCAGTCCGTCGGCGAAGTACTCCTGGTCCTGGTCTGCGCTGAGATTCTCAAAGGGCAGCACAGCGAGCATTTGCTTTTCAACGGGGAGCGCGGCACTCTCTGGCAGCGTGACAGCGCAGATGAAACGGTAACCGAGCCGGGGCAACGTTTCGATGTAGCGTGGGTTCTGCGCGGCATCGCCGAGCATTTCCCGCAGCGTATTCACGGCCGTGTTCAGGCTGTGTTCGTAGCCTACATGCGTGTCCGGCCAAAGCTTTTGGCGCAGCGCCTGGCGAGTGACGACTTGACCCGCACGCTCGAGGAGCAGCTCCAGAATTTGGAAGGGCTTTTCGGCGAGCCGCATCCGGATTCCATGTTTTCGTAGCTCACGGGAAGGCAGATCCGCTTCAAAATTGCCAAAAAACACTTTGCACTTCGGGGCAGCCCGTTCGAAAGCCGCGAGCGAACTTCGGCGGACCTGATTCGGGCGTGGCGCAGAAGATGGCGCGGCCACCATCCTCGATGAGACGTCGTGCATAAGCGTCCTCCCCTTGTACTTTCGCTTAGACAGACTTGTCCCAGCCCTGATTTATTCCCGACCTGCAGCAGATATCTAAGGACTTAGCCTGTCGTCGCACGGTGCAGTAAGCGCTGTAGACTCGAGAGTTGGCGCGCCATAGCAGAGCACCGCAAAGGCTGAGGCGCTTTCTGCGTAAGCCGCCGCTAGATCGCGGGCCTTATGAGGTTGCTATTTCCAGCGAAGCAGTGCACTGGAGCTCGAGCGCAACCATTGCACGCGGCAGGCCATCCAATTGCGTTAGAATGAGGAAGCTGCGCGGCGACCAGGGAAGCCGGCGCGCCGCAGCACGTGGCGTTTTGAGAGGGACGAAATGAACAAGTGGAATCGCGTTTTGTTCGTAGCCGCATTGAGCCTGCTGCTGGCAGCAGCCGCTGCAGCCGACACACTTGAGCTGAGAGACGGCCGGGTTTTGCAGGGCCGCTATCTCGGCGGGACTCGGGCGGTCCTGCGGTTTGAAGTGGACGGCGCGATACAAACCTTCAGTACTAACGATATCGTAGCCGTAACGTTCACCAGTGGCTCTGGAATCGGCGCCGCTTCACCAGTCAATGCTCCACCGGCTCCGGAACCACAAGGGTCGGCTCCGCAGGCGAGCGATGACAGCGTGACCCTGCCTGCGGGACAGAGCCTGCTGGTGCGCATGATCGACGGCGTGGATTCATCCAAGAACAACGTAGGCGATGTATTTAAGGCCAGCTTGGAAACAGACTTGGTGGTTGGCAACACGGTTGTCGCTCGCAAGGGCACGGACCTCTACGGGCGCCTGTCCAATGCCAAGGAAGCCGGCCACTTGTCCGGGAGTTCGGAGCTGCAGCTCGAGCTGACGAGGATCGTGATCGACGGGAAGGACTATCCGATCGTCAGCAGCGACTACACCTTGAAAGGGAAGGGCCGCGGGTCGGACACGGCCAAGAAAGTGGGCGGCGGAGCGGTTGCGGGCGCCATCATCGGTGCGATTGCAGGCGGCGGCAAGGGAGCGGCGATTGGAGCGGGTGTCGGCTCGGCGGCGGGCGCGGGCGTGCAAGTGTTTACGCGCGGCCAGCAGGTGAAAGTACCGAGTGAGACGCTGCTGGAATTCCGGTTGCAGCAACCTTCGACTGTTGCGATAGGTTCGCGCTAGAAACCCCAGGTTTTGATGGAAGTTCAAGCCGGAGGCGGGCTCTTTTATCCCGCCTCCTCTTCTTAGCGGGGCCCTGCCGAGCTCCTAGTAACCGATTGGCTACAAGTACCCCCCCTAAAAAGCTTGCCACTCCTACTGTTAGTGACTAAGCTACCCCCTCTAGTGTGGGGAGACACCATGCCGAAAGAAAAACCTCGGGTCAATATTGGAGAAGTGATCAAAACCTACCGCAGCCAGAGAGGGCTCTCGCAGGGAGATATCGAACGGCGGACCGGCCTTCTGCGCTGCTATCTGTCGCGCGTTGAAAACGGGCATACGGTGCCTTCGCTCGAGACCCTCGCCAAAATTGCGGAAGCCATGGACATTTCGCTGGCTGACTTTTTCCCCGGAACGGAGACGCCGCGCGACCGCGAAACCCAGAAAATGCTGGGTGAGCTTTCGCAGGACGAGATCCGGTTTCTGGTCGAGATTAAGCGCTATAGCACGACGCTTTCCGATGGAGACAAGCGGCTGGTACTGGCGATGATTCGCAAGATGGCCACGCTGCTGCCGCCGACTTCCGTGGTGAAAAAAGTGCTCGTTCGCCGTCCGACGGCGTAACGATTTCGAGCAGCTACAGCGCTAGCTGGTACCTCCGCGAATCAAGCGAATGGCTTCTGGCAGACCGGCGTCGCCCCCAGCGTTTTGTCCGGCGGGCTCGCCGTTCCGCCCCTCGTCACCTCCGCTGCCTTCGCCGGGCGCAAGAAAGAGGTTGGTCTCGACAGCGTGCTGCTTGGTGTACAGATCGTAGTAGCGGCCGGCGGCAGCGTAGAGCGATTCGTGGGTTCCACGCTCGATGATGCGGCCGCCTTCCACGACGAGAATTTGATCGGCGCGACGAATCGTGGACAGCCGGTGCGCGATGACGAAAGTAGTGCGCCCACGCATCAGGTAGCGCAAGCCTTCCTGAATCAGCGCTTCAGACTCGGAGTCAAGACTTGAAGTCGCCTCGTCCAGAATCAAAATGCGGGGATCGGCGAGGATGGCGCGGGCGATCGAGACGCGCTGCTTTTGCCCGCCGGAGAGCTTGACGCCGCGCTCGCCGACGATCGTGTCGTACTGCTTCTCAAAGCCATCAGCAAATTCATCGACGCGCGCGATGCGGCACGCGGCCAGGATTTCGGCTTCGCTGGCGCTCGGGCGCGCAAAGGCTACGTTCTCGCGAATCGTTCCATCAAAAAGAAATGTCTCCTGCAGCACTACGCCAAGCTGCGTGCGGTAAGTATCCAGTCGCACGGTGGAAAGATCCAGGCCATCGACAAGCACGTGTCCGCTCGAGGGAACATAAAAACTAGCGATTAGACCGATGATCGTGGATTTTCCGGCTCCCGACGGACCCACCAAAGCCGTCACTGTTCCCGGCTCCGCGCGAAAACCTATGTTGTGCAGCACTTCTTTTCGCGTGTCGTAGGCAAAACTGACATCTTCCATGGCCACCCGCCCGGTGATGCGATCCAGTGCCACCGTACGGTTGGGCTCCTCGTTTTCCATCCGTTCGTTCAGGATTTCCCGCGTGCGTTCGAGCCCGGTGATCGCCTCCGTGATTTGCGTGCCGATGGCCACAATCTGGAAGACGGGAGCGACGAGCAGCCCGAGAAAGATGTTAAACGCAAAAAATTGCCCGAGGGTCAAGCCCCCGGACAGAATCCGGTGTCCGCCCAGTTCCATGATCACTGCGCTCACTAGTCCCATCAGGCCGGCTCCGGACAGACTCATCAGCGAAGTCGCAGTAAGGGTCTTCAGAACGTTGTCCAGCAAGCGCTGCACACCGGAGGCGAAGATGTTTTCCTCGCGCTCCTCGGCGTGATATCCCTTCACTACGCGGACACCTCCCAGGGATTCTGTAAGCCGCCCGGTAACTTCCGCGTTGATTTTCGGGCGCGCCCGGAAAATCGGGCGAATGGTTTTGAAAGCTTGATTGATTCCCACGGCGAAAACGAGCAGAACGCCGAAAGCAACGCCGGTCATGGTCACGCTGGTACGCAGAAGATAAACCAGCGCCAGTGCCGCGGTCATCAGTCCACCGACGAATTCCACTAGTCCTGTGCCGATCAGATTTCGCACTCCTTCCACGTCGCTCATAATGCGGGAGACCAGCACGCCGGTCTTGTTCGCGTCGTAAAACGAGATGGGAAGCCGCCCGATGTGCGCTTGCACCTGGCGGCGCAGGTCGGTGATCATGCGCTGCGCGGATTTGGACAGGAGTTGCGTCAATGTGAATGAGGTGAGGCCTTGCAGGATCGTTGCGCCCAGGATGCTCAGAACGATCGGAGTCAGCAGTGCGATCTGCTTCTTGCCGATCACGTTGTCGACGAAATACTTCGTGGAAGCGGGCAGAACCAGGCCGGAGAGCCGATTGACGGCCATCAGGACAAATCCCACCGCGAGCAACGTGCGCCGGGGCTTTATGAGCGCCCAGACGTCGGGGAGATGCTTCCAGGCGTTTTTGCGTTTTTCGCGCGCGCCGGTTTTGCCGGCATCACTAGAGTTTTCTTGGGCCATAGCGTGTAGCGGTCACACCCGTACGGTTCGATGCGAGATAATGGAATAACTATACGCCAGGCCCAGGGCAGAAGCAGGCTCGCTCGGTTAGTCTCCGGAGCCGCCTCCCCGCGGTACGCTGGCCACCGCGGGCCTTTCGAGATTAAGCACGCTGGAGATGAATTCGCTGACGGTAATTCCGAGATGGCCCCACAAACGGCGCTTGAGGCTGGTGTAGTCCTGCGTGCCACTGAAAAGGTCGCCCACCAATTGGCGGAACACCGGGCTGCGCCGCATGAATTGCACCATGCGCGTGGTAACTGCGCTGCCGAGGAACGACCCGCGATAAAACCGCCGCACGATTCTCGCCGCGAATTCCAGCTCTGCCGAGAACGCTGCCTTCACACGCGCCGGATATTTTTCCGGGCAGCCTTCTGCGAGCGACCGGCCCAGCAGTTCGCCCGAACGGATCGCGTAGAACAGCCCTTCGCCCGTCAGTGGATCGACCCATGCTGCTGCATCGCCCACCATCGCCCAGTTCTTGCCGACCACGGTACGTTCAGAGAGCGTGCTCTCCTTCGGCGACGGCAGAACGTGGCTGTAAAACTTTGCCCCTTCGGTAGGGATATTGTTTTTGGTCACGAAGGCGTTCAAATGCGTCTTCAACTCAGCGCTCGTGTGCGCGGACATGCTGCCGCAAATTCCCACCGAAAGGTGATCGCAGCGCGGGAACGACCAGATGTAGCCCTCGAAATGCGGAAGAAACTTCACGGTGATGGCGTCTGCGGTCTGCGGAATGAAATAGCCCTGCGTCATTTCCAGTTCGTCGCGCTGTAGCGCGCGGGTTCCCGAGAGCAACTGATTGCGCGCGCCCGCGGCCACCACCAGAAAATCGCTCTTGCGCCATTCGCCGTCGACGCAATAACGCGGCTTGTCGCCGCTGGTGTCTGCGGCGATCACGTGCGAACGATGCACACAGCAGCCCGCTTCCTGGGCGCGCTCAAGAAGCATGCCATTGAGCACACGGCGCGAGTACACGACGATGGGATGCGGCATGTCCAACTGTACGCGGTGCTCGTCGCTGCTGATCAGCTCAACGGAATGAATCAGTTTTTTCGGGTAGTTATTGTCAAGGAGAAAAGGGAAGCATTCGATTGCTTTGTGCGTCAGCCCGCCGCCGCACGGTTTTTCCCACGCTAGGTGTTCGTCAAAAATGTTTACTTGGTGACCCGCGCGCGCCAGTTGTTCGCCGCACATCGCACCGGAAGGTCCACCACCGACAATCGCAATCTCAGCCATGGCCGTATCTCGTTAAACTGGTGTTTCTTTCAGGGCGCGCGCGCTTGTTGGCTCCGCCCGTTCCTGCCACGGAGCCCGCTCAGGTGATGGGGAAGATCACCAAACAAAAGCCTGCCAGGAGTATAGCACCGAAAACGGCGGCGGCCGCCGCCGAGCCGGTGCCCTTTCGGATAACGTCCATGCCTCGTCGCTGCAAAATACTGAGCATCGCGAAATAAGGAGCCAGCAGCGCCAGCAGGATTTCACCGCTGTGCAGATAAGAAATGCCAACCAGTATCGCCAGCCAAGCTACAAGCCGAAAAGACAAGCCGGCGGCAAGCCTGCGCCATGTCGCCAGCTTCTGCGGCGGGCCTAATAGCAACTCCTCGGCGAAGTGATAGGGTAGAACGGCAAGGAAAAAAAAGGGGAAGCGCGCCCACCGCGCGGCGTTGAGCCACGCTTCAGTCAGCGTTAGTTCAAGCCAGCCGGTAATCAGGAGCAGCAGCACCAACCCCGAGAAAATCGCCCCGACTAGTTCTTTCGGCGACGCTTTCAGCGATCCTAACGCCACCCGCCAGTTTGCCGCGATCGCAACGATCGAGACGAGAAGGAGGAACGCCGCAAGATAATCGCCCTCGAGAACACGCAGCCTGGTTAGCGGCTTCCACCAGCGCAAAATCTCCGTACCCAGCAACGAAGCGGCTAGGAGTATCACGAACGCCAAGCCCAGCCTCGGCGAGTCGGTCGGCACCTTCAGCGCGTCGCGAGCCTTCCCCGCCACTTCCTGCAGAAACGGCCCCGCAATCAGCAAAATCCCCGCCAGGCCGCCGATCGCAGCCAGCATCGGCCAGCGCGACGGCAAAGCGGCGCTCGGCTCGATTTGCAGCAGTTGCGCTGTCCACTGTTGAGACAAGCGCACCACTCGCGGATCGAAAATCAGGCTCACATGCGTCGCCCGCGCCACGACTTCATACTTCGAACCGCTAGGGGTTGCCTCACTCACAAGTTCCGCGGCGTTAGCCCGCATGGACTGCAATTCGAATTCTCCGCTGAGCACCAGCGTATTCTTTGGCTGGCTCGGAGCGCCATCAAACAGCACGGCCTCGGGCGGCGTGCCGTGTGCCGCCCGCATCGGCGCCGGCGACAGCGCCACCACTCCGGCCACCGGTTGCTTCTCGGCCACGCGCATGGCGATCGCCGCACCCATCGAATGCCCCGCCAGGATCGTCGTTTCCGGCTGAGCCATGCCGCGCACAAATAAGTCCTGCAGCAGCGCCATGCTGCACAGTTCCGCGCGCTGCGGCGAAAATGGCCCGGGGGTCCGCCCGTGGCCCGGCAAATCGGGCACGATCACGCGCAAATTCTGGGCCGCAAACCCGCGCGCCAGGTAAGACATGATCTTTTTGTTCGCCGCCAGCCCGTGCAGCAGCAGCACCGTGCCGTTCCGTTTGCCCGTCTTGGCCTCGATCACCGCCGTATCGAGACCGCATCCGCCGGCCTGGAACACCACGCTGCGCTCGCGGTACGGCGTGGGCAGCGCAACCAGCACACCCGCCACAAACAGCACCACTCCCGCCACGCCTTTTGCCGCATCGCGCCGGTTCATCGCCAGCCCCCGCCGTCGCAAGGCGCACAAAAACGCCGCAACCGCCGCGCATGATAAAATAAGTCTTCAGGGCTGGTCGTCTTCGACGGCGTCACGGAGATTCCTTGCATTCCGGCATTCTCACCTTAGAGCAAGCGATTGTGCGTTTTGCACGCGAGAAACGCAACGGCCGCAAAATCGTCTTCACCAACGGCTGTTTCGATCTGTTGCATCCAGGCCACGTCCGCAGCCTCGAGCAAGCGCGCTCTCTCGGCGACGCCCTCATCGTTGGCCTCAACAGCGATGCCAGCGTGCGCGCGCTGAAAGGCGCCGGCAGGCCGATAATCCCAGCGCAAGAACGCGCCGAGATTCTCGCCGCGCTTGAGTCCGTCGACGCGGTGGTCATCTTTCCCGAGCCAACGCCGCGAGAAATCATTTCCGCGCTGCTCCCCGACGTGCTCGTAAAAGGCGGAGACTGGCCCGGCGACCAGATCATCGGCAGGGAAGAAGTCGAAGCCGCCGGCGGCCGGGTCATCTCGATCCCGGTCGTGCCCGGATATTCCACCAGCGCGATTCTTGAGAAAATTCGTCAAGGAGCCAGCCCCGCCAAGGCGCACTCCTGATCATCCTTTAATGATTCTTCCCGCGGTTCGAGAGCGTTTGGAAGCGGTGCTGCGCCACCCAGCGATGGACGGCGTGCTGGCAGCGTTGCGTACCGGCGGCAATCACGTAGCACTCTCCGGTCTGCACGACGTCGCCAAAGCCCTCGTCGCCGCCTACATTACGCACGAACTCCGCCGCCCTGCGTTTTTCGTCACTGCCTCCAATCGCCGCAGCGAAGCTCTCGCCGATACGCTCCGCTTTTTCCAGACCGTCTTCCCCGGCTCAACGGGTGGTGTTGCCACGCTGCCTGCTTTCGATGCGCTCCCCTGGGAATCGCAGAATCCCCACGCCGACATCCTCGAACGCCGCGCCGCCACCCTGTTTCGTCTGGCCGACGGGCAAATCTCCCTGGTAATCGCGCCGGTAGCCGCCGCGCTCTGGCGCTATCAAGATCCCGTCACCTATCTATCCCTTGCCCGCTCGCTCTCGAAAGACAACGAAGTCCCGCACGACGAGCTCATCTCGCATTTGGCCGGCGTCGGCTACGCCCGCACCGAGATGGTCGACCTCCCCGGCCAGTTCGCCGTCCGCGGCGGCATCATCGACGTCTTTTCCCCGGAAGCCAATCGCCCTGTCCGCATCGAACTTCTTGGAGATACTGTCGAGTCTGTTCGCGAATTTGATCCGCGCACCCAACGCTCCGTTGCGCCCGTCGTTCGCACTACGCTTCTCCCGCTCACCGAATGGACCTACTCTGCCAGCCGCAACGGGGACACTGCCGCGGAAGATTCCGGCTTCGCACCCGCCTCTTATTTCGGTCCTTCCACAGAGTCGGGCTCCAGTTCCTTGTTCGAGCTGGCGGAAAGCTCCCTCCGCCCCATCGTTTTTCTCGACGAACCGCAAACCCTCCGCGAGACCTCGGAAAAGCATCTAGCCGCGGCTACTGCAAGCTACGAACGCTACGGCCACGCCAACTCTCCCATGGCGACTCATTATTTCTGGACCGAAGAACAATTCTCCTCGGCGTTGCAGAAAGCCTCGCAAATCAATCTCGAACAGCTAGCTCTCAGCCCCGGTTTCGGCCCGCAATTCGAGCTTTCCTCTCGCCCCAGCGCCCGCTTTCATGGCGACGTAGTCGCCTGCATGAGCGAAGTAAAATCGCAGCTCTCAGCGGGCGGCAAAGTCTTCCTCACCGCCGCGAGCACCGGAGAACTCGAGCGCCTCGCCGATATTTCCCGCGAATATGAAGTCCCGTACGTGCTCGGCGAATCTGAAGACGCCGCCGCAGGGTTCACCGCCGAAGGCGCGCACGAATCCGCTGCGCTTTTGCTGATTCGCGCGCCCTTCCCGCAAGGGGTCTCCTTCCCCGACGCTTCTCTCACTCTGTTCGGCCATGCCGATCTGTTCGACGTCATGCCCACCGTCGATCGCCCCAGCCGCAAAATCCGCACCTCCGGATTTTTCAGCGATTTTGCCGATTTGAAAGCAGGAGACTTCATCGTCCACGTCGATCACGGTATCGGCCAATTCGAAGGCCTTCGCCTGATCGAATCGGACGGCCGCCGCGGGGAGTTTATGCTCTTGCGTTACGCCGACGACGCCCGCCTCTACGTTCCGCTCGAGCGTATGGACCTCGTGCAAAGTTATCGCGTCGTCGAAGGCATGCACCCTCCGCTCGACCGTCTCGGCGGCACGGCCTGGAATAGTCGCAAGACCCGCGCCCGCAAATCCGTCGAAGACATGGCCGAGCAACTCCTCGCGCTTTACGCGCAACGAAAGACCGCGCCAGGATTCGCATTCTCGGCGGATGGCAACTTCCAGCGTGAATTCGAAGACGCCTTCGAGTTCGAGGAAACCACCGACCAGAATACCGCCGTCGCCGACATCAAGCGCGACATGGAACGCCCCTCACCGATGGACCGCCTCCTCTGCGGCGACGTGGGCTACGGCAAAACCGAAGTAGCCATGCGCGCCGCTTTCAAATCTATTGCCGACAGCAAGCAAGTTGCCGTCCTTGCTCCTACCACGGTCCTCAGCTTCCAGCACTTTGAAACTTTCAAGCGCCGCTTCGCTCCCTTTCCCGCGCGCATCGAAATGCTCAGCCGCTTCCGTACCGCTGCCGAGCAAAAAAAGATTCTCGCTGACCTCGAAGCCGGCAAGGTCGATATCGTCATTGGCACCCATCGCCTGCTGTCGAAAGACGTCAAGTTCGCCGACCTCGGCTTGCTCATCGTCGATGAAGAACAGCGCTTCGGCGTGGCCCACAAAGAACGCCTCAAGGAAATCCGCCAGAACGTCGACGCCTTAGCGCTTTCGGCCACTCCCATTCCCCGTACCCTGCACATGTCTCTGGTCGGCCTTCGCGATATGTCGTTAATCGAAACGCCCCCGCGCGACCGCCTGGCCATTCAAACCGTCGTCCAGCCTTTCAACGAAGATCTGGTCACCCACGCCATCGAAACCGAACTTGCCCGCGAAGGCCAGGTCTATTTCATCCACAATCGCATCGAGTCCATCTACTCTCTCGCCACACTTGTCGGCAAGCTCGTTCCGAAAGCACGCGTCGTCGTCGCGCACGGCCAGATGGGCGAAAAGGAGCTCGAAGCGGTCATGCTCAAGTTCATTCGCGATGAAGCCGACGTCCTGGTCGCCACCACCATTGTCGAAAACGGTCTGGACATCCCCCGCGCCAATACCATCCTCATCAATCGTGCCGACCGCCTCGGCCTCGCCGAACTCTACCAATTGCGCGGCCGCGTTGGCCGCTCGCACCAACGTGCCTACGCCTATCTCCTCGTTCCCCAGGAAACCATCCTTTCTGAAATCGCCCGCAAGCGTCTTTCCGCCATGAAAGAGTTCAGCGAACTCGGTGCCGGCTTCCGCATCGCCGCGCTTGATCTCGAACTCCGCGGCGCAGGCAACATGCTCGGCCGCCAGCAACACGGCCACATCGAAGCGGTCGGCTTCGACCTCTACTGCCAGATGCTTGAGCGTGCTGTGTCGAAACTCAAGAACGAAGAAGTCGCGCCGGAAGTCCACACCACACTCAGCCTCGGCTTTGACGTGCGCATCCCGCCCGACTATATCCCCAGCGAAAACCTCCGTTTGCGCACCTACAAGCGCATCTCCTCTATCGCCAACGAAGATGAAAAACAGGACGTCCGCCGCGAACTGGCCGACCGCTTCGGTCCCTTGCCACCATCGGTAGAAAACCTTTTGGAGTATGCCGTCCTCAAATCCTTGAGCGAGCGTCTGCGTATTTCCGCGGTCGAGCGCCAGGGCAACCGTGTCGCCATTCGCTTTCACCCGGAAACACCCCTCGATCCGGCTCATCTGGTTGAGGTGATCCGCTCGCGGCAGGGCATTAAGCTCGATCCGAGCGGCGTCTTGTGGATGGAGACGAAAAAGGGCGAGCCGGTGGCTGCAGCCGTTAGAAACGTATTGCTCGGTCTGCAATCCCAAGGCTAAACTGTAGGTGAGGAATCGATGCGAAAACTAGTTGTGCTCGCGGCACTCTTTGCCGCCCTACCCCTGCTGGCGCCCCTGGGCCTTCTAGGACAGGATCAGCCCCCTCCTAAAGCGCAGGATCCCAAGCCGGCTCCGCCCGTTCTTGAAAAGCCGGGTATGGCCCCTGCCGACGACAAAGATAAGGCTGCGCCGGCCAAGCCCGCCAAACCTCCCGCGCCCAAACCAAAACCCGCCAGCAATCCCGCTAGCGG
>Ga0207151_1193_pt1 | contig 12644 bp, 10 predicted proteins | sample Alteio_BWMinHeat_29_FD_153523 | JGI IMG/M metagenome (GOLD analysis project Ga0207151, IMG submission 153523) | Enriched cells from forest soil in Barre Woods Harvard Forest LTER site, Petersham, Massachusetts, United States -... | ecosystem: Environmental > Terrestrial > Soil > Temperate forest >... | reverse complement strand
ACTTCCCGGCGCTAGGGATCAACAACCCGAGAACGGAAGACTTGCCGATCCCGTCCATCGAAGCGGCGGGCGCCCGTGCAGTTCTCGCCGCGGTAGAAGCATCTATCCACCGCGCTGGGCCAGACAAAAAGATCGCTTTCGAGCGACGGAAACTGCTAGAGAAAATAGCGCCGCCCCTCTGGATGCACCTGGATGGAAGGGGCGGCGCAGCACAAGCCTGCCTGGACCCAGACCTTCGCCCTGGCCTACCTAGACAGAAGGGCTAGCTTTGGCCTGCGGTGGCGGCGGCGGCTTTGGTCATGCTGGCGGTCCACTCGGCGGAGCGGCGGGCCATTTCGTCGGGGGAGACGTCTTCGACGTGGGTGGCTACACCCCAGCTGTGGCCAAAGGGGTCGGTGAGCTTGCCGTAGCGGTCGCCCCAGAACATGTTGGTGACCGGCATGCCCACTTGGGCGCCCGCAGCTACAGCGCGGTTGAAGACGGTGTCTACGTCCGGCGTATAGAGGAAAAGGTAGGAGGAAGGTACCACACCGGGGGCCGGAGCGGCGGACATTCCCGGGAATTCATCGGAGATGAAGATTACGGAATCGCCGATGCGCAGTTCGGCGTGCATGATCGTGCCGCCGGGGCCGGGCATGCGATTGATTTCGGTGGCGCCGAACGCTTCTTTGTAGAAGTCGAGGGCGGCCGCAGCGTTTTTACAAGTGATTGCGGGAGAAATGGAATGATATCCCTCGGGGATGGGTTGAACATGGTCAGGCATATGGGCTCCTTGAAGACTTGGACGTTCGCGCGGCGAAACTAGGGAGGTAGAGGCGGGGCGCGCGTGGAGGAATAGATACTCCACGCGACAGGGCGTGTCAACTGTTATACGTGCCGCCAAAAGTGAGCGGGAATTACGGTTAAGCACCGTCTATTGTCACGCCCAGCTGCGCGGAGGTAGGTAGGAAAACTTCCCAGCCCGTCCGAAGTCTCCGTAGTCATTCGAAGCGATGCGCGCATCAAAAGGCAGAGTTGTCTGACCAAGCGGAAGCCAAGATGGGTGGCGGGTCTCCGACAGGGAGGTTGTGATGAGATACGACTTTATGGTGGAGACGTACGAGACGGAGCGGGTAAAGGTGGTCAGCGTGTGGAGCGAGTTTCGCGAGCAAGACTTGGCGGTCCGGCCGAAAGCGAACGATCCGCGCGGGCGCAGCGTAAGGGAACAGATGATTCATCAGTGCGTGAGCGAAGATTTGTGGTTCCGCACGATGCTGGGAATCGAAGTGGGCGAGCCGCCTCTGCCGGCGCAAGAGACGCGGCTGGAATTCATGAAACGGTATGCAGAACACAGCGGCAAACGGCTGGAGCAGCTGCGCGCGAAAGAGGAAGCGTGGTGGGAGGGCGCGACGAAGTTTTTCGATGTCGCGCGGTCGCGTGCCTGGGTGATGATGCGGCGAATAGCGCACACGGCCCATCATCGGGGACAGCAGATGGCCATGCTGAGAATGCTGGCGCATGATTTGCACAGCAATTATGGGCCGACGGCAGATACCGGCGGGTTGATGCAGAATCATGCGCCGACAATCTATGCGTATGGCAGCCTCGAGACGCTATTGCAGAGCGAAGCGAACGGAGGCCACAAGCGCGCGTTGCCGGGAGCTGGGAGTGAGCCGGTGACGGAGCGCCCGTAGCCCAATGGGTGCGGGCGCCCGTCGGAGCCGTCTTGTTAAGGCTTGCTGATGACGCCGCAGGCGATTCGTGCCGGGGCAGCTGTTCCTGTGCCGCCTGCTATGGCGTGAATCACGATCGCAGTTCCTCCATTGCTGAAGACGGAGTGGTCATCGTCGCCCAGGGTTACGTTGGGCGCGACGACAGAAACATGGGCGGTGCCTTCGGCGCCGACGATGAGCGAAAAATTCGGGATGTCGCCGGCAGGTGCTGCGTCGTGGCGGTGCTCCGCGCCGCCGGGATTGAAGTGCGGGCCAGCGGTTTTGAAGTCGGGAGGTTCGCATTTTGCGACTTGATGAATGTGGATGGAGTGCTCTCCGGGCGGCAGATTCTTGACGTCCAGCGCGATTCTGACGCCCTTCGGCGTGCTGGAAAGCTGGGCTGAACCCACGTTCTGGCCATCGGTGTTCTTGAATTCAACGGTCACCGGCTTCGCGTTGGCGCGGCTATGAGACTCCTGGGCCTTGCTGGCAGAAGTGAGAGTAAAGAGCACACACACCCCACATACAATTGCTCTCATCGGCAGTTCCTCTTTCTTTTCCTGTGTCGAAAGACATTCGGGCACGGCGCGGCCGGCCCATTCCACTCTAGCCTGAGAGCAGCGTCGGAAAAAACAAGCTGTACTCATTCAGGCACTAGCTATCAGCTAGGGCGGGGACTGCAGCCAAACGTGCAGAAGAAACTTGCCCTGCAAGCGGGGGCCGCGGCGGGGGAGTCTGCCGAAGAGATGGTCTACGACTAGTCGTTGCGATAAAGCTCCGGGTATTCGTTCTTCAGGCTGGTGAGTTTTGGCAGGTCGTTGATCATGATATAGGGCTCATAGGAGTGGTGCTTGAGGTAGTTCTGGTGGTAGTCCTCGGCGGCGTAGAAGGCTTGGAGCGGGACAACCTGGGTGACGATGGGTTGCGAATAGATTTTTGCCGCGTTGAGTTGCGCGATATAGGCTTCGGCGATTTTCTTCTGTCCATCGTTCCCATAAAAAATGGACGAGCGGTATTGCGTGCCATAGTCCGGGCCTTGGCGATTGAGCTCCGTGGGATTGTGGCCGACGGAAAAAAAGATCATGAGAATCTGGCCGTAAGAGATTTGCGAAGGATCGAAAACAATTTTCACGGATTCGGCGTGGCCGGTTTCCCCGGTGCTGACATCGCCATAATGGGCGGTCTTGGCCGCGCCGCCGGAGTAGCCGGAAGTTGAAGAGCTCACACCTTTCAGGTGCTGGAAGACGGCTTGTATGCCCCAGAAGCAGCCACCAGCGACGACGGCTGTTTCTTCGGATTTTGAAGAAGCGAGAGGAACATCCATGGCGGGTTTCGGAAATGCGGCTTTAGCGCCGGCGCGGCCGTCGTTGGGCTTGGCGGTGGCCCAGGCCAGGACTCCGATTCCGGCAGCAATCAAGACAGCCATCAGGGCAGCGCGCATGGCGAAGACTCCCTAAACCGCATTCTCTTACAGTATACGCTTGCCACAACGGATTGGATGTTTTCGCGAGAACTTACGTTTTGGGAGTAAAGGCGGACGCGGCGAGCGGAACTTTTCCTGCTTCTCGAACCAGGGGGGCTTGGAACGAGGCGCCCGCACGAGGCATGATACAGACGGCTGAAAAAACAAACTGAGGAGAGTCTTATGACCACGGGCCTTCACGCGGTTTCCGCAATCGCTACTTTTCTGATTTTGCCTGCAGTTCTTTCCGCTCAGGTTACGCATGGGCAGAAGCCGCAGCTTCCGGAGCCTTATGCGACGAAGTCGGCGGGGAACGGACCGCGCCGTGACGCTCCGCCTGCGGGTTTTCTCCCCACCGTGCCACAAGGGTTTCAGATCAATGTGTACGCGTCGGACTTCAAGAGGCCGCGGTGGCTTGCGGTGGCGCCGAATGGGGATGTTTTTTTGGCGGAGACGGGAGCGAACCAGATCGTGGTGTTGCGGGATCCGCAGAACACAGGCGAGCCGCAGCAGCGCGAAGTGTTTGCAACGGGCACCAGGCGCGCGTTCGGCATCGCGTTCAAGGACGACTACGTGTACGTCGGGAATATGAACGAGCTGGTGCGATTCCACTATGATCCAAAGACCTCCAAACGGCTTGGCGAAGCAGAACACCTGATGTGGCTACCGTCCGGCGGGCACGACACGCGCTCGGTGGCGTTCTCCGCGGATGGAAAACACCTGTTTGTTGGGGTGGGATCGGCTTCGAACATTAATACAGGTGAGGAGCCGATTCGCGCGGCGATTACGATTTGCGATCCGGATGGAAAGAACGCGCGGTTGTTTGCAACGGGGCTGCGGAATCCGGTGGGATTGGCGATCGAGCCGGTGACGGGAGCGGTGTGGACTAGCGTAAATGAACGCGACGAACTGGGGGACAATCTGCCGCCTGATTATTTTACTTCCCTGAAGGATGGAGGGTTTTACGGCTGGCCGTACAGCTACATCGGAAACAATGTCGATCGGCGGGTGAAGCCGCAGAAGCCGGCGCTTGTGGCCAAGGCGATTATTCCGGATGTGCTGTTGGGGGCACATGTGGCTCCGCTGCAGTTTGCGTTTTATACGGGGAAGCAGTTTCCGGAAAGCTATTGGGGCGGGGCATTCGTGGCGGAGCACGGTTCGTGGAACCGGGCGACACGGTCGGGATACCAGATTGCGTTTGTGGCGTTTAGGGACGGACAGCCGTCGGCAGATCCAGTGCCGTTTATGACCGGGTTGGTGCCTGATCCAAGCGGGCCAGACGTGTCTGGGAGGCCGGTGGGAGTGACGGTGGCGCCGGATGGGGCGCTGCTCGTTTCCGATGATGGAGCGCAAAAGATTTACCGGATTTCGGTCGCGAAGTGAGAGGCGAGCTCCGTTCCCATTTTAGCGTCAATGGCATCGTTTGCCCTTGAAGTGGCTTGCCAGTCGCGCTAGGCTGCCAGAGCAAGCCTCAGAGAGAACTTTTAGAATTTCCAGCTATTTTGCTGCGCCTAAGTCGGGAGCGCCCGTGCGAACGCTAGATTGTTAAAGAATATTGATGTTGCAAGGACACACCCTGCGTTAACGTCGAGAGGACTATGCAACCATCACAGCTCGATCTCGAAAAGGCTTCGGCGTCGAACGGGAGCAATCTTGTGACCCGGCTGAACGGGAAGCTAAGTCTCGAGACCGTTCATAACTTCATTCAGACCCTGCGGCCGGAGCCTGCGGCGCACTTGGTGCTCGATATGAGCGGGGTATCGTTTCTGGATTCCGCGGGAGTGGGAGCTTTAGTGTCGTTGTTCGTGCACCGGCGGAACCTCGGGAAGTCGTTCGCCATCGCGGCGCTGACCCAGCAGGGCACCGCGGTGCTGCAGGTTGCCGGGCTAACCAGATTGCTTCCGAACTTTCCAACGGTCGAAGCGGCGCTCGAAGCAAGGAATTAGTCGAGTCCGGGCGCGGAGCGAAGGGCCTATGCTCCCCTGGATGCGACTTCGGAGCTTGGCGCCTGCTTCACGGAACCCCCTTCTAATTCTCAGGCTTCGCGCAGGATGCGCACGAGTTCGGCGGCGGCGTGCGGCAGGCGGGCGCCGCGCCGCGAGACTAGATAGACGTGACGCGGCATGTTTAGTTGCCGCACTTTTACTTCTTTCATCCAGCCGTGCTCGATCTCCCATTGGACGCACATCCGCGGGACAATGGCGACGCCCATGCCCATTTGCACGAAGCGCTTGATGCTTTCGATGGTGGGCATTTCGATGGGCATTTTTAGCTCGGTGCGGTTTCGGGAGAAGAGCTCGATGACGCGGCGGCGATAAGGGGATTCGACGCTGTGGGCTATGAAGACTTCGTTGCCGAGGTCTGCGACTTCGCGCTTCTTTGCGAGGGCGTGTTTTGGCGGAACAACCAGGGTGAGTTCGTCTTTTAGGATTTCTGTGGCTTGCAGCTCGGGCTCTTGAGGAACGTAGGAGATGGCCCCGACGTCGAGCCGGTAATTGAGGACTTCGCGGGGGATGTCGCGGGAGAACATACGATGGACGCGGACCAGGACGCCGGGATGAAGGTGGCGAAACGTGGCCAGGGCGGCCAGAAGGGCGTGAATGGAGCTTTCGTTGACGCCGAGCGAGAGCTCGCCGCGGGTCAGGCCTTCGAGCTCGCTAAGTCCTTTTTTTACTTCGTCGCGGAGATTGATCAGGCGCTCGGCATAGTCTTCGAGAAGGGTTCCGGCATCGGTCAGACGCACCGGGCGGGCGCCGCGGACAAAGAGCGGCTGGCCCAGGCCGTCTTCGAGTTTGCGGATCGTTAGGCTGACGGCCGGCTGAGTGCGGTAAAGGCGCTCGGCGGCGCGGGAGAAGCTGCCTTCCTTTGCAACCATCAGAAATACCTGCAGTTCGCCGAGATCCAAGGCCTTTTGCCTCCCCGGCCAGTATAAGCGATGATTATCAAAAGCAGAACAAAGATAAATTTGACCGTGAGCGCCCCATCTGTCCTACTACTAGCTGGGGGTACTCCATGGACTCCGTACGCATCTTCGACACCACGCTGCGCGACGGCGAGCAATCGCCGGGCTTCTCCATGAACACGGAGGAGAAGATCCGCATGGCGCGGCAGCTTGCGGCGCTCGGAGTGGACGTTATTGAGGCGGGGTTTCCCATTTCTTCGCGGGGTGATCTGGAGGCCGTACGGCAGGTGGCGCGGGAAGTTCAGAACGTTCCTATCGCCGCTTTGGCGCGCGCCAAGAAGGACGATGTGAATGCGGCGATCGAAGCGCTGGAACCGGCGGCGGCGCCGCGGTTGCACATTTTTCTTGCGACCTCGGACCTGCATCTTCGCGTGAAGCTGAACATGACGCGCGAACACGCGCTCGAAGCCATTCGATCGATGATCCGCTTGGGGCGGCAGAGTGTTGGGGAAGTGGAGTTTTCGGCAGAAGACGCCGGGCGCACCGACATCGGATTTTTGTGCCAGGTTTGCCAAGTGGCAGTGGATGCGGGCGCGACCGTTTTGAATCTCCCGGACACCGTGGGTTATGCGGTGCCGGATGAGTATGGCGCGATGTTCGAGCAAGTGCGCGAGCATCTCGGCGATCCGCAGGGCATCACCTTGAGCGCGCATTGTCATGACGATTTGGGATTGGCGGTGGCCAACTCGCTGGCAGCGGTTCGCGCGGGCGTGCGGCAGATTGAGTGCACCATCAACGGAATCGGCGAACGGGCGGGGAATGCGGCCCTAGAAGAGATTGCCGTAGCGCTGGCCGTGCGCAAGGAAAGTTTTGGCGTGACGACGGGGATAAAGTGGCAGGAGCCGTTCCGCTCGAGCCGCATGCTTTCGGAGATCACCGGGGCGGCGGTGGCGCCCAACAAGGCGGTTGTGGGGGCCAACGCTTTCGCGCATGAAGCGGGGATTCACCAGGATGGAATTATCAAGAATCCTCTGACCTACGAGATCATTTCGCCGGAGACGGTGGGAGTGCCTTCGCGGTCGTTTGTGCTTGGGAAACATTCCGGGCGCAATGCGCTGAAGGTGAGCTTGCGAAACCTTGGCTATGAGCCGAGCGATGAGGAACTGGCGGAGTGCTACCGACGCGTGACGGCGCTGGCGGATGAAGCGAAGCAGGTGCGCCCGCGTGACCTGGTGGCTATCGCGCATCAAGTGATGCGGCGGCGCCCCACGGCGGTCGCCGCGGAGGCGACTTCGGCGGCTTAGTTGCCGAAGTACCAAGCTGGGCTTCGAAAGCTCGCAGGTATTGGGGACCCGGATGAAAAAGACCATTGTTGTTCTGCCAGGAGACGGCATCGGGCCGGAAGTTGCGCGCGCCGCGGCAACCGTACTGCGCGAGTGTGCGCACGAATTCAGCCACGAGTTTGATCTCTACGAATTTCCAATCGGTGGCGCGGCAATCGATCGGGCGGGCACGGCGCTTCCCAACGAAACGCTGGATGCCTGCCGCAAAGCGGACGCGGTTTTTCTAGGGGCTGTCGGAGGCGCAAAGTGGGATTCGCTGCCCGTGGGGAAGCGGCCTGAGAGCGGATTGCTTGGTTTGCGCAAGGGGCTCGGTCTCTACGTCAACCTGCGTCCCGTCAAACTGCTGGAACCGTTGCGCGGAATTTCTCCGCTGAAGCCCGAGCGGTTGGGTGATTTGGATATTGAGATTGTGCGTGAGCTTGCTGGAGGGATGTACTTCGGCGAGCGGGGCAAGGTTACCGAAAATGGCGTTGAGCGCGCCTGGGACACGGAATCGTATTCGACGCCGGAGGTCGAGCGGATCGCCACGTTTGCGTATGCGCGGGCCGAGAATCGCTCGCGGCGGCTGTGCTCGGTGGACAAGGCCAACGTCTTGATGAGTTCGCAGCTCTGGCGGCGCACCGTCGTTGCCATGAGCGGCGTCTACGCCTCGGTGAAGCTCGAGCACATGTACGTAGACAACGCGGCGATGCAACTCACACTGAAGCCTTCGCAGTTCGACGTGCTGCTGACGAGCAATATGTTCGGCGACATTTTGAGCGATGCGGCCGCGGCGCTGGTGGGTTCGATCGGGTTGATTCCTTCGGCGAGCTTTGGGACAGGCGCGCCGCTGTTCGAGCCGATTCACGGCTCCGCGCCATCGCTTGTGGGCACGGATTCCGCCAACCCCGTTGGATCGATTCTTAGCGCGACCTTGATGCTGCGCGATGCGTTTGGACTTTCGCTCGAAGCGGATTGGGTCGAGCAGTCGCTGCATCGCGTTCTCACCGGCGGGTACCGTACCGCAGATATCGCCCAGCCCGGGGCGAGCACCATCGGCGGATCTGTGTTCACGGAGATGTTGCGCGAGGAGATGCAGCGCACGCTGGAGCATGCCGAGCGCTATGGCTGGGGTGTATAGCGTCGTTTGCCTTCCGCATGCAAATTCTGCATTCTGCAGAACGGCGGTTAGGCGGCAGACGCGCCGGTTCAGCTTGGCCGATGGTCGACAGGGGACGCCAGCCGCACTTGACATCCTCCTCTCCCTAAAGGGAGAAAAGTAAAACTCGACTGCCGGGCCATCGGTCCGTCCTCCGGCGTCCTGCACATCGGCTAAAGAAGCGCACTGTGGGATTGGCCCGTATGGGCGTCCGCATCTCGCGCGACAGAAGTGCCAAGCCCAAGTCAGATAGAGATATCGGCATGCTTTGAGCGGGAACTGCACGATTCTAATGCCCGCTCGATCTGCAAGAAATGGCATCGTGCTCGACGGACGCTTAAGCAGTGCTACGGGAATCCGCGGTTGCCCCGGCGAACCGCCAAGCAGGCGCTCGCCTTGCGATAAGCCGCTGAGGATGCTACTTTTACACTTCCCTAGGCAGCCGACGCCTGCTCAGGTCGGGACGTACGCGGGTGTGGACGCGGGCGCCGCTTTGGCATTCGATCCTGAACGAAATGATTTAGCGTGCGAATCAGTATTCATACTTTCAGAGCAGATTTGCGTGACCTGGTGAGAGCGGCCTGGCAGTGGCCGGTTGTTTCCCATGGCAATGGCTGACCCAGCTACCAACTCGAAACCCGGCGAGGGCGATGCAGCGGCCCGCCCGGCGACCTATTGGCGCGTCGAAGGCTCCTTGCTGGAGCTGGGGGCTTTGCGTCCGGTGGGATTCTTTACCTGGAACGCGCAGAGTTTTGCCGAGCGCTGGGCGCGGCGCGCCGGAATGGCGTGGATGACCGTGACCCGGCCCATCGATTATGCGGTAAACCGCACGTTTGCCACCAGGCTGCTGCACACCCTGCTGCGAGGCGTTAGCCGCGACCGGCTCGATCTTCTCGGCGAAGAGTATTTCCACTATGTCCTGAAGCCGCAGCTTCGCCGCGAAGCGGTCGAGAAACTGCTCGGCGCGGGCCAGAACGGCGAGCGGATTGTGCTGGTCGGCCAATTGCTCGACCATATTCTGCGACCGCTCGCCGAGCATCTCGGCGTCGAATCGTTCCTTTCCAACCGGCTGGAGTTTCGCAATGCCCACGCTACCGGGCGCCTGCTCGATCCCATCGTGCGGCCGCGCGGGCCTTTTGCCTGGCTGACCAGCGGCGCCATCGACGGGCGCATTTCGCAGGAGAGATTGCTGCGGCAGCTTGGCTGGAAACGGGAGTCCGGGCAGCTGGAAAGCGCGCTGCAAACAGCGGTTCGTCCCGCGCCTCCGCGGAGCAAGTCCGTGGCGTTGTTCGGCGAGGTGGCGCGCCATGGTCCGCTGGCGGTGCGCGAAACGCTTGCGAACCGGCACATTTTGTTGATTGGCGTCACGGGATTTATTGGCAAAGTCTGGCTGGTTGATCTGCTGGAAAATGTGCCGAAGATTGCCAAGATTACGCTGCTGATTCGCAGAAACAGGACCACCTCGGCGCAGAAGCGCTTTCAAAAAATTATCGAGGAATCGCCGGCGTTCGATACGCTAGAGGAGAAATACGGGCGCAAATTGGGCGCGCTGCTTGAGGAGAAAGTTGAGGTCGTCGAAGGCGATGTGGGCTTGCCGGGACTTGGCTTGGAGGAGGCCACCGAGGCTCGCTTGAGAAAATCGCTCGATTTGGTGGTGAACAGCGCGGGGCTGACGGATTTCAACCCGGATTTGCGCGAGGCGCTTTCTTCCAATGTGGATTCGACGCTGCATCTGCTCGATTTTCTGCGCAAATGCGACCACGCCGGGTTGATGCATCTTTCGACCTGCTATGTCGTGGGCATGCGCGACGGGCGAGTGACGGAAGAATTCCAGAACAACTACAATCCTGCTCGCGATGCGGCGTTCAACGCGGAGAAGGAGATCGCTTCGTTGCGCGAAACCATCCGGCGCGTCGAAGAGCGCGCGGAAAGCCCGGAACTCACGAAAGCGCTTCGGCGGCAGGCGCTGGGGCGGGGAGGCGATCCGTCGATTGTGCCCGCGACCGAGCTGGACGGCGTGGTGAAGCGCAATCGGCTCCGCTGGGCGCGCAACCGGCTGGTGCGCATCGGCCTGCGCCGCGCGCAGCATCTGGGCTGGCCGAATACCTACACGTTTACGAAGAGTCTCGGCGAGTCCATGCTGGCGCGCAGCAGGGGCCAGTTGCCCATTGCCATTGTGCGGCCTTCGATCGTCGAGAGTTCCGAGCGTTCCCCGTTCACGGGCTGGAACGAGGGCATCAACACTTCGGGTCCGCTGTCGTATTTGCTGGGAACCAATTTCAGGCAGCTGCCTTCGAATGAGCGCAAATGTCTCGATGTGATCCCCGTGGATATGGTTTGCCGCGGCATGACGCTGATCGCGGCGGCGGTGATTTCGCGGCGCCACGCGGGGATGTATCAGCTGGCGACTTCGGCGATCAATCCGGTCAACATGGGCCGCAGCATTGAGCTAACCGGCCTGGCGCACCGGAAACACTACCGAACACAGCAGGGCATCGAACACTGGCTCAAGGTGAAATTCGAAACCATACCCGTTTCGAAGCAGCGGTACGAGCGCCTGTCCATTCCGATGCAGAAAGCGGTCATTTCCAGGATTAATCGCGCGGCGGTCTCCATGCATATGAAGAAGGCTCCGCTGGCGAAGCAGGAGCGCGAACTGATTCGCGCCGAGAAGCTGATTGAGCTGTATGAGCCGTTCATTCTTCACAACGAGCACGTGTTCGAATGCGAGAACGCCAGGCTCCTCTCCGCGGCGCTCTCGGCCGAAGAGAAGGCCATCTTCGATTTTGCTCCCGAATCGATCGACTGGTGGGATTACTGGATCAACGTGCACATTCCGGCGCTGCGCCGGTGGTGCTATCCCTTGATGGAGGGCCGCCCGCTCGAATCGCGCGCCCCCCGCGAACTGGATTGGTCTCCTGAATATGCCCGGGCCGCTGTTGTCTCCAATTCTGCGACGCCGTCGGACCCACTATGGCGATCTTCGTAACCGGCACGACCGGGTACTTGGGCAGTTACGTCGCCGCGGGGTTGCTCAGCGGACACCGTGACAGGCTGAATCTTCTAGTTCGCGCGAAGAGCGAGGAAGAAGCGCGAGAGCGTTTGTGGACTTCGCTGCAGCTTCATTACGGATTTCGCGAGTTTTACGAGTACCTCGAGTCGCGCGTGCGAATCTTTCGCGGCGACTTGACGAGCGAGCGGTTCGGTCTCTCTGACGACGAACACCACGCGCTCGTGGATACCACCGATTCGATCATTCATTGTGCGGCTTCGTTGAACCGCAAATCGGAGAGGCAGTGCCTCAACGTCAACTTGCGTGGGGGCCTCGAAGTGATTCAGTTGGCCAGGCGGGTCCAGAATCGCAACGGCCTTCGCCGCTATTCGCATGTGTCCACGGTGGCGGTCGCCGGAAAACGGCGCGACGAAGTGGTCACCGAAGATGCCGCCATTGATTGGGAGCGCTCCGACTACGATCCCTACGCGCGAACAAAAAAATTCGGTGAGCACATGCTTCACCAGCTGCTTGCCGATGTGCCGCGCACAATTTTCCGGCCCGCGATTGTCTTAGGAGACAGTCGGCGCGCGGAGACGTCGCAGTTCGATATGGTCCAAGCGCTCGACGTGCTTGTTCGGATGCCTGTTCTTCCGCTGCGTCCCAAGGATAAAATCGACATCGTGCCTGCGAATTACGTGAGCAAAGCCATCGTTGCGATTCATCAGCAGGAGGAACCTTCGCACGGCATTTATCATTTGTCATCAGGCACGGAGTCAGAGACCTATCGGGAATTGACGGATGCGCTCGCGGAAGCCGGCGGGTGGCGGCGTCCCGCGTATTGGCCATGGATGGGCGGCGCGTTTTCCGGTACCGTGAATCGGCTTGCGAACCGCAAAGGTGCCGTAGCCCGCGGAGCATCGTTGTTGAAAGTTTTCTGGCCTTATCTGGAACATGTCGTAATCGTCGGAAGTAAACACCGCAAGGCCCGGCAGCGCTTCGGCGATATCGCGGCAAGCCACGGCGTCCAGCCTCTCCATCCCGACGAGAATCGGAAAAACGCGGTGCCGCTCGCGAAACGATGCCAGGGCCTTGGTGAGGCTCGAAATATAGTGC
>Ga0207151_1190_pt1 | contig 12839 bp, 12 predicted proteins | sample Alteio_BWMinHeat_29_FD_153523 | JGI IMG/M metagenome (GOLD analysis project Ga0207151, IMG submission 153523) | Enriched cells from forest soil in Barre Woods Harvard Forest LTER site, Petersham, Massachusetts, United States -... | ecosystem: Environmental > Terrestrial > Soil > Temperate forest >... | reverse complement strand
AAGCGAGTCATGCTTTCCATTTTTATCAAAATAAAGCGGCTTTGTTCAAAACGTTTAACAAGAGGGCTTGTAAGATAAGAAATGCCCTTCCAGAACCAAGCTAGAGGCAGCCTGCTATTCCAATGAAACCATTTTTTATTGAATCCTCTTCGTGTCGCGAGCTCATCAAGCCGAAATTCAAGATCATGTGCAGCCTTTGAAAAGCGCTCAGGAGCTTTCAGAAGGTTCAAAAAGCGAATATAGAGAGCATGATAACTAAAGATCCACTCAGAGACTGTGAATTCGGTCTCAGCAAGTTGGGCAAATCTCTCTAGGGCGTCCTCTGAGTCGATATCGAGGGGTGTTGAGCACACCACAACTCCTGTTGACTTTATCAGACGCGCTAGTTCCGAAAAGTAGAGGCGATGCAATTGATTGGGCAGAAAGGCAATTAGGTCTGTAGATAAAACAAGGTCATATTTTTCGTCTTCGAGACGTGTTTGGGGAACAAAGTCTTGAATGGCAGTAAGATTGTCAGAAAAGCCGTGCAAATGCTTTAAGGCATTTTCGGCGATGTCTACAGCATCGACATGCGCACCATGTTGCGCTAAGCGGCGAGAAAAGACGCCCCAGCCGCATCCCAAATCGACAATATCATTAAACCTAGAAACGGCAATTGAAGGCGATAAATTGACGCAATCTTTTGAGCCATAATCATTTGCAATGGGGGTCGCCTTCACCTTTTGGGAATGGTCGACCCCCATCGCAAATGATCCTGACTCAAAATCTTGCATCACTTTATCCCCTTGAATTGCCGTTTCTAGGTTAAACGTCTGCTCATGTAACAGAGACCAAGTGCGTTCGATGCGTTCACGTTCTTTGGAGCTATGTAGGGGGTTGAACTGATCAGGATCCGTTATCCAAAGGCGTTCAAATTTTGCTTCAATTTCCTTGCGCAGAGAGAGTTTTTTTTTGCCTTCTGACTCTACGATCTTCAATCTTTCCTTCATCCTTTCCTTCATGCCTTCATCCTTTCCTTCATCCTTCATCCTTTAGCCTTCATCCTTTCCTTCATGCCTTCATCCTTTCCTTCATGCCTTCATCCTTTCCTTCATGCCTTCATCCTTTCCTAGGTTTCCATGATTAGTTCATGCACAGTCAACTCAGGAGGTGTGCTCGACACAGGTTTATTAATATATAAGCGCATCCAAATTTCAAGCATTAAAAGCGACCAAAGTTTGCTAAATCCCTCTTTTCTTAATTCCGGGGTCGACACTTGATTCTGAAGCCACTTTTTTGAAATTAAGTTATGCTCAACAAGTAATCCATTCGGCAACGTTTGGAATAATTTACCTACTCCGGAAATTTCTTCCCAAAGCTGTAATAGTTGGGGGCGCGACTTCTTTGGCCTATCCAGAACATCCTTGGGAAGTTCGTTTCGTAATATTTTTTTCAATAGCCAATTGGAATCAAGAGAACTAAGTTCTTCAGGTTCAGGCAAAGAAGCCAGAAACTCCACAATGTATTGTGTCAGGTAAGGAGCTCGCCAATCCAATTGATGAGCGGATGTAAGTCTTTCATATTGAAGCATAAAACAGTCAGGCAAACGTGTTTTGACATCTAGATATAGATATGAACCCACAGTGGATGGAATCCTTCCAATGTTAAAAAATTTATGCAAAAATCCATAAACATCAAAAAGTTTTGATAGTTCCGGCGATACTTTTTTCATTAAATCGGAATCAAACAGCGCATTCTGATTTAGGTAATCGACCTGCAAAGGCTTGATTTGAGATTTTTGAAGAATCTGCAACGCATACTGCCTTGTAAAGATGCTTAGGAAAGGTAGCAGGAATTGTTTGAGGGAAGCGAACGAATTTGATCCCCATGTCAAACCCTTTTTTTTCTGCTCCTCTATCGTATATCGATTGTGCCCAGCCAATAATTCATCAGAACCCATGCCGGAAAAAACAACTTGCGTCTGCGATGCGATAGAAGCCAATTGCCAGGTACCAATAACATTTGGGTCAGCTAAAGGTTCATCGAGATACCAAGCAATTTTCACTAGATCATCCAGCATAGCTTTAGGGGAGATGTTAAGTTCTTTTTGCTGAATGCCAAACACTTGTGAAATTTCAGCCGCCGCCTTCATATCTGCGGTCGTTTCATCGCTAAAACCTACTGTGAAAGCGCGAATCTGATCGCTCGGAATGGCTTTTTGGAGATAGTAAGCGATTGAAGCTGAACCTAACCCCCCTGAAATAAAGCAACCTACAGGACTAGCATCCGGAAGACGCTCCCTAACAGATTTTTGCAGCATCTTATCAAAGATCGCCTCATTGTTACTGGCCTCGTTGCTGTGTTTTAGAAAACAGGAACTATATGACCAATAAGCTTTGATGGTGGTGCTATGGTCTTTATTGCACTGCAAGTAATAGCCCGGCAATAATTTATTAATGCCTTGTACCGGAGTTTGATCTTGTGGAATGTAGCCAAAGTATAGGTAGGAGGCAAAAGCATCTAAAGCAGGCACCTGAGGCACTATGTGGTTGGCAAGAATTCCCTTGAGTTCACTGGCAAAAAAAAGATATCTATTGTCGTGATACCAGTATAGAGGCTTTTTGCCGATGCGATCGCGCACCAAAAATAAGCGGCTCTTGTTTTTATCCAAGATAAAGAAAGCAAAATCCCCATCAATTTTTTCGAGGCACTCTATGCCCCAAAGATGGTAGGCATAAGAGATCAAAGCAGAATCTGTCGCTTTTTCGGCAGGATAACCTTTCTCTTCTAAATCTTTTCTTAGCGAATCGGTACCAAATAGATTGCCATCCAGTCCCACTACAATGTCCTGCCAAGCAAAATGTGTACCGCCCGTAATACCCACTTGAATGTTTTTGTATAGAGTCGCTTCCCAAGTAGGGGGACCGCGATGCGCAAGCGCGTGCAACATCGTTTCAGTTAAACGATCCACTTGGAAAGCATCAGGAAATACCACTCCAGCTATTCCGGGCATAGAACCTCGTGAACGAGCCCGAAAAAAGAAGGATGAAGGATGAAGGATGAAGGATGAAGGAATCGACTAATGTTAATGCTATTCAGGTACAGATCTTTCATATTGGTTCGCGCCTCTACACAGGGGCGCAAAGGATTAAAAGTACTCAATATGTCACTTTTTTCATCCTTCATCCTTCATCCTTCATCCTTTTCGGACTCTTCTCTATTGCATAAAGCATAATTACATCTTATAATCGGCGAGCAATACAAAATCAAGGCATTATGCTACGAAGCATGACAGGCTATGGCCGGGCACAGCGGCAAGGGCCATTAGGCCAAATAACAGTAGAAATTCAGTCACTCAATCGAAAATTCTTGGATCTCTCTATTTACTTGCCTAAAGAATTAAGTCAATTTGATCCGGACATAAGAAAATGGGTAAGCTCGCAAGCTGAGCGCGGGCAGATCAATGTGCGTATTTCCGCTTACTTTGATCAAGCTTCACCAATGACAATCAGGCCCAACCTGCCTTTAGCGCGACAAATTAAAGACTCATATGACCACATAGCGACAGAACTTGCACTGCCTGACAGCTGCACACTGTCACTGCTAACACATGAAAATTTATTGATTTATGAAGGTATAGATAAATCATGCGAAGAAACCCTTCGCCAAGCACTCCAAGAGGTCATTAATGCAGCTTTGCAAGAATGGAATGCTATGCGCATACGTGAAGGCGATACCCTCACAAAAGAAATTTGCCAAAGAATAAAGAATCTGGACCAATATGTTGCCGAAATTGAAAAGTACTCCGCCAATGCCACCAGACGCTATCGTGAAAAGCTTTTGAAAAATATCCAAGAACTACTTCCGGCCACTCAAGAAAGTGATGAACGCATCCTTCGCGAAATCGCCTTGTTTGCAGATCGTGTAGATATCACAGAAGAGATCACCCGCCTCAAATCCCACTTCCAGCAAGCCCTCAGCTTGATCGACAGCCCCAAATCTTCCGGAAAAACTTTAGAGTTTTTACTTCAAGAAATGCAGAGAGAAATAAATACCATCGGGTCAAAATCTTCCGAAATCGAAGTCTCGCGCCGTGTCGTCGAAGGCAAAGCCGAAATTGAACGTCTGCGTGAACAGTTGCAAAATATCGAGTAAAACAATGCAAAAACTTTTAGGAAACAGCAAAGAAGGCCTACTTTTTATTTTAAGCGGTCCAGCCGGCACAGGAAAAAATACCTTGGTAAAAATGTTAATTGAAGAATTTCCTTGTGTCGTAGAAAGTATTTCGTTTACCACCCGAAAAAGCCGTCCAGGAGAGGTCCAGGGAGTGCATTACCATTTTGTTGATGAAAAAGAATTTGAAGAAAAAATCGCGAAAAATGAATTCCTTGAATATGTCAAACTCTATGGATACTACTATGGAACCGGTTTAAAACAAGTTCAAGAGGAGCAAAAAAGGGGCAAACATGTTATCCTTGTCATCGATACGCAGGGAGCTCTACAGCTGATCAATAAAGTTGTTGCTGTTTTTATTTTTTTAAGGCCCCCCTCTATCGAGATTTTGCGACAACGCCTAACTCAACGCAATACTGAAGAACAGAAAGTCATTGAAGAACGCCTCTCATGGGCTGAGAAAGAATTAGCAGTTGCAGAGCAATACGATTATTGCATCATAAATGATGATTTGCAAATTGCGTATCAAGTATTAAGAAGTATTTTTATTGCCGAAGAGCATCGTTTAAAAAGGAGTTAATGATGGAACCTTTGACTGGATTAACCAATGAAGATCTAAGAAGAAAATTTACTAACCAATTCGAGTTGGTGACCTACGCCATTCGCCTGGCAGAGAACATGATCCGTTCCGGCCGCCCTCCAAGAGTTCTCCTAGATGTGGAGAATCCTGCTCTCGTGGTCCTCGAAGAGATCGCCGAAGGCAAAGATCATTTCGAAGAGATCAAAGAAGCTCCCCCTACAGAAGAAAGACGCGGCTACTCTGAACGCGAAAGAGATGATCGCAGAGCGATCTTTGATAAAGAAGTGCGTCTTCGCATGTCCAAAGAAGATTTGATGGAAGGAGGCGATGAAGAGGAACAAAAACAACCTAAGCGCAAACGCAGAATATTGACTTAATGCCTACAGAGATTCAGGACACCGATGTCATCGTCTTTGGCATCCTTTTTTTAGTTGCCTGCGTTCTCACCATGATCGGATTTTTCATAGGGGCTAGCATTCGCCGCAAATCCGTTGCAATTAGCCCCTACACCGGTTTTCCTTTGCGACGCGGCGACGAACTTCCCTATGAGAGCGCGCGCAAGATTTTGCAATTCATCTACGATCTGCAAGATTATGACAATCGACTTTTCGACATCAAGAAGGCCGCCATCTGCCGCGAAACAGGCCGAGTTTTTCCAAAGTCTATCTCATGGCTGGATGTGATGAGTGTGGATTGGAACTTTTTACAGAAGAAATACCCCGGTCACTATGTCTCGTGGGGAAGTTTGAGCCCGGAACAGCAAAGCGCCATTCGTAGAGCACACGGCACTCTAGAAGGCTTTCAGACAGAAATTTCGAGCAAAGACCCCGCTCCCAGCGCTGTGACAGCAGAGTTTGCCTACGCCAAACCGGGACCCTTATATGTTGATTTACAGACCAAGGTAGTGCTCGGCTGGAAAAGAATCCCTAGCAGTGATTTCGAAGTGCTTATCGTCCAAAAACCAAAAAGGCGATATTAAATTATGACCGAAAAAATCTTAATCACCTCGGCACTGCCTTATGCCAATGGCCCTCTCCACTTCGGACACATTGCCGGGGCATATCTCCCGGGAGATTGCTACGCGCGCTTTCAACGCCTACTCAAAAATGACGTTCTCTACATCTGCGGTTCCGATGAATATGGAATCGCCATCACACTCAGTGCAGAGCTAGCGAAAAGAACCCCAAAAGAGCATGTCGACATCTTTCACCAAATCATTAAAGACCTCTTTGCCAAATTGAATTTCTCTTTCGATCACTATTCCCGCACCACGTGGCCTGGACACAATGAAACCGTTTGTCAATATTTCAAAGACCTCTTAGACAATGGCTACATCGAGGAACGCATTACAAATCAGCTTTACTCAGAGGTAGATGCCAAATTCCTTGCGGATCGCTATGTCGTGGGGGAGTGCCCACGTTGTGGCTACACAAACGCTAGAGGCGATGAGTGCCCTGAATGCGGTGCAAGCTACGATGCTACAGACCTGAAAAACCCGCGCTCGCGGCTTACAAAAGCTCCCTTAATCCTAAAACCAACCAAGCATTGGTTCCTCCTTCTCGATAAATTTAAGGAAAAACTGACCCAATGGCTGAACACAAAGAATTGGAAGCCCAACGTTCTTAACTTCATCAAAGGCTATGTGCAGGAGCTTCATCCCAGAGCCATCACGCGCGATTCCAGCTGGGGCATCCCTGTACCGCTCCCAAATACCGAAGGAAAAGTGCTCTACGTCTGGTTTGATGCTCCCATCGGATACATCTCGGCTACAAAAGAGTGGGCCTTGCTGAAAGGCGACCCTGAAGCTTGGAAGAAATATTGGCTCGACACCTCCACCAAACTCATCAATTTCATCGGCAAGGACAACATTCCCTTTCATGGTGCGATCTTCCCTGCCATGACCTTGGGACAAAATCAACCCTACAAGATTGTTGACGAGCTTCCTGCAAATGAGTTCTATAAACTTGAAGGAAGACAGTTCAGCAAATCGGACGGCTGGTACATAGACCTCGAAGACTTTTTCACTAAGTATACCGCCGATCAAATCCGATACGTCATCGCGGCCAATGCCCCTGAAACAGCCGACTCCGAATTCACATGGAAAGACTTTCAGATGCGCTGTAATGGCGAACTACTCGGAAAGTACGGGAATTTCGTCAACCGCGTATTAGTGTTTGCTCAACAGCATTGTGAAGGCAGAGTGCCCGCCGCCAACAATTTACAACAGATCGATCAGCAATTTCTCAACCAAATCACAACACTCGTAACGCAAGCTTACCATCACTATCAAGCATTTAAACTGCGTGCCGCCAGTCAGACCATTGTGGAACTTGCTCAAGCCGGGAATGTGTACTTTGATCAGAAACGCCCCTGGAGTGATGCCAAAAGCCCTTCCACGCGAGAATCGATGGAAAACACCATCGCATGCTGCCTAGAATGTCTGAAAGCCCTGGCTCTCATCTCATCACCCATCATTCCTTCTACAGCTCAAAAGATATGGCAGATGCTTGGTTTTGAAAGCACCCTCGAACAACAAGAGTGGTCAAAAGTGGCTTCAACACCGTTGAAAAGCGGACAAAAATTGGAAAAGCCGTTCATTCTTTTTCAGCGGATAGAAGATAAGCAAATTCAACAAGAAGTGGAGAAATTGCATAATATGACTTCAAACACTACTCAGGAAGCCCCCAAACTCGCTCCCTTAAAGCCCCTCATCGATATCGATGAGGTTCGCAAAGTCGACCTGCGTGTCGGCGTCATTCTTAAGGCAGAAGCGGTACCGAAAAGCAAAAAGCTCCTACAACTGCGTGTCGACCTAGGTTTTGAGCAAAGAACCATTGTGGCGGGCATTTCGCAAGCCTACCCACCAGAATCATTGATTGGCAAACGCATTGTCGTTGTTGCCAATCTCAAACCAGCCACATTAATGGGAGTAGAAAGCCAGGGGATGGTCCTTGCAGGCAGCCTGGAAGCCACTTTAGAACTGCCCATGCTAAACAATCTGCCTCCAGGCAGCATTGTCAGCTAAAGGACATTAGGGACAAAAGCTTAACTCTTTTGCAAAAGTGTTAAACTGTTGTCCCTAATGTCCCTCAAAAGGGGACTAGCCTATGTCCCTGAGCGCTTATGCAACTTTAGCTTTACGCAGGCCGACTTTGTCGATGGTTCTCAAAGCAGCTGTCGACAGCCTTAAAGTCACAAAACGGCCTTCCTCAGCATCCCAGAGTCGCTTTTTCTTTAAGTTAGGCTGAAATCGCCTCTTTGTCTTTCCGGTAACTTTAAGACCAATACCCTTTTTCTTCTTCGCAATTCCGCGAATTGCATACTTATAACCGCGTGAAGTGCACTTTCCAGTGACTTGGCAAATTTTAGACATACTTTTCTCCAATTCCAAATGAAGAAAAAGCATACCACTACAATCCAGTTGCTGTCAATTTAAGGTTTGCTCTATGCTTCTTCTTTTTTCATCTAAATGGAATTTCAAAAAGATTTGCAATATATTGCATTAAAGTGTTAAAATTAACGTTTAATTATAGGTGTTAATTATGTTAATAGAGACTACAAGAAATTCGCCCTTTTGGAAGATCGGTTCTTTTCCCAATGCATTTCGCAGCTGTTTTAATCGCTTCGCCAAGTGCATTCCTGCACCCCTAGCTAATCTTGTAAGGCGAATCGTCGAATTTATTAACAAATGTCTTCGCCGCGAAGTAAACCGCCCAGCGCCCGCTCCCCCAGCTTCTTCAAGAGATATTGTGCTTGGAAAGGGCTCTTATCCTTCACCCATAGTCCCTTTACGGCCCAGAGCATCCTCGCGGGAACCCGCAGTAAGTGTGGTGCCACCACGAGCCAGGTCGCTCTCGCGTGAAGTTGCAACGCCAGAAGAGGATGCTAAATTGGCCGTCATTCACATTCCCGGAAAAAAACAGAATTGGGTTCCCACCCACGCACCACTTCAAGCAGAACTGAAGGAAATGTGCGCTCGGACAGAAGAAGCAATTCGAGGAGATTTTCCTAGTTCAGGGACACCAGAAGTGGGAAATTTAGTTCCGTTAGTTCAACAGATGTTAGATCGACCACCCACCCATTTTTTAGCCATAGAGAGCCAATCGCATGCAGTTCCAGGGACCAAACCTTTGAAACCTATGCAAGATGCTTTTGTGGAGTTTCAAGATGAGCACTACTGGGTTGCTGCGGTTGCTGATGGTCATGGTGAAAAAGGAGAAGAAGTAGCTCAGTTTATTCGCCAAACAATCCAAGATCGATTTCTCGAAATGGTCGCAAAGTCAAAAGGAGATGTGAACTGGTCTGCTAAAAAGATCATTCATGAAATGCAAGGCAAAATTGTGACCGAAAGAAATTGGGCAAAGTCAGGATCTACTTTAGTATTGACATGTTTAGATAAAAGAGTTCATTTGCTATTTGTCTATACTGTAGGCGATGGCGCAGCAATGGTGGTGAGGCAAGGGAAAACTTATAATCTCTCAAGAGAGTTAAATTGGGCCTGCGCTAGTGAACATCTAAGGGTAGAGGGTTATCCTGAGACACTTTTTACAGTTGTGATGAGGGGTTCTTCCTTATATCTTCAAAATAAACAAAACGAATTAGTTATAGAACCCTCTCGTGCTTTAGGAGACGTGACAATGCTCCCTCTTACACATGAACCTGATAGCACGATTTTTGCTGTTGAACCTGAAGATTGTATTGTTGTTGCAACGGATGGCGTGACAAAAGTTCTTTCGGCGGAAACGATTGGTACGCTTGTTACCGACGGATTGAATCGCGTTGGAAATATGCTCGAATGCATTGCAAGTGCTGCCCTAGGGAGATATCAACAAAAAGCCAAAAAAAGTGACGATATTACCGTAGTTTTTGGGCGTGTTTATCAAAAAGATAGATGATCCTTACTTTAAAGGCAGCCATTTTTCACTAACATTAAAACGTTTAGGTAAAGGACATTAGGGACACCAAGGACCCCAGGGACCTTAGGGACAAAGTGTAAAAGATTATCCATAATGTTTAATTACTTTAAAGGCAGCCATTTCTCACTAACATTAAAACGTTTAGTTATATGTTTTTTGCGTTGACTTGCAATGATTTGCTCGTCAGAAGGGGCTTCTTTCGATTTCTGCTTTAGATAAGCATCTACTTGTTCCTTAAAGTGAAGCAGTTTTTCCCACTCTTCGTTTGTCAAGGTAGAAGCATGTTCTAGGTATTCCTGTAAATCTTTCCGCTTTACCTTCAATTTTTTATAAAAATCTTTATCTTCTTGCGAGATCTTATTTAAATCGCGCTGAAGGGCGTGCAGAGTCCTCGTGCGCTCTTTCACAGTTGTATCGGAAACTTTACCCGATGCGCGATCCGCTTGCTCCAAAAGATCGCCTACCTTCATTTGCTCAAGGGCGTTTGCTAATGCTTCCTCAGCTTTTGTAAAATTGGTCTTCGCCATTAATCTTCTCAATTGCTTTCCTTTTTACATACCGCATTGGGCATTTTCTTGAAATATTCTTTACAGTGAGCTACTTTGAAGTTTGTGGAAGAGAAAAAGCGGAAGGATGAAAAAATTGGGCAAGCTTGGATGTTCCCTTCATCCTTCATTCTTTAGCCTTCATCCTTCAACCCCAGGGGTTTATGGAAGAAATGCAATTTGATTTAGTTGTTATAGGATCTGGCCCCTCGGGACAAAAAGCGGCGATACAAGCTGCTAAGCTGGGAAAAAAAGTTTTAGTCATCGAAAAAGAACTCTGTCCTGGCGGCAACTGCCTGTTCTCTGCCACCATTCCTTCCAAAACCTTCCGAGAGTCCATTTTGACCCTCACACGGTTCTATGAGCGGCATTTTCTACCTCAAGATTATAAATTAGGGACTGTCTCAATTGACGACCTCAATAGTCGGCTGCAGAAGGTAATCGTTGAAGAAAGAGACCTCATTTTGCGACAGCTGAAAAAAAATGGCATACAGGTCATTTGCGGCAAAGCGCGTTTTGAAGACCCTCACACCGTGATTATTGTCAGTATTGAACATCAAAAAGAGTATAAAATCCAATCTCCTCAGTTTATTTTGGCTACCGGATCAAAACCGCGCAATCCAGCCAATATTCCTTTTGATGGACAGGTCATTCTCGATTCCACAACGCTTCTACAGATCAAAGAAGTCCCCAAGTCCATGATAGTGCTAGGAGGGGGTGTGATCGGTTCGGAGTATGCCAGCTTTTTTGCCGCTCTTGGCACTGAAGTCACTGTGATCGACCGCAAAGAAAACATGCTGCCCTACCTCGATACCGAAATTGGTGTGCACCTGCAAACTGCTCTGACAGATATCGGCTTGAAATTTCGAGGGCGGAAAGAGCCTGAAGAGATTGCTAAAACGGATGGAAAAGCGTTTGTACGCTTTAAGGATGGATCCTTTTTAACGGCAGATGTATTGCTTTATGCCCTAGGCAGAACAGCTAATGTGGAAGGCATGGACATTCAGAAGGCAGGCATTAAAACGGATGAAAAAGGCTATGTGATCGTGAACGCTCTTTTTCAAACAAACATGCCCCACATCTATGCTGTGGGGGATGTCATTGGCGGCCCCAGTTTAGCCTCCACAAGCATGGAGCAGGGACGACTTGCCGCCAGACATGCCTGTGGAAGCGATATTCACTATTTCCCCAAGTTCTACCCTATCGGTATCTACACCATTCCTGAAATCTCCTCTTGTGGCTATACGGAGGATGAGCTCAAAGGCCTGGGATTCCACTATGAAGTGGGTCGCGCTTATTACTACGAAATTGCACGCAGCCATATTTCAGGGGATACGCTAGAGTTGGGAATGTTCAAAATCCTTTTCCATGCCGAGACCTTGCAAATTTTAGGGGTTCATATTATCGGACGAGGAGCTACAGAAGTGGTTCACATCGGGCAAGTTGCTGCGAGCTTCAATGCTAAAATAGATTATTTCGTCGATCAGATTTTCAACTATCCGACATATGCCGAAGGCTACCGTATCGCAGCGCTCAATGGCCTCAATAAAATCAAGCATCCAGGCCTTAAGATTACATGAACTAGTGTCTAATTGCATAAATACGCCAACGAATTTATGCAATTAGACACTAGCTTTGGTGAGGAAGAAAAGGAATCATGCCCTGTTTAAAACTTTGCCATGCTCTGTTTAAATGTCTCTCTCTTGCTTCCCACCTAGATTTAAAGGCTTGAATCGATGCTCGGTCTGTAGAATGAATAACCTGCAGGTTTTCTAATTCATGTAATGATTCGTTAGGAATTTTCACGCAAGTTTCAAGAGTACCAGTTTTTAAGGTCACACAAAGTTCTTTAACAGCTGCATCGCTCATGGCTGGTTTCATGCTACGTATTGCTGAAGAGGCGATTAAGATTGGAGCCGCAATTGCTACGATTGAAAGGGTCATAATGATCAATTCGGCTGGAATTCCTATGCTCTTATTTACTACAGCTAATCCACCAAAGCGTAATAGAAGGGGGGAACCAATTCCTAAAATTAATAAAGCAATGATTGTGATTGCTAATCCCTTTCCTGCTTTGCCAAAGATGATATTAAGTCGATGTATGTTTAAGTATGCTCTTGCGGTGCCATATCTCTGCTCATTGAAAACTTGCAAAGGTATTTCAACGGTACCTACATGAAAAAGCGGCTGTCGACCTTCACGACCTGGTTCGCTCGGTTGAGGTAGATCCTCTTCAACACCTACTTTTTTGAATAGATCTGCTACAAATCCTTCTCTTCGACGACCTACGTTTGCTGCCATATATTATCTGTCTTATTAATTGAACAAGGCATTGTTGCAAGAATTTTTAATTTTAGTAAATAGGAATTTGCATGGAGAAAGTTGTGGCCACCCTGTCCTAATACCTCAAAGTTTTATCTGTACTATACTCCTGTTTGCGTATGCGCTCAAAAAGCTCTTGGCTAAAGTTCCAAGGGGTTTCACGATCAGGCAAAAAACGCGCTAGGTCTAACGGGATTGGATGCTGTGGTCGCGCAATACTTGTTGCAGAAGAAATACCGGCCATATGATCTCCTCATAACATCTGGCAAAAGCTTTTATAGTACTTTAGGAAAAGTGTGTCAAGAGTCGGGTAGCTCACTGAGA
>Ga0207151_1189_pt1 | contig 12882 bp, 14 predicted proteins | sample Alteio_BWMinHeat_29_FD_153523 | JGI IMG/M metagenome (GOLD analysis project Ga0207151, IMG submission 153523) | Enriched cells from forest soil in Barre Woods Harvard Forest LTER site, Petersham, Massachusetts, United States -... | ecosystem: Environmental > Terrestrial > Soil > Temperate forest >... | reverse complement strand
CTGCAGGCCTCATCTGGTTTATTCGCGGTTGTGTATTATTAACCCAGTCTAGCCAATCTGGCAAACAACATGGCCCTAAGGGATTGGTTTTCGTGTGTGCTGGCATTTTGGCTGTGAATTTCGAATCCAGCCTAGGTGCTATGAATACCTTCATTTCCTCGCTTATCAAGACTTCCTTGACCATTAAAGCTAGTCAGGGCTATTAGGGTACGGTATTATATTTTCCTTTTACCAAGAAGAGCACCTATGCGAACGGACAAAGAAAATCATCCTGGCATTTACATGCTGCCTAATTTACTCACCACAGCCAGCCTCTTCGCAGCCTTTTACTCCTTGGTTGCTTCCATGACAGAACAATTCGATAGCGCGGTGATTGCTATTTTTATAGGCATGTTAGCCGATGGATTAGATGGCCGTATCGCTCGTCTTACCAACACACAAACTGCCTTTGGTGCTCAGTACGATAGTTTATCGGATATGGTAACCTTCGGTGTGGCGCCCTCACTGTTGTTGTATCAACTGATTTTGCATCAATTAGGCAAGTTAGGCTGGTTGGTTGCCTTTGTTTATACAGCCTCAGTGGCACTCCGCTTGGCCCGATTTAACACCCAATTGGCCACAGAAGACAAACGCTTCTTTCAAGGCCTACCCTGCCCTCCAGCAGCAGCCCTTATCGCTTCCTTTTGCTGGCTTTGTTATCAACATGATTTAGAAAGTGGTTTTTTTGCCTCCTTGCTTACTGCTATCCTCGCCTTGATTCTGGCCATGTTGATGGTCAGCAACCTGCGCTATCATAGTTTTAAAGAATTAGATTTTAAGGGGCGGGTACCCTTTCTCTACGTGCTTATTATGGTCATTTTATTTGTAGCTATTGCTGCCAATCCAGGCATAGTTTTATTTTTCACCTTTAGTCTGTATGCCTTATCTGGCCCTGTATGCACAGCCCTTGCCCTGTATAAAATGAGAAAAAACAGACGTATCCACTGAGGAAGGAAGCCTTATGCCAAAGTCTGCCGCATTATTATCCTGCGTTGTCCCCGTGTACAATGAGGAAGCTGTTATTGCCTCCTTTCTTAAGGCTCTCAATGCTACCCTACAAACTCTGGGTTATGCCTATGAAATTCTTGTCATAGATGATGGCAGCACAGACAATACCCCACAAGTCATTGAAGAGATCCGTAAGGAGATACCTCTACGCTATCTCAGATTCAGCCGCAACTTTGGTAAGGAAAAGGCCCTCAGTGCAGGCCTTGATTTTGCTAGGGGCAAGGCTGTCATTTTATTAGATGCCGATTTTCAGCATCCACTTGAACTGCTGTCACAATTTATCAAAGAGTGGGAGGCTGGCTATGATATGGTCTATGCCGTCAGAACCGATAGACGCGGCGAGTCCTTCATCAAACGCTGTTGTGCCAAGACCTTTTATCAGCTTACCTCCAAAATGAACCGTATCCATATCCCGCCCAATGCCGGTGATTTTAGACTGTTAGATCAAAAAATAGTGCGCGCCATCCAACAACTACCAGAGCGTAATCGGTTTATGAAGGGGTTATACAGCTGGGTAGGGTTTAAACAAAAGGCCGTTGAATTTGAAGTCCAGCCCAGAGCGCATGGTACCTCCCAATGGCATTTTTATTCTCTACTGGATTTGGCTATCACAGGCATCACTTCTTTCACCGCCTTTCCTTTGCGTATGATAGCCCTAGGCGGCATAGGAGTGGCCTCCTTTGCCATTATCTACGCCGCCTGGATTATTGTAAGCACTCTACTCTTTGGCATTAAAACCCCTGGTTGGGCCACCATAGTCACAACCATTACCTTTTTTGGCGGGCTGCAACTGTTTGCACTTGGGGTGGTGGGAGAATACATTGGGCGCGTGTTCGATGAGGTGAAGGGCAGACCGCACTACATAATTGATGAAGCATTGAGTTTTGATGACACCCAAGCCTAATTTAAAACGACAGGTATTTTATTTTGGATTAATAGGATTCCTGGCAACCCTAACCCAATTATGCTTTGTTTTTCTGTTTGTGGATTATGGAAAGCTGCATCCACTAATGGCCAATGTTTTGGCCTTTTTCGTAGCCTTTCAGGTGAGTTTTTTTGGACATAGGAACCTGACCTTTGCCCAAATGCCGGATCAAAAACTGCGGTTTGTGCATTTTTTTACCGTAGCCGCCTCAGCAGGATTACTCAATGAGACTTTGTATTTTTTATTGTTGCATTTTACGACTTTACATTATCTACCTGCCCTCCTGTTAGTGATAGGCATGGTTTCCTTGTATAATTTTATCCTGTCTAGGTACTGGGCCTGCCGATAGTAACCCCATACTTCGTACAATCTTCCACAAAGGCCTCACTCATAAAATAGGCCAATTCACTTTGTCTTGCGCACCCAATGGTATCGAACCCATCGTTATTGCCAGGATGACACATCAAGAGGGTATTGGTCGGCGCCTTAGCCAGCCAGCTTCGAAACAGGGTTCTATAGCAACGATTGGGATTAAAATCATAGATGCCTCCAAAACAGGCATAATGCGGTATCTTTTGATTTTGTAACTGTCTATACAGGGCCTTACCACCGGTCAGAGCCAGCAGGCTGGTTTTGAACCGGTAAGGAGAACGGTAGAGCAAGGGATAGGTTGCACGCACCCAGATTGATTGCTTGGCAACTTTGGCATACAAGGCCAAAACCTGGTTGCGAATTTGCGGAAATTGATGCACATGCTGATGACCATCTATAAAATCAGGCAATCGTCCCATAACAGCAACGAAGGCATCCCACTGCGCTTCTAGCTCTTTGGCAATTTGTTTACTGTCTAGCGGACAGAGATGGCTTTTTAGCAATAAAGTAGGTAGTGAATAACCGCTAGACAACAGGGAACCTTCGGTCAAATTAAGATGTAAACCAATCTGCACTTGCTCACAAAAGGAAAGTAGTGTCTTGGCAGCCGATGGAAAATCTTTGCCATTGACCATACAACTCACAGCCGACAACCGCTCCTTAGCGACCAGTGCCAGGATACCCTGACTAACCCCACTATGATAACCAAAATCATCTGCACACAAATAAACAGTTTTGAGGCTCAAGTTATCATCTCAGGCTGGGCTCTAGTGGGTAGACGTGCGCCAAAGAGGTTAATACCAAGACCACTAATAACCAACAAGCCGGCAACCAATTTCCAACTTTGAAAAGGTTCACCCATGAGCAGACTGGAGCCCAACATACTCACCACCGGGATCAGTAAGGCAAAGGGGACTATCAAGCCCACAGAATAGCGCCCAATGAGCCAAGTCCAAGCGCCATAGCCTATCCAGGTAGAAACGTACACAATATAAGCCAGGGAGCCCATGCCCATCCATGTCAGTTGATGATAGGATTTGATAACATTTGCCCAGCCCTCAAACATAAGTGCAAAGAGCAGCATTGGGAAAATAGCCACGAAGCTACCCCAGACTATCACTGAGATCAGATCCACGGCATTGATTTTTTTAGTAATCAAATTACCAAAGCCCCAGGAGGCCGCGGCCGCAAGTATGCAGATAAAGCCAAGGAGGGAGATGTCAGCATCTAAGTGCCCGCCTACCAAGGCTATGCCCAGAAAGGAAATACAAGACCCCACCAATTGATACAGAGTGGGTCTCTCACCTAAGAATATCGCTGAGAATAACAGACTAAAAACAATCTGCACCTGCATAATTAAGGAGGCCATACCGGGGGTCATACCGATATCCATGCCTAAAAAAATAAAACCAAACTGCAGCACAAACATAAAAATGCCATAACCAACGATAAGCTTAAAGGGAATCTTAGGTGGTTTCACAAAAAAAATAGCAGGAAAGGCCGCCAGCACAAAGCGCAGCGTACATAGCAACAGAGGGGATATTTCAGTGAGGCCAATCTTAACGAATAGGAAGTTCACACCCCAAATAACCACAACCAATAAAACCAACAGAAGATGAGGAAAAGGCATTTTTAGTTCAATTGTTATAAAAATTGAACCCATTATACCCTCAATTATGAATTTTGGCTAGGTAAATTTGGGGAGTTGTCGCGGACTAATAAATTGTCCGGAGCTGTAGCTAATGAATTGTCCGGTTTTATGTTACCTCTAGATTGATGTAGGAGTTTTACTACTCTCTGGCTTCACTTGGTGATAAAACTGGAACTGGAGACTCATATGGTGTGACAAGCAATGGAACGAAAAGGTACTCTAAGCCCTATTAGGCCTATTAACTGCATGATGAGATTGAACAGACTCAATTTCAGCAATACCATGAAGTTCCACGGGAGGTCTATTGGGAAATGTTGCCATTAACTTTAAAGTTCCACCCATTGCTGTAACATATTTGCTCAGAGTGGAAATCAACATATCGGATCGCTTTTCAAGACGAGAAATCCCCTCTTGCTTCATATGCAGAGTTGCTCCTAAATCCTCTTGCGTTTTCTTTAGGGCCAGGCGCAAGTCTCTTAATGTCATTTCATCGGCAATTAATTCATTTGCGCGAGTTTGAATAGATTCCTGTCTTTCTTTCGATAGGCTATTCATTTTATCAGTTAGTGACCTAGGCATCATTCACCTCCATTTTTAGTTTTAACAAATGGCTGTCAAATCTCTTGTCAGCTCGTTTAATCAGCTCTTTATAAAAACGTTTTTCACTTACACCTGATTTATCACCACATACAAGCAATATCGCATGCCTCTTTGGATCAAAGGCAAAAGCCAATCTCCAAACACTCATTCTGCACCATTTCATTCAGCTCAACGAATTCTAAGTTAAACTCATCATCAAAAAAAATTGTCCACTTCATATGTATTATACCGTTAAAGTTATATGTTGTAAAGTGCATATCTAAATGTCGAGCAGCCTCAACATATGTCGCATGAATTTCATAGTAAACCAATACAATTCATTAGCTACAGATCCGGACAATTCTATTAGTCCGCAACAGGTAAATTTGTGGGTTGAGCCTTGACTCCGTAGGTTGGGCCTTGGCCCAACAAGGTTTAGCTCAGTGCCACGACTTGTTGGGCCAAGGCCCAACTACAGGTACTACCCACGACAAGCAGGTTCCGCCAAAGCCTTATCTATGGCCTTAATCACCCGCGGTGCCTTGGGTGAGGTGGTGGGATAAAAATAGGTCACCACTTCGCCCTTACAATTAATTAAATATTTTTGAAAATTCCACTTCACACCACTACCAAAGCCCATTTGTTTTTTCACCCAGAGATAAAAGGGATGCGCCTTTTCTCCTTTGACATCGACTTTATCGGTTAAAGGGAAGGTTACGCCATAATTGATTTGGCAAAACTTGGCAATGTCTTTGGCTGTGCCGGGTTCTTGGTTAGCAAAGTCATTGGAGGGGACACCCAAAATCACCAAGCCCTTGTCTTTATATTGCAAATACAAGGACTCTAATTCAGCATATTGTGGCGTAAAACCACATTTAGAGGCAGTGTTGACTACGAGTAAGACCTTGCCCTTAAACTCGGACAGGGGGAGGGGTTTGCTTGTGCCTAAACTTTGGAAACTAAAGTCATAGGCGGTGGTGCTTACTGCAGCTGTTGTGGATGTCATTATTAAAACTCCTGTTAGAATAATTAAGGGTTGTGGCCACTTCATATATTTTCCTCTGGTGATTGTAGCAGGTAGAGATTTAGATCCAAAGTCGCTTCATTTTGTATTCTGCCTGCTACCCTTTCCTGGTGCAGGAGATTAAAATGATTTTCCTTTCCCAGTCTTTGAATATAATCAGGATGATGACTAAAGCGTGCTGTGGTTTGTAACATCCAGTCTTTGCTTTTGCTAATTTCGGTTGTGAAAATAAAATATCCCCCAGGGCTTAGATGCGCTTTTACTTCTTTAAAGACGATGCTGAGATCACCAAAATAAGGGAGCACGTCCACTGCTGCGATGAGCGCATAGAAATCTTCCTGTTGTTGTAAGAAAGCCAGGGCTTCAGAATCAATCAATTCGGCATAGATGCCTTTCTCACGTGCTTGCTTTAGCATTTTTGGCGCTATATCGACGCCGATGAGATGGTGGCAAAAGGGTTGTAAGGCCTCCCCTGAAAGACCTGTACCACAGCCTAAATCCAAGGCATAGTCTACTTTGGGTACACCAAAGTGAGAGAGCACCTTTGCAATAGCTTGAGGCAGGCTGTAGCCTAAAATCTGCTGCATATGGTTTTCATAATACAGGGCGTAATTATCAAATAAATTTTTGGCATATTCTGGTGTGGTGGCACTATCCTCTTCCCCTTTTAGGGCATGCAACATGTGTAGGCTGACTGTATCCAGAGGATTTATGGCCGTAGCCGCTTCTAAATAGGTTTGGGCTTTTTTTCGCTCCTGTTGTTTGAGTGCTATAGCGGCCAAATTGTTAAGTGCTGGTGCATGCTGAGATTCGCAGGCAAGTAAACTTTCAAAATGAGCCTTGGCCTTATCAAGATGGCCCAGGGTCATCTCTGCTACCCCGCTATTGTAGAGATATTCTGTGTTATGTGGTTCCTGCTGTAGCAAGACATCATAATGCATTAAGGCGTTTTCAAACCTATCGTGGTGCATAAAGGTGGCAGCCAAATTATTCCGCGCTTCAGTATGGTTGTTATTTTGTGCCAAGGCCTTGGCAAAAAAATCTATGGCTTTTTGACCCTCATTTCTTTTAAGTGCTATCACGCCTAAATTAGTGAGGGCTTCTGTTTGTAAGGCCAGATCATCTAAAACGGCAGTAAAGGCTTGTTCGGCTGATGAAAAATCATCCTTTTTAAGATACAACAGGCCTAGGTAAAATTGTGCCTCTAAGTAATCGGGATTCAGAGCCAGCACATTTTGAAACTGCCTTTCGGCTGCGTCAAAAGATTGATGTTCAAGTAACAATAGGCCCAAATTAAAATGGGCAGCAGTAAAATCAGGGGCGGCGTGCAGGGCATCGCGATAATGTTCCAAGGCTGTTTGATATTCGCCCTGTGCGGCATGCAGTATGGCTAGATTATTATGGGCCTGGGCATGCAAGGGGTTTATCTTGAGAGCCTGCTGATAAGAGGCAATGGCCTCCTTATTTTGCCCAAGCTTTTTGTATAGATTGCCAATATTGTTATAGAGGGCTGGGTTGTCTGGTGCCTTATCTTTAGCCCGCTTGCAGTAGTCTAGCGCCTTTTCCAACTCCCCATGTTGGGCATAGGCCAGGCCTAGAAAGTGTAAGGCCTCAGGGTAATTGTCATCCTTTTTGACAAGATCAGAATACAGAGAAATGGCCTCAGCAAGCTTATTTTGTTCCTGCAATTTGCGGGCTGTGGTGAAAAGAGTGTCTAATGATTTGGTCATAGACGAAGTTATAATCTGAAAACAAGCAGATAGCAAGAAAAAGTAGGTTGGGCCTTGGCGTCGTTAGGTAGGCTTAATATTCCACTCCAAACACTCCCAATAGTCTAACCCTGGAATATATTCAAACAAACACAAGCCTCCGGTGGCTACTTTGATGGAATGCATCTGCCTAAAACCAGCAAAATCACGCGTCAGATAGGGTGCGAATCGGGCTATGCCATTGCTGGTTACTACTAGGCAATTTTTATCAGGATGAGTCTGCAGCAACAGGGTGGTAAAATCCCACCACTGCTGAATAATGGCTTGGGGATCCACCTGCCAACCAGCCGGTACTATGGCCTCTGTATCCCAGTCTTTTAAGGCCAGAGCCCCTAGTCTTGCTTGCACTACAGATTCGGGCTGGTTTTCATCCACCCCATAATCAATTTCATCAAAGCAGGCTAAGGCTTGTATGGGCAGTTCTGTGCCCATAGTTTTCTGCGCCTCTGTGGCGGTTTGTATCGTGCGTTGTAATCTAGAGGTAAAGATTACCTCAGGTAGTGCTTGGTGCTGCGCTAAATAGCTGCCCAGCCTTTGCCCTTGCAGAAAGCCACTCTCGACCAAGGGGAGATCGGTGATTCCGACCCTCCTTGGTTCTTCAGTAGGTCCAAAGGTATTCCCATGACGGGCTATCCATAATCTAGTCGTCATTAGGCTGTCACCAATTCACCATGTTTTTCAATAAGCAATTCAGCTCTTTTGACATCTTCAGGGCTATCTATTCCAGACATATTGGCCCTACCCTGATAATCAACGGGGATACAGCGGATATGGTAACCATGTTCAATCATACGCAAAATTTCTACCCCATCCAGACGCTCATAATGGCCCTCAGGCAGTTTGGCAAACTGCTGCAGGGCTTCATAAGAGAACCCATACAAACCTATATGGCGAAACACCGGGCTCTTTCCTCCCTGCTCTCTTAAACTTTTTTCCTGCCGCAATGCGGGAATAATAGATTTGCTAAACCAAAAGGCCCTGCCCGTTTGACTGTCAAAGGTAGCAGTGGTGCCGCTAAAGGGGGTAGTGAGCTTGTTCTGACGCAGACTATCCAACTCTGTAAAGCTTAGTTGGGTAACTGGGGTGATAACATCACAGGGAGCAGCTACATAGGCCTGCAGCAAAGCGCGTAGAAAGTCCGGCGGGGTTAGGGCCGCATCCCCCTGCATATTTAAAATAAAATCGGGTTTATTGGCTAAACCTGCTGCCGCATAGGCCACTCTGTCGGTGCCAGTGGCTAGATCAACTGGCGTCATCAAACAGGCAACGCCAAGTTCCGCACAATGGGCCTCAATACGATGATCATCGGTGGCCACATAGATTTGGGTATTGGCAAGACCTTCTGCTGCTGCACGCGACAAGGCCACCACCCGCTGCAACAGGCTTTGCCCCTTGATAGCAACCAATGGTTTAGCAGGCAGTCTGGTCGAGGCATACCGTGCTGGAATAATAATGGCAGAATGCATACTCCCCCCTTTAATTGTATTCTTTTAAAACTACAAGATTATTAATATATCAATACTATACTTACTAGTAGGCCAACCTTTTATTGTCGAGTCATTATGCAAGCTAAACAAGAGACCGGACCCAGTCTGCAGAAAATGCCACTCTTTGAACCACCAACCGATCCGGGTAATATAAGTCCAAGGGTGATACAACGCTTTATGGCTGACTTAAACGCCCATGTCACAGACCTAAATGCCTTAATAGATACCTATGAGGCCATCAAGGATACTGCCGAAAAAATAAGGATCCTACAGGAAATACAGGCAATAATACAACAAATAGACTCTGAATTCCCAGATGTATTGATTGCTCTGCTACCTGCCTACCTTAACAAGCATGCTGTGATTTTTAAGGAGATCCAAGAACAATACAGGCATCTGGGGGTAGAATCTCTGGTTAGGGATAGCACTTCCCCCAGTGTTTTGACAGAAGTTATCGCCAATATGTCACCAGAGAAGGCCGATACCTTGCTTTCTATGTTATTAGCATCCTTACCTCCTCCAGATCCAAAGAAAATAGTTGTGCCCAAAAGTGGGGCCATGAATCAAAAACTAATTAATCTATATGCAAAGGAAGATAACTCACCGGAAGCTGTGCAATTTAGACAATTTTTAAAGTCGCACACTATCACATTTTTAGGGGGTAATAACTCTAGAAATTTTATAGTCGTACCGCTTGCCATGGACCAACCTACCTTGGTACTTAAGGTTGAAAACCGCCTCGGTGGACCCAAAGATGCTGAGAACCACTTGCGCAAATTAGCACCTGATCTGCTTGCTCCCGTCTATGCCGATAGGTTAGTTTCTACGGGGGGGGGAAACACAGAAAATTATCCGCTCGCTCATAGTGACTCCCTATTATTCTAATTCCGATCTAAGAAACTACTTAAGATGCATTCAATCACCAGAGAATAGGGTACAACGGGTGGTAAAAATGGGTGATCAAATGGCCCAGGCTTTACGTCGCATACAACTGGCAGGCAATGTTCTTACTGACTCAAAAATAACAAATTGGTTGGTGGATGATAACGGTACTTTACGTATTGCTGATAGCAAAAGTAGTATGTTCACAGATTCTGAGGGTTTTTTTTCACCACAGAAGGTTGTAGCCAATAAATATTATTCCATCTGCGCAAACCAAGGGTTTATTCCTCCAGAATTATTCGAGCCCGGAGCTCAAGCTGATAGTGTGCATGCCTATATTTTGGGGAAAAATTTGTATATTGCCATGACTGGTAAATACGGTCTTGAGGATGAGGGTGATTTGTTTGATTACAGCGACCCCATCTTTAATACGGAACAGGGCAAACAGATAAAGACCCTAATACAAGACTTAGTACAAACTAATCCCAATAACCGATCAAGCATACAAACAGCCTGCAATGAGTTTTTTATAATCAGTCATCCAGAATGGAGTGGGTATTTACGTACTGTACAAAAATTAGCGCTGACTAAGAATGATAGTGTAGTTAATGACTTCCTAACAGAAAAAATAGCCCAGATTGAAAAGGCCAATCCAGATGAGCAGGAAGTCATCAGGCAAGAGTTACAACAATGGACTGCTACCTTGCAAACTGCAGGAACGGTTACCTCTCGTTTACAGAGGATACATATGGGCGTAGGTGATACTGCCATACCTGCGCTCATACAAAATCACGCAGCTAGGCTAGCCACAGTACCTCTTTTAGAGCGTGCAGCAGCGCTGGAAGCCTTAGGCCCCCAAGTGGATGCTTTGTATTCTCTTACACAACAATACCAACATTTTATGACAAACTTACAAGAAATTCATTTTTGTGATAAGGATGATTTTATGGATTTGTATGGCGAGCAATGTCAAGCCCAAATTAATGCGACACCACTTTCCGACAGGGCACCCCTAATGGCAGGGATGTTAGTCGATTTAAGTCGCTTCAAGGCTATGGAACAGCAGTACCATCAACTGGTAACCACCATAAATACCCTAGCATCAGGGGGAGATACCTGGGCTTTGCATATGAAAAGATATTGGCCAGATCGTACCATAAACTGTCTTATAGAACAAAGGGGACCGCTCATTGAGGTTATGGCAGGAAAAATTCAAGCCATACAGGTTTTGGCACAGCGTACTCATGATGTTTTTGCATTATTAGAGCAGCAACGTATAGGGCCAAATGATACGGCAATGAATGGCTTTATCCTATCAAGCCGCCTAAGGCTTAGCGAAGCCGATCCCCATAGTCGAGAACCGATATTAAGTGAGATAGAATCAACTGCCCAGAGGTTAGTAGCAAACTCAAACCTTACTATCATCAAAAACATTGCTAAACAATATGCCAATCAAAGTTCAAGCCATAGCATCTTATCCTATGGCAAGGGCACCAAGGCCCAGAATATAGAAGCTCAGACTGCCAAGCTATCTATAGAAGCAAGGCTAAATCCTAAGGGTGAACGATGGCAAGCTGAAATAGGTGCCGTGGAAGAATCCCTCAAAGCAAAACGCTTTTTGGGAAAATCAAAAGCTTTTGAGACTTACAAAGAGCAACTGGCGCAATTGAAAGAGCAGGAGGAGAATACTGCTCCAAACCCACCTTCTCTACCCGGGGGAAAACCATGACCTTATCCATGCAATTACATACTGCAGCTTTACAAGGAGAGTTCGAGCTTGTGCAAGATCTGCTGGCACAGGGAGCCAATCCCAACGATCTCAATAAGCGTCATCAAAACGCTTTGTTTAGTGCCCTATTTTTGCCAGTTTTACACTCTGCCCTCATGAAACAAAATAAAATTAAGATTTTTCATTTATTGAGCGAGCAGATCCACAATTTAGCACAGCAAGACGAAAGCGGCGATACCATTTTACAGGTTGTGGCAGCCAGCGACTTTGCTAATCTCGTTCCTTCCCTACTAGAAGCCTCACCAGAACTTCCCTGCATAGCCAATAATCAGGGCCATTATCCTATCCATACTGCCATTTTGAATGCCCAGCCAGAAACGGTAGCAAGCTTACTAGCCCAACCCAATGTCAGTACGCTGCGGGATGACAATGGCTGGACTCCTCTGCATTATGCTGCCTGCTATGGCGCTAAGGATATTTTGGATCTTTGCATTGCAGCAGAGCCAAACTTAGAGGTAGTCGATCTGTTAGGTCAAACCCCATTGATGTTGGCCGTCTCCTTTGGCAGACTGGATATGGTACAAGCTTTAATTCAAGCAGGGGCTAATTTGCATTGCAGGAATCTTTCAGGTTTTACCCTACTGCACCAAGCTGTGCATCATGTACATCCAGAAATAGTCTCTTGGTTGCTTGCAAATACCGATATCAAGCCTGGTATCAAAGATAAGGACCATCATACGGCCTTGGCACTGGGTAAATTGGAGGGGAGGACGGAGTTTACTAAGCTAGAATCCCTTCTCCCCTCAAGGGGAGAAGGTGCCCGTAAGGGCGGATGAGGGGTGATTAAATCTAAACCGCCCTCATCCGTCACTTCGTGACACCTTCTCCCGCTAGCGGGAGAAGGGATTCTGGTAAAGGGTATATTTAGAATTACATCACAGCCACAGGAGCTTCTAATGCTTCTTCTAACACACCTTCCTCTACATCAGCTGATTCTGAAGTAGAAGAACTATTAGAACTCATGGAATCAAAGGCCTTCACTGCATAGTACTTAGCAGCATTATATAAATCTGGGAAGATTTCCCACAATACTGAAAATATATCAAAGGCATTGCCTTTTCCATAGCCATAAATACACTTGTTCACACGGCTACAGGCTTTGGCTAAATTAATTTCATGCTGCTTTGCTTCATTAAAGAATCCGAAACCTTCAGCACTGGCTTTGGTTTTCTTAGGATTGAGTACATTCAAACATTCTTCTTCAAAATCGTTGTCAACCAATTCTGTGACTTGCTCATCAGACAGAATCGGGTAGACCAGGCCTAAGGTAGTCGCTATGGTCTCATCCTGGATTAAGGCCCGATGGTAAGCATTATCTTTTTTCACTTCACCAAGGCTGTAATTCACATTGCTTACA
>Ga0207151_1188_pt1 | contig 12892 bp, 19 predicted proteins | sample Alteio_BWMinHeat_29_FD_153523 | JGI IMG/M metagenome (GOLD analysis project Ga0207151, IMG submission 153523) | Enriched cells from forest soil in Barre Woods Harvard Forest LTER site, Petersham, Massachusetts, United States -... | ecosystem: Environmental > Terrestrial > Soil > Temperate forest >... | reverse complement strand
GCAGCACGTCACGCAGTTCCTAAATGGCTAAACACGGCAAAAAAAGGGAAACCAAAAACATGAAAGAAAAGCAGATCAAACTTCCGGGTCCAGATCATCCGATTTCCATCCGGCGCAATCCCGCTCGCGTTGTCGTATCCGTCGCAGGCCGCGTAGTTGCCGATACCCGCAACGCGTTGACGCTCCGCGAAGCGGCGTATCCGCCCGTTCAATACATTCCAGGTGAGGATGTTGATTTTTCCCAGTTGGAACGAACGGATCACTCAACCTACTGTCCCTTTAAAGGCGCTTGCAATTACTACAGCGTTCCCGCTGGAGGAAAGAAGTCGGTCAATGCAGTGTGGTCATACGAGGATCCTTTTCCTGCTGTTGTCCAGATTAGGGGGCATGTTGCGTTCTATCCCGAGCGGGTAGATGAAATAGCAGAGCAGTTTTCCCTTCATGAGGAAAGACTGACCGACTAGATCTCAAGGACTCCGAGAAAGGCACGGTTTTGCCTGAAAGGAAAGAACAAATGAGCCAGACTAAACAGAAAAAGAACAAGGCACTCGTTCTTGAAGCTTTTGACACTCTCTTCAACAAACGGGATTACGTAGCGGCCGAGCGCTACTGGTCCCCGCACTACATTCAACACAGCGCTGATATCGCGCTGGGCCGCGGCGGTCTGTTCAAGCTCATCAAGAGGATCCCGCCAACGTTGAGGTACGAACCCGGAACGATCGTGGCGAGGGTGACTTTGTGATCGTGCATGGGAGATTTAGTGGCTTCGGTGCTCCCGTGAATTGGATTGCAGCAGATATTGTGCGCATTCAACACGGAATCCTTGTCGAGCATTGGGATGTCATTCAGGACGAGGCCACAGAAGAACAATCGAAAAGCGGTGCTCCGATGTTCGGCAAAACATTCCCAAAATACAAATAACGGAGAATTGGAATGTCCGCGAGTGCTGAAACACAGGTCGCGCAACGCCAGATCCTGCTTGTCGGTCCCTATGGGGTTCTTGGTACCGGTGTCGTCGACGCCGTGGCAGAGAATCCAAAATGGCGGATCACCACAGCCGCGCGTCGGCCCGTGCCGACCTACCGAGCGCAGGCCGCGCCCCCTCACGTCAGCGTCGATCTCATGGACCGCGAGGGCACGACAAAGGCTTTTTCAGTTCTCGATAAGGTGACCGATCTGGTCTTCGCGGCCTATGTCGAAAAACCTACGATGGCTGAAACCGTCGAGCCAAACGCCAGAATGTTGAAAAACACGCTCGACGCTCTTGCCGCGCGCAATGTCCCTCTTCACCGCATCGTGCTGGCCGGTGGTGCGAAGTCCTACGGCTTTAGTCTTGGAGCGTTCAACGCTCCAGCGAAAGAGACAGAGCCCCGTCTCATTGCGCCGATCCACTACCACCAGCAAGAAGACATTGTGGCTGAATGGGCCGATAAAAACGGTGCCAGCTGGACGGTCTTGCGTCCCCATCTGGTCATGGGACCAAGCCTAAACTCGCCAATGAACCTGGTTACCGGCCTCGCGACTTACGCTGCGATGAGTCGCGAACTCGGGTTGCCCTTACGCTTTCCTGGCACCAAGGAGGGATGGAACTCTCTCCAGGAGACAACGGACGCGGAACTGTTTGGCCGCGCAACTTTGTGGGCTTTAGGTGAAGAAAAAGCACGCAATGAAATCTTCAACGTGTCGAACGGAGATGTCTATCGCTGGAGACAACTGTGGAATGAGCTCGCCTCCTTCTACGACCTTCCCATCGCAGAGCCGCTTGCAATGTCTACTGTTTCTGAGATGAGCGAGAAGGCTCCTTTGTGGGGCTCAATGGTTGTCCGCTACGGCTTGCATGCCACGCCCTACGAGCAGATTGCCAACTGGGCGTTCGTGGACTGGATGCTCAACTTCCGTGAAGAGACCATCCTAAGCACAATCAAGATTCGTCAAGCGGGCTTTGCGGATTGCATCGACACGCACCAGAGCTTTAAGCGGCAGCTCACCAGACTTCGCGCTATGTGCATCATCCCCTGATCGTCCCGCTTGCCTTGATGCGCCTGAAAGTAGTCGAGAACTTCGAGAAGCAGCTTCTGAAGATCGCGGCCACGTGTGGCGAAACAAAGGTACAACAGCGGTGACGATGTTGTTCTTTCTAAACGGCTCGAAAGAGTGACGCCGGGAGGTTGCAGAAATGGTTTGGGTAGGCAATTTCAACTCTCTGCAGTCGGGGTTAGACAAACCTAGTTCCGGTGCTCCGCTGGAGGTGCACACCTGGCTGCGCAGCGAGATCGGTCTGATCTCACCGTTTGTGGACTGGCTTATGAGTTTGATCGCTCGATCCCGTTGCGTTGGCGGCAAGGAGGAGTTCGTTGAACTCGCACTTCGGGAAGCCGTGAGTAACGCGATACTCCACGGCAATCGCCTCGATGCCCGCAAGCTGGTTCATGTCCGTTGCTGCTGCGAAGGTGCCAAGGGAGTGTTCATCGTCGTCAGAGATCAAGGACAAGGTTTCGACCCCAATGCTGTTCCTAATCCTCTCGCGGTCGAAAACCTGGAAGCCGAAAACGGGCGCGGCATCCACTTAATAAAATTGGCGATGGATGAAGTTTCCTTTGAACGGGGAGGAACTGAGGTCCATATTCGGAAACAATCGGGAACCGAACAAATGGCGCTCGCCCAGCGGAGCCCCAAACGAATTGTACGGCGCTCTGTTAGAAGACCTTGGCCCGGCGTCCGCGCCGTCGAGTTGGGTTGACCCGCTCGATTCCTTTTCGTTCACGATGCTTTGCCAAGACGGGCGATCCAAGAGGCTTGACCTTTGCGGCAGAATATAGCATAACCTTATGGTTGTGGAACCGTATGGTTATGCAATGACTTCTTCAAACCAAATGGACCTCACGTTCGCCGCCCTCTCTGACCCAACTCGGCGGGCGATTCTCGTACGCCTTGCATCTGGCGAAGCGTCGGTGAAGGAACTTGCCAAGCCGTTCGCCATGAGCCAGCCTGCGGTTTCGAAACATCTCAAAGTCCTGCAGCGCGCTGGGTTGATAACACACGGGCAGGATGCGCAGCGCCGGCCTCGGCGGATTCAAGGCAAGGGATTAGGTGGCGCGACCGAGTGGCTTCAACAATTCCGAGAGTTCTGGGACGGCAGTTTCCAGAGGCTCGATGATCTCCTGGAAGAGATGAGAGCAACTGAAAGAAAGAAAGAACGCCGGAAAGGCCGGAGAAAAAAGTCATGAGAAACACCGGAACACTGCAAATCACGCTGAAAAACGATTGTGAGGTGGTTTTGACACGCGTATTCAACGCTCCTCGCGCGTTGGTATTCGAGGCCATGACTAAGCCCGAGTTGCTCAAGCGGTGGATGGGACCACGAGGATGGTCGCTGATTGTAGGTGAGATTGATCTGCGAGTGGGTGGCAGATGGCGTTCGGTCCTGCGCTCGCCAGAAGGCAAGGAGATGGGGATGAGCGGTGTCTATCGAGAGATTGATCCACCAATACGAATTGTCTCCACAGAAGCCTATGACGATTATCCAGGTGAGACAGTAAACACGCTGTTGCTGCGCGAAGAAGGCGGAAAGACGATTTTTACCTGCACGATTCTTTATCCGACAAAGGACGTTCGTGACGCAGTGATTGCCTCGGGGATGGAGCATGGCGCAGCCGAGTGCTATGACAGGCTGGCGGAAGTCTTGGAGGTAATGGCAGGCGTTTCATTGGAGTCAGGAGCATGAGCCAAAAGAAAGAAGCACGAGCACGCCCAACTCTACTGCGCATAGGATCGGTGCTCGGCGGTGTGCTGCTGGTGGGTATTGTCGGCGTCTTGATAGCGATTCACGTTGCATTCGACACGGAAGGAGTGACAGTGGGCGCGGATCAAGGAAGTGTAACGTCAAAAGACGGAACTGCTATTGCGTATGAAAAGACAGGGCAAGGACCGGTGGTAATTTTGGTGGCCGCGGCCTTGGCTGATCGAGGAGGCACCAAACGCTTCGCCAAACAGCTCTCGGAGCACTACACCGTCATCAACTACGACCGCCGCGGGCGAGGAAAGAGCGGGGATACGCATCCATACGCCGTGGAGCGCGAAGTCGAAGATATAGAGGCTTTGATTGAAGAATCGGGCGGGAGGGTTTTTTTGTTTGGGAGTTCCTCCGGATCGGTGCTGGCACTCGAAGCGGCAACCCAGCTTGGAACGAAAGTGAAAGGGCTCTTCATGTACGAACCCCCATTTATCGTGGACGAGAGCCGCCCTCCTATGCCAAACGACCTCAGCAATGAGATTACAGAATTTGTCGCAGCCGGCCGCCGCAACGACGCCGTAAAGCTTTTTTTCACAAAAGGGATGGGAATTCCTCCCTTCGGCGTAACGCTGATGCGATTCTTGATGCCAGGATGGTCAAAGATGACGGGTATGGCGCATACGCTGCCCTATGACCTCACGATCCTTGAAAAAACTCAGACCGGGAAGCCTCTGCCAAAGGAACGCTGGGTGTCAAATACGACGCCGACGCTGATAATGGTTGGGAGCAGAAGCGAAGTATTCTTTCATAGCGGGGCGAAAGCGTTGGCGGGAATACTTCCGCATGCGGATTACCGTTCCCTGGAAGGCGGGAACCACGGATCGGTGCTCTTAGGTCCCAAGGCACTTGCGGGTGCGGTTGGGCAGTTTTTTGGGGCGAGGAGAAGTGGTTGAGGGTGAAATCCCTCGCGTAAAATAGGCTTCTATGCACGAGTTCATGGAGACTTCGCGACGCGCCGGGAAGCACATGATTTTCAGCCGAAGATTTCTAGCAGGCACAGCTGCCGGAATCGTCGTGACGGCATACCGTATCAGAACAGCGCAGGCCACTACAACGACTGCGACGAGGAATGGATTTATTTGTGTGAACGGCCTGGACATCTACTATGAAATTCGTGGCAGTGGAGAACCGCTTTTGCTACTTCACGGCGGACTTGGGGCAGGCGAGATTTTCAATGAGATCATGCCGTTGGGGTCGGGCATCATGAAGCCGCCGCCATGCGTGTGAAGCAACACCGGCTTGCTGTTCTCCGCCGGCGCAGGATCAACGACCCAAAGACGAACTTCGGGTGCACCTGGCGGTCCGGGGATATGCCGCTCCACGGGCTGCGGCGAGGGACCAGGCAATGGGGGCATGCTGGGCGATTGCCGGAACTTGCGGACTATCAGCGCTGAGAGGTCAACGGCGGGGAACTGCTTCAGCGCAGGAAGAAATTCCGGATCGACCAGGGAATATGGATCCGCGTCCGCCGGCGAAGTTTCTGAGCGCGAGGTTTGCTCAGGCTCCGCCAGCGTAGCTGCGGGCGCGAGTCCCAAAGCCAGACCAAAGCCGGCGCTGCGGATAGCGAAGTCGCGACGAGTGAGTTGATTGCTCATTTTGAGGGGGCATCTCAAAAAACGGGCGTACCTCGACCGGCGACCGGCAGGCGACGACAGCCTTGCGGCCCCATGCGAGTGCCTCGTCCAGGTCAGCGACTTCCAGGATCCAAAAGCCTCCCACGTGCTCCTTAGCTTCCAGATACGGTCCGTCCGTGATGAGCACCTGGCCATTGGGCTGCACCCGCAGCGACTTCGCCTTGGTTTCCGGCTGCAGGCCGCCGGCGAAGAACCTGACGCCGACCGCCATCATTTCCTTGTTGAGTGCGCCGATATCGCGCATGCTCTCTTCCGTTACGGTGGACGGGTCGAAGTTGTCGGGGGCGGTGAATGGCAACTAGATATTGCGGCATGATTTCTCCTGGAACGGTCTCCGGGCGGACCAGTCTGACCTGCCTTCACTTTGCTAACGAACGGCAGCACTTGCATTCTACAAATCGTCGTGGACATTTCGCTCGTCCGCCCGGAGTCGTTGCCGAGACCGTTGTCGAGGTCGGAGGAGGAGCCGGTTTCGCCAGTGGGGTGCTCACGGCTTTCGCTGGCGCGACGGGTGAGGTGTGCCGTTCGGCAGGTTGCTGTATGGGATCTCGCGCAACTCTACCGGCGTCCGGCAGGCGATGACAGCCTTGCGGCCCCACGCCAGCGCCTCGTCCATGTCAGCGGCTTCTATTATCGTAAAACCACCAACGTGCTCCTTGGCTTCCACATACGGGCCGTCGGTGATGAGCACTTCGCCATTGGGCTGCGCCCGCAGCGACTTCGCCTGGCTGGCTGGGCTGAGGCCGCCAGCGAAGATCCTGGCACCAGCAGCTTCCAATTCGTCGTTGAGCACGTTGATAGCGTGTACCTTCGCTTCGTCCTGTGTGGACGGGTCGAAGTTGTCGGGGAGGATCCCCAGAACCAAATAGTGCGGCATGATTTCTCCTTTTATCCTGTATGGGTCTTTGGGCGGCCGATCTGACCTGCCTTCATTATGTCGACGAATGGCCTGACCCGAATTCTACAAAGGGTCTAAGTTTTTCCTTCGCCCGCGCCTTATTTTAAGAATCAACTCTCTCCATTGATTCAATTCGATCGATCGTTGAGCGGCGTCTGGTTTAGCTTTGCCGTCAGCAAATCCTGCTCACGACGGTTTTCGGTCATCGCAAGGGCGCGTTGCAGCTCTTCGCGCGCTTCGGCAAAGCGTCCCAGCTTCGTGAGCAAATCTGCCCTGACGCTGGGCAGCAGATGATAGTTGGTCAGCGCGGGTTCGGCTGGGAGCGCATCGAGCGCGTGGAGTCCAGCGCCCGGTCCTTGTGCCATTCCGACGGCCACTGCGCGGTTCAGTGCCACGATGGGAGATGGGCTGATCTGAAGCAGGGCGTCATAGTGGAGGACGATCTGCTTCCAGTCGGTCTCCGCTGCAGTCTTGGCTTGTGCGTGACACGCGGCGATCGCCGCCTGCAGGGCGTACGTGTGGGCGCCGCCACCGAGATCCTGAGCGCGCGCTAGTGCAGCCGTTCCTCGCTGAATCTGCGCGTGGTCCCAAAAAGAACGGTCCTGCTCGGACAAGAGGACGGCTTCTCCGGTTGGTCCGCGACGCGCTGCGGTGCGCGATGCCTGCAACTCCATGAGCGCGAGGAGGCCGTGGACCTCGGACTCATCAGGAAGAAGCTTTGCCAGCCTGCGGCCAAGGCGGACGGCTTCCACGCACAGTTTCGCCCGCATCCACTCCTCTCCAGAGGTTGCGGTGTATCCCTCGTTGAAGATCAGGTAGACCACAGACAGTACTGATTCAACCCGCTTTCTCAAATCGTCGCCGCGCGGAGTCTCAAAGGGAACATGAGCCTCGGCGAGTGTCTTCTTGGCTCGGAAGATGCGCTGGCCTAACGTCTTCTCCGGCACCAGGAAAGACCGGGCAATCTCGGCCGTGGTGAGACCGCAGGCCACGCGCAGCGTGAGCGCAACGCGCCCTTCAACCGCGAGGACGGGATGGCAGGCGGTAAAGATAAGGCGGAGGACGTCATCATCAATCACCTGGTCAAGAGCTTGATCCATTGCTTCACCGAGTCGCTGCTGCTGAAATTCAAGCTCTCGCGCAATCTCTCCATGCCTTAGTTCCAGCATCCGGCCACGACGTAGAAAGTCGATCGCGCGCCGCTTTGCCGCTGTCATCAGCCAGGCCGCAGGCTTTTCCGGAATGCCTTCTTCCGGCCACCGCTCAAGGGCCGCAACGAGAGCGTCCTGAGCGAGTTCCTCCGCAATGCCGATATCGCGGGTGACGCGGGCAATCCCTGCGATGAGTCGCGTGGACTCGATCTTCCACATCGCCTCGATCGCTTTATGTGTGTCGCTCATGCCTGAATCTCGCTCACGCCTTTGCCGCAGCCGCGTTCGAATGCTCTTCGAAGCCTTCGGCTGCTTTCTGCACGGCTGCTTTCTGCACGACAATGGAGAAATCGGCCCTCTCGTAGATTTAGCGCACTTCGATGATCTCGTTGTTGGCCATCGGTGCTCACCTGGCCCATTCGAGCGCCTCTTCCCGCGAACGCACCTGAATGATACAACAGTCGCCCTGGCACGGCAGGAACCGGAGCGCCGTTTTCTCGCTCGGCGGCTTACAGAATTTAAACTAAAAAGTTTGCACAGGCTGTCGATTTTTTCCCTGCGCGACGACTATAGAATGAAGATGCAGTGCGCAAAGCAGTGCTGCTTGCCCGAAGACCGTTAAAGGAGAAGGTATGCCGCAATACCTGGTTGCGATTCACCTGCCAGACGATTTTAACCCGTCTAGCGTGGACAAATCGATGGAACGCGATATCGACGCGCTCAACGAGGAGATGGAGGCTAAGGGTGTCAGGCTCTTCGCTGGCGGGCTGCACCCGGCGAGGGAAGCGAAGGCGCTGCGAACGCAGCGCGATGGCAAGGTGCTTATCACCGACGGGCCCTACCTAGAGACGAAGGAGCACGTTGGCGGTTTTTGGATACTGGAAGCCGCTGACATGGACGAGGCATTGGCGTGGGCACGTAAGGGCGCCGTCATCTGCCGGGCGTCCGGCGAGGTGCGCCCGTTTTTTCGGTCGAACACCCCATCGGAATAGTGTTTACCGCGCCTGCCGCAGGCGAGCAAAAAGCCATATTCAAGGAGACCGCATGAGAAAGATCAGGATCATGGAACATATCTCGCTGGACGGCGTGATTCAGCACTCCGCCGATGAAAACGATTTCCCCTACAGCGACTGGACCGCGCCCTATCGGACCCCCGCTGGCAGAGAACTAATCCTCGCCGCGTATGGCGAGAGCTTCGGTCTGCTGCTTGGCCGTCGCACCTACGATATGTGGTCGGGCTCCTGGCCAAAGGCGCCGAGCAGTCCGATGGCGGACCGCCTCAATGCGGCAACAAAATATGTCGCTACCCACCGTCCGGAAGGTCTTGCATGGGGGCCGGCCGAGAGCCTTGGGCCGGACATTGTCGGGGGCATTCGCCGCATCAAGTCGCAGGACGGCCTGGACCTTATCCTTGCGGGTAGCTCCACGCTGACATCGACGCTGCTCGAACATGGGCTTGCGGATGAAGTCCTGCTGGTCGTCTATCCGGTCTTGTTGGGCACGGGGAAGCGCATCTTTGCGGAGGGAACCCCGCCACGCTCATTCGAGCTCGTCAGCACGAAAGCTCTGCCATCGGGCGTCATCCTCAGCACCTACAAGCTGAACGGTCCTTTGCGGACCGGGACCATAGGCGGGTAGGCGTGAGCCGACGTCAGCGATAACGGCGAAAAGGGAAGGACTCAAATGAGAAAGCTAATCTTTGCAATCAACATCACCCTAGATGGCTGCTGCGACCACACCAAACAATTTGTTGATGAAGAAACACTTGAATATTCTACTCACCTCACGCGAGAGGCTGACCTGCAGGTCTTTGGGCGTAAAACCTATCAATTGATGGTTCCCTATTGGCCTGAAGTCCTCAAAAACCAGTCTGAGACAAAAGCAGTTACCGAATTTGCTCGGGCATTTGACTCCGTCAACAAAATTGTTTTTTCACGGTCATTAGATGGCCCTGAAGATCGAAATACGAGAATTGTTCGCACGAACCTTCGCGACGAAATGCTTAAATTGAAACAAGAAGAAGGCAAAAACATTTTAGTCGGTGGTGTAGATATTCCTTCACAACTTATGGAGCTTGGCCTGGTGGATGAATATCGTTTTGTCGTTGGGCCAACCATTGCAGGAGCAGGGAGACGGCTGTTGGAGGGTGTTAGCCTGCCGAAGAAATTGCAATTAAAACTTGTTGAGTCAAAGTTTTTCAAATCAGGATGCGTTGCGCTTCATTACTCCAAACAGTGACAGAACAATCTGCGACACCTGTGCTATGGCCGCCATCAAGGGGAGACGGACCATGAAATACATTTGTTTGGGCTACTACGACAGAAGCAAACACGAAGCCATGACCGAGGCCGAGAAACAAGCGATGTTCGATGTTCGACACCTGCTTTACCTACGACGACCATCTCCGCGCCAGCGGCCATTGGGTCGGTGGAGAACCGCTTCAACCTGCCGAAACCGCATTAACCCTCTATTGGAAGAACGGCAAAGTCGCCACGACGGACGGTCCCTACGCCGAAACCAAGGAACAACTCGGCGGCATTATCTTCCTTGAGGCCCGAGACATGAATCACGATCACCAGCTCATATCTCAGCATCCCGCCCTCAAGTACGGCGCCATTTTCGAGATACGTCCGGCCGGCGACCTCAACGAAATGCTAAAGGCCAGCGGGCAACGCAGCCAAAAGAACACTGCACGCTGAAGTTTCGCCTGACAGAATACAAAGCAATCTCGTGACCTCACCGGCGCGACGGCAATCGTGCCAGCTAGGTGGGCTCAGTCGAAGTAATCCTTCCCACCACTGTCCGTCTTCCTAGTCGTAGTAGACAAATGGTCCGATGGAACGCCAGCACCGAGGATGTAAAGACCCAGCGGCAAACGTCAAATCTCGCTGGACGCGCGGCTACTCCTTGGATGGCTCCCAAAGCTCGATCGGATTGCCATCTGGATCTTTAAGCCACGCAAAGGTCCCCATGGAGGGATATTCCTCGGTCTTTTCGATTACCACGCCTTTACTCTTAAGATGGCTGAGGATTTCTCCCATGTTCCTCACTGTGTAATTGATCTTACCCGTTCGCGGCTTATCCTTGATGTCTTGGTCAGTGGGCATAATCGCCCACGCTATCGTTCTCTTGATCGCCGGGTTTGCAAGATCCCTATATTCGAACGATGCATAGATTGAACTGCACTCAGCATCTTCGCCCTGAGGAACTATTCCGAGGCAATCGCGATACCAGGCTGCCAGCCTCTTTGTATCGTTAGAAAACAGAAAAGCGCCGCCAATCCCGTCGATCATAAGCTCCTCCCTTGAGCAGTGACTCGTTTATGGTCCTTTGTTTCGATCATCCCAGACTTTCGGATACTTTCTCACATTTCTTTATTACTACGGACCGTTTGGGATTTCATACAGCGCATTTGTGTATTACATCCTGCCGTTCTGGATGTGCATACTCGCAGTCGGCGGGATGCCAGTCCCAGCGGTTGCTCTAGTCACTGCGCCAATCAACACGATTATCAAGGTTTCTTGGAAAAGCGCGTGGCAATCTTGGGAAAAGCATAAGTAATCGGGCAAGCGGAATTGAATCGCAAAGGCTAGGGCGCGCGTCGGTCTATTCCGACGCACGAAACCGATAGCCTCCGGCCTGCGCACGACTCAGGACGAAACGGACGCTCGGCGTGTTCACATCAGCGTCGCCGCGCTGCCTCGATGGCGGCGACGTCGATCTTCTTCATCGTCATCATCGCCTCGAAGGCACGCTTTGCCTCATCGCCACCAGCCGCAAGCGCATCGGTCAGCGCGCGCGGGGTGATCTGCCAGGAGAGGCCCCAGCGGTCCTTGCACCAACCGCATGCGCTTTCCGTTCCGCCATTGCCGACGATCGCGTTCCAGTAACGGTCCGTCTCTTCCTGATTGTCCGTCGCGATCTGAAAGGAAAAAGCCTCGGTGTGCCGGAACGCCGGGCCGGCGTTGAGACCGAGACAGGGAATGCCCAGGACGGTGAACTCCACAGTCAGCACATCGCCCTTCTTGCCGCTCGGATAATCACCGGGAGCCTCGTGAACCGCGGTTACTTTGCTATCCGGAAAGGTGGAGGCGTAGAAGCGCGCCGCCTCATGCGCGTCTTTGTCGAACCAGAGGCAGATCGTGTTCTTTGGCTTCACGTTCGTGTGCTCCTCGTGCTCGATCAGGGGAGAACGCCGCTGGTCGTGATCCTGATTATAGAAGAAAAGCCGGCAAAGTCCCGGTAAACGCTAGGTAGAAGTGGTTCTGTGAACATCCTCGCGATAGCCGTTGGGTCGGGATTCTTTTGGGCAACCGTGCAGGCCCGCAGCATTGGTTCCTTTTGGCTATCTTTGACCCAGGGCTCGCCACTTTCGCGTAAGACCATCGTCTCGCCCAGATCGCGCTTTGCACACACTTCCTGGAAGAATCGCACTGTTTCTGGGTCCCAGGTGTACGTACCTCTGTTTCGATGAAAAGAGTGCCCGCAGAGGCGTTGAAATCGCAGATGGTCAACCGGCCCAATTCTCCATACCTGGCACCTGTGTAAAGACCAGCCCGAACAAGCATCTGAAAGTCCTTCTCTTCCGCGGGCCTTCACAAAAGCTCGCTGATCCTTCTCACTGAGGAAACCTGCTCGCGCGACTTCGACGTTTTCAAATGGCGACACCTTCCACGCCATAGGATTTGCTTGGCGCAAGCTCTTCAGTTTGGGATTGCAGGCTGATTCGTCGATCGGCGAAAGGGCCCGCACAAGACGAAAAAGAGAGCTCATCGTGGCAGAGTTCCGTGCGCGGCCACTCTTTCGATGTGCGAATTTCACCAATGGCATATGCGCATGATTCTTCCGAGTTCGCCGCAGTGAGCTAATTCAGGACCGCCTGCTCTGACTGCTCCAGGTCAGGCAGCCGAAGTCTTGTCTTCGCTCGCATGCCTGGACCTATTAGACTAAATTACTTCTATGACTACTGACCTGCCAGAGGCTTCGGCAAAGCTACGCTCCGCAGTCACGGCTGCCGCCCGCGGACTTGTTGACCGAGAACCACTTGTAGAATTGGTTGCGCTTAGCGCTGTAGCACGCGAGCACCTATTGGTAATCGGACCTCCAGGAACGGCGAAAAGCGTAGCGGTACGACGAATTGCGCAAGCCACCGGCGGACGATATTTTGAATACCTGTTAGGCAGATTTACAGAGCCGAACGAGATTTTTGGTCCCGTGGACCTTCGTAAATTGCGCGAGGGCACGGTGGAGACAGATGTCAGCGGGATGTTGCCTGAGGCGGAGATTGCCTTTTTGGATGAAATCTTCCAAGGCTCTTCGGCGATTCTCAATACGCTTTTGGGTATTTTGAACGAACGAGTTTTTCGCCGTGGACACACGCAGTTGACGTGTCCTATGCGAATCTGTGTAGGAGCCT
>Ga0207151_1114_pt1 | contig 12973 bp, 11 predicted proteins | sample Alteio_BWMinHeat_29_FD_153523 | JGI IMG/M metagenome (GOLD analysis project Ga0207151, IMG submission 153523) | Enriched cells from forest soil in Barre Woods Harvard Forest LTER site, Petersham, Massachusetts, United States -... | ecosystem: Environmental > Terrestrial > Soil > Temperate forest >... | reverse complement strand
GGGAATAAGGGGGTTAAAGCCACTGGCTTGGGTGTCATTGCTTGTATTTTAGCATTGAGAATTTCTAAGAGATGCGACATATTTTCTTGAGTACAAACTCCTTTCATATACAACTCTTTTAAATTGCCTGCAGGGGTGGTTGGAACTATATTTCCATTATGGATGGTTATTAGACTTTTTTTTATGTGGGTTAGAGCCTTAAACTGATCGCCGTTATATTCCTGCGTTCTGCTGGCAATGGCTTTGTCCAATACTATAGACATGATTTCGTTCCAATTCACCTGAATCGGTATAGGGGAATTTTTATTATAGCCAGCAATAAATTTCTTCACTTCAAATAAAGACTCGGCATTAGGGATGGGTCTTCCCATTTCCAGTGCAATTAAATTAGTTATAATAAGATGAATATTTGGCTTATCATTACCCAATACCAATTGTAGATCTGTAACTGGCAATTGGTTAAAGCTATCCTGGTCCTTATTTAAAATGATGCACTCTATTTGCATTGCATATGCACGCTGACTTGTGATGAAAACGCCAAATCGAGTATTATTATACCCTAGAGGCTTATGATCCAAGGGACTCGGAGGATCTTCCAAGTTGATCTTGCTGAATAGTATAGACTTACGATTATCCCTAATATTACTCACGATGATTTTGTATTGGTCGTCTTCCTGGGTGCTGGATTGCACTCTAAAGAGAACACGGAACCCGTTTATATTAAAGGCAGTATATAAAGGTGCCTCAGGATAAGTGTTTTTTAGCATCGTCGGGATATTAGTAGTTTCGGCAAATTCAAAAAACGGTATAGCTAGTAAATTACTTACCAGCCCTACATTGGCATGAAAGGACGCAGGCTCCCAGCTTTTAATGTAATAATTGTTGACTAGGAATTCTATAATTTTTATTGCTAGAGAATTGGTTTTGGCCCCAGGATAACTCTTAGAATCAATTAGTTTCAATGTATCTAAAGTTATCGTAAATACATCTTCTTGCGCCTCCTCATCGCGTCTATAGTCCGGGTAATCACTCAAATCTGGAGGTGGAAGGTCCGATTTTAACCTGACAACAATGCTCCCATTAGATAGGGTCTGAAATCTTTGAGCTATGCCAGGTCTTGCAGCATGATTATCACTATTAAGGATACAGTCCAGAATGCCCAAGAGAGGAGATTCGTCTGTGGGGCCTTGTTCTAGGGTAATGGTTTCAGTATCATCTGGGAATAAGGGGGTTAAAGCCACTGGCTTGGGTGTCATTGCTTGTATTTTAGCATTGAGAATTTCTAAGAGATGCGACATATTTTCTTGAGTACAAACTCCTTTCATATACAACTCTTTTAAATTGCCTGCAGGGGTGGTTGGAACTATATTTCCATTATGGATGGTTATTAGACTTTTTTTTATGTGGGTTAGAGCCTTAAACTGATCGCCGTTATATTCCTGCGTTCTGCTGGCAATGGCTTTGTCCAATACTATAGACATGATTTCGTTCCAATTCACCTGAATCGGTATAGGGGAATTTTTATTATAGCCAGCAATAAATTTCTTCACTTCAAATAAAGACTCGGCATTAGGGATGGGTCTTCCCATTTCCAGTGCAATTAAATTAGTTATAATAAGATGAATATTTGGCTTATCATTACCCAATACCAATTGTAGATCTGTAACTGGCAATTGGTTAAAGCTATCCTGGTCCTTATTTAAAATGATGCACTCTATTTGCATTGCATATGCACGCTGACTTGTGATGAAAACGCCAAATCGAGTATTATTATACCCTAGAGGCTTATGATCCAAGGGACTCGGAGGATCTTCCAAGTTGATCTTGCTGAATAGTATAGACTTACGATTATCCCTAATATTACTCACGATGATTTTGTATTGGTCGTCTTCCTGGGTGCTGGATTGCACTCTAAAGAGAACACGGAACCCGTTTATATTAAAGGCAGTATATAAAGGTGCCTCAGGATAAGTGTTTTTTAGCATCGTCGGGATATTAGTAGTTTCGGCAAATTCAAAAAACGGTATAGCTAGTAAATTACTTACCAGCCCTACATTGGCATGAAAGGACGCAGGCTTCCAGCTTTTAATGTAATAATTGTTGACTAGGAATTCTATAATTTTTACTGCTAGAGAATTGGTTTTGGCCCCAGGATAACTCTTAGAATCAATTCCTTGCAATGCACTTAAAGTTATCGTAAATACATCTTCTTGCGCTTCTTCATCGCGTCTATAGTCTGGGTAATCACTCAAATCTGGAGGTGGAAGGTCCGATTTTAACCTGACAACAATGCTCCCATTAGATAGGGTCTGAAATCTTTGATCTATGCCAGGTCTTGCAGCATGATTATCACTATTAAGGATACAGTCCAGAATGCCCAAGAGAGGAGATTTGTCTTCGGAGCCTTGTACTAGGGTAATGGTTTCAGTATGGTCTGGGAATAAGGGGGTTAATGGCACGTTCATATACCTCTTATAGGGAAAATTTAACCATTATTGTTACAGATCTACCTTAAGGTAACATTAATTTTGGCTTAAAAATATTGTTTCTGTATATAATTTTTATCTATTGTTTTTAATTGATTCACATATTGCCTGCGTCTCGCAGCATGTAAGCGGGACCTAGGGGTGGAGAGGAGATGAATTGTAAACACAGCTTACAAATAAAAAACCCGCTTTCGCGGGTTTTTTATTTTCCACAGAATTAACGTTTGGAGAACTGTGTGGCTCTTCTTGCTTTGTGCAAGCCGACTTTCTTTCTTTCCACACGACGAGAGTCGCGGGTTAACAAGCCTCTGGCGCGTAATTTACGTCTGAAGGATTGTGGGTTTGGTTCTGCATCCTCAGCTAGATCGTTTTCATCGTAGGCGACTAAGGCTCTGGCTATGCCTAAACGAACGGCACCGGCCTGACCGGATACGCCACCACCGGCGACTGTGATGTAAATATCAAACTTACTCAACATATCAACCGTTTCTAAGGGTTGCATAACCAACATGCAGGCAGTTTCTCTACAGAAGTAGGCTTCTAGGCTGCGGTTGTTTACGCTGATTTTCCCTTTGCCAGGGCGAAGGAACACACGGGCTACAGAGCTTTTTCTTCTGCCGGTTCCATAGTATTGCTGCAATTGGGGCATTTACTTATTCCTCTATTTCAATGGGCTTGGGTTGCTGTGCGGTATGAGGATGCTCGCTACCTGTGTAAACTTTAAGCTTACGGTACATCTCTCTGCCCAAAGGATTTTTAGGTAACATTCCTTTAACAGCAAGTTCTATAATTCTGGTTGGATTTTTTTGTTGCATTTTTTTAAAGGGTACTGACTTGATACCACCAGGATAACCTGAATGTCTGTGGTACATTTTATCGTCAAATTTGTTGCCGGTTACCCTGATTTTTTCAGCATTGATAACGACTATATAATCGCCGGTATCTACATGGGGGGTATACTCCGCCTTATGTTTACCACGCAGTCTAAGCGCAATCTGAGCCGCTAAACGACCCAACACTAGGTTGCTGGCATCAAACAAGAGCCAGTCTCTTTTTACTTCATGGCCCTTGGCACTAAAGGTCTTCATTTATTAAACTCCAAACCGCTACAATGGTGGTGCTTTCAATCGTGGACCGAGATTTTAACTAAAATGGGTGTCGAGTACAAGGGTGCAGGGTTAAATAATTAAAAAAAATTTAAGGAAAACCTTGATCCTTATCAATCAACAAATCACTCACAGGCCTATCCGCTACCAACTGCTCTGCTATAAACTTATCAACATCCTCAGAACTTCGGCAAGCATACCAAAGCCCCTCAGGATATACCACCATACAGGGGCCCTCACTGCAGCGCCCAAGACAGCCGCTGCGGCTTACACGGAATTTGCCTGGTCCCTGCAGCTCTAACTCTAATAACCTGGAACGTAGATACTCGAAGGTGGCCGCGCCGCCTTGGTTGGCACAACAGGCTTTGCCATTATCTTTTTGATTGGTGCAGACAAAAATATGTTTGGAATAATGACTCAAAACTTTAGGTCTCTATGGATTCAATCTTGGTTTTTAGTTTCAAACCGGATTTGAAGGTAACCACCCTTCTGGCTTTAACGGGTATTTCTTCCCCAGTTTTGGGATTTCTACCTGGACGCTTGCCCTTGTCTCTTAAAATAAAATTCCCAAATCCAGAAAACTTCACATGTTGCCCGCGCTCAAGGACAAAACGGATTTCTTCAAAGAAAGTTTCTACCATTTGTTTAGCCACTGGTTTTGACAACTGCAGCCTCTCACATAAATGCTCTGCGATTTGTGCCTTAGTTAATGCCTGCATGGTTTATCCCTCGTTAGGAGTCCCTTAATACTATTGAAAAATTATTTTTCAATGCCGTGATTATAGCATCCATCACTGCATTGATCTCTTCATCCACCAGTGTTTTCTTATCACTTTGTAACACCATAGCAATGGCTATGCTACGCTTATCACTAGGAATATTGTCACCAGTGTATACATCAAACACTTCAAAGGCCTGCAACCAATCCTCCGTCACAGCAGCCCTCACCGCCCCTTCTATACTGCTAACTGGTACTGCTTTGTCCACCAACAAGGACAAATCCCTTCTGATTTGAGGATACTTGGATAAGGATTTATACCGTATAGGTAGAGTCCTAATCAAGGATTGTAATTCTAACTCAAATACCACTGCCTCACTGGATAAAGACAGCAGATCGCTAAAGCGCGGGTGTAAGGCGCCTATCCATCCAACTGCTTGCCCCTCCAGGACTATTTGTGCTGACTGACCAGGGTGTAAGGCAGGATGTGGCTTACTTTCCAAACTAAAAGACTTTATTTGTAACAAGGAAAACAAGGCTTGTAAATCCCCCTTAGCATCAAAAAAATCGAAGAACCGCTGCGATTCACACCAATTCAGGTCGCCAATGTCACCAGTCAACAAACCCGCCAGCTGTATAGATTCTGTGACTTTTTGTTGATTTACCCTAAAAACAGTACCTATTTCAAATAATTGTAGCCTGCTTTGCTGCCTGTGAAGGTTATATATCATAGAGGCTATCAAACCTGGCCAGAGGCTCAACCGCATGTGGGATAGTTCTGAGGAAATGGGATTCAATAAGGCCAAGGCCTCATCCTCTGGATACAGCGCTCTCTGAATGGCTTCGTCAACAAAGGTATAGCTGATACATTCCTGATAGCCTCTATTAACAAACCAGGTAGCTACTTGGCTTTCTAGGTTTGTAAGGGTGCTTTTTTGCCCCTTGCGCAGCAAGCCTCCTATGGGCTCCGCTTGGATATTATCATAACCATAGAGTCGGACAATTTCCTCGACTAAATCGACTTCCTTTTGTATATCAAAACGATGAGAGGGCACTGTTACTTCAATAACAGGCTTTGTGGAAGCGCTCACCTGCATACCAAGGCGCTCTAGCAAGCTCACCATTTCTTCTTGCGGCAGACTCACACCAGTCAGTTTTTTGACCCGACTGGTATCAAAAGTCAAGGCAATCGCGCGAGGCAGGTGCTGTTCAGAATAGGCCTCCACAACCGGACCAGCCTTGCCTTGACAGATTTCAACAATTAAGGCCGTGGCTCTTTCCATGGCTATGGCTTGCAACTGCCAGTCTACCCCACGTTCATAACGCTGCGCTGCGTCACTGGCAAGGCTAAAGTGTCTGGCAACGCCTGATAACCGCACTGGATCAAAAAAGGCAGATTCTAGTAACAGCGCACGGGTCTCGGGTTTTACTGAACTGTCCAAGCCACCCATGACGCCAGCCAAGGCTATAGGGCCTTTACTATCCGCGATAACTAAGTGCTGTTCCTTTAAAGTAATGGCCTGCTCATCTAATAAAGTCAGTTGCTCTCCCTGTTTGGCTAATCGCACCTGGACTTTTCCAGAAATTTTTGCCAAATCAAAGGCATGCATAGGCTGCCCCAGTTCCAGCATCACATAATTTAGAATATCAACCACTGGGTGTACCAGTCTTAGCCCTGCGCGGCGCAAACGCTCAGCCATCCAAACGGGCGTTTTGGCATCTGGCTGCAGATCTTTGATGATACGACCACAATAGCGTGGGCAATCTGCAAAATTTAGAATGGTGATCTCTGGCAGATCTTCGATATCAGGACGCACAGGTACAACAGAGAGCGCCTGAAGCGGTAGTTTGTTTAGTGCCGCCACTTCCCGCGCCAGCCCGCGCACACTGAAACAATCGGCTCTGTTTGGCGTGAGATCAATATCTAAAACCTCATCCTCCAATAACAAATACTCGCGCAGGGGCAGACCCCGTGGGGCTGTCTCGTCTAATTCTAAAATACCTTCAGACTGATACAGTAAGCCTAATTCACTGGCTGAACACAGCATACCCTGAGAGGGCTCCCCACGCAGTTTGGATTCTTTTATCACAAAATTACCGGGCAGGACCGCCCCTATTTTGGCTAAGGCCACTGTAAGATTGGGACGTACATTGGCTGCACCACAGACTATTGAAAGGGTCTCTCCCTGACCAGTATCGACTTCACACAGAGTTAGTTTGTCTGCATTGGGGTGCTGTTTGGTGCTTATTACCTTTGCCACTATCACATTGGAAAATGCGCCAGCAACTGGGCTCACTGCCTCCACTTCTAGGCCTGCCATGGTCAATTGCTTGGATAATTCTTGAGTAGATAAGGTATTTTTAACCCAGTCTTGTAGCCACAACTTCGATAATTTCATCCTTCTACCCTAGAATTGGCTTAAAAAATTAACGTCATTTTCAAACAGCAGACGTAAATCATCAATACCATAATACAACATGGTCAATCTATCTATCCCAAGCCCAAAGGCCCAGCCCTGATAGTGCTCTGGATCAATTTCTACCGCCTGCAGTACATTGGGGTGCACCATACCACAGCCCCCTACTTCTAACCAACCGGTAAATTTACAAGAACGACAACCCTCCCCGCTGCATTGGGTACACAAAATGTCTACCTCAGCCGAGGGTTCTGTAAAGGGAAAATAAGAGGGTCTAAAGCGCAGGGCAATATCTTTGTGGAATAACTCTGAAAAGAACTGTTGCAATAAGCCTTTCAGACCAGCCAAGGTGGCTTCTGTGTCTATGAACAACCCTTCGACCTGATGAAACATAGGGGTATGGGTTAGATCCGATTCATAGCGATACACACGCCCAGGCGCAATGAGTCTAAAGGGGGGCTTGCTCTGCTCCATGCGGCGGATTTGCACAGGAGAGGTATGGGTTCTTAACAAAGTTCCATCGCCAAAATAAAAGGTATCATGCATAGCACGGGCCGGATGGTGGCTGGGAATATTTAAGGCTTCAAAATTATAAAATTCGGTTTCTATTTCTGGACCATCGACTATGTCAAATCCAAGAGCAGTGAAATAGTCCATAATACGTTGTTTTACTTGGGTCACTGGATGTAGTGAACCCTTATTTTTATTGCGCCCAGGAAGGGTAACGTCAACAACGGCCTCGCTTATTTTTTTAAGCAGAGCCTCTTCTTTTAAGGTATGTAGTTTCTCTTCAAGCAGTGCACTTATTTCCTGTTTTACCTGGTTAACCAGCTGCCCTACTTTGGGTTTTTCTTCAGCAGATAAATGGGCTAATCCTTTTAAGATCTCGGTTAACTGTCCTTTTTTGCCTAAAAAATCGACACGGATAGCTTCTAGGGCTTGGATGTCCTTGACCTCTTGGATAGCATCTGCGGCTTGCTCACGTATACGAGTGATATCCTGCATAGGGTGTGTTACCTGCTAGTTATTCTGTTGCATTCAAAACGATCTATGTAGATCTATGTAGGTTGGGCCTTGGCCCAACAAGTTGTGGCGTTGTGCTAAAACCTGTTGGGCCAAGGCCCAACCTACAAAAACCACAAAAAACGACTTCTCCTGGCATAGGGAGAGAAAAACCTACTTCTCTAAAGCAGCCTTAGCACTTTCTGCTACTGCAGCAAAGGCTACTTTATCGTGCACTGCCATGTCGGCCAGTACTTTTCTATCCAGTTCAATGGCGGCTTTTTTCAGACCGTCGATCAAACGACTATAGGATAAACCGCATTCTCTAGCCTGGGCATTGATACGCGTAATCCAAAGAGCGCGAAATTGTCTTTTTTTCTGGCGTCTGTCTCTGTAAGCGTACTGACCGGCTTTGATAACGGCCTGTTTGGCCACGCGATAGGTACGACTACGGGCACCATAATACCCTTTGGCTTGATCTAAGATTTTTTTGTGACGCGCTTTGGCGGTCACACCACGTTTAACTCTTGGCATTTTTCATTCTCCCCTTAACTACCGTGCAACATACGTGCTGCCAAACGAGCATCGCATGGCTTCAAGGTACTGGCATCTACTCGCAAATGGCGTTTCTGCTTTGTAGACTTCTTGGTGAGAATATGGTTTCTATACGCACCACGACGTTTTATGGCACCACTGGCTGTCTTTCGAAAGCGTTTAGCAGCGCCTCGGTGTGTTTTTAACTTTGGCATAACAACTCCGCATTGTTTCAAATTTGCCTTTGGCTGCAAAAAAGCTCAAACAGGGCCAAGCCTTGTCTTAAGCCTTAATCCAAGAGAGGCAATTAGATTGTCATTAGATAACCCAACAGTGAGTTACTTCGTTTTTTTAGGTGATAATACCATCAATAACTGTCTTCCTTCCCGTTTTGCTTGCTGTTCGATGACTGCAAACTCAGCAGTATCCTGCTGAATACGTTCCAGAATTTTCATACCCAGTTCCTGATGGGCCATCTCACGACCACGAAAACGTAGTGTAATTTTGACCTTATCACCATGATTTAGGAAACGCGTCAGGTTGCGTAGCTTGACCTGATAGTCCCCATCTTCCGTCGTAGGACGGAATTTTAGTTCTTTGACCTGAATTTGCTTTTGTTTTTTGTTGGCTTCCGCCTGCTTTTTATTCAGTTCAAAGCGATACTTTCCATAATCCATAATGCGGCATACTGGAGGCTTGGCTGTAGGTGATATTTCCACCAAATCTAAACCGGCTTCCTCAGCTGCGCGCAGGGCTTCCCGTGTTGATATTATTCCCGCTTGATTGCCATCGACATCGATTAAGCGTACCTCTGATACACTAATCTGTTCGTTAATTCTTGCGCGATCACTCTCACGCTTAGTCGGTGCACTAATGGTTTATTCCTCCACTTACTTCTAGGTTTTTGTTCCCTTCCGGGCGATTTCCTGCGACAAGGTATCATATACTGCATCCACTGTCATCACGCCCAGTTCCGCCCCTTCCCTGGTTCTTAGTGCTACCTGGGAAGTTTCAACCTCTTTGTCCCCTATGACTAACAAGTAGGGTACTTTTTGCAAAGTATGTTCTCGAATTTTAAATCCTATTTTCTCATTTCTCAAGTCTAATTGCGCTCTTAAGCCCTTTTTTTGCAAAATATTGGCTACTTTTTCTGCATATTGACTTTGTTTTTCAGAAATTGTCATTACTATGGCCTGCACTGGCGAGAGCCAAACAGGCAATTTTCCGGCATAATGCTCTATCAAAATGCCAATGAACCGTTCAAAGGAGCCTAAAATGGCCCGGTGTAACATCACGGGATGTTGTTTACTGCCATCCTCGGCAATATAAGTGGCATCCAAACGTACCGGCATGGAAAAGTCTACCTGGATGGTACCGCATTGCCAAATACGACCCAGGCAATCGGCCAGCGAGCACTCGATTTTGGGGCCATAAAAGGCACCCTCACCGGGTGCATCTACCCAGGTGATACCCTTACTTTTCATGGCCAGTCTCAGTGCATCCTCGGCCTTATCCCAACTGCTATCATCCCCTACCCTTTTGTCAGGGCGCAGCGCTAGGCGGTATTGGATAGTATCAAAGCCCATATCTTTATAAACCGATTGCACCAGGCCTATGGTTTGGGCAGCCTCATGCTGTAATTGGTCCTCGGTACAAAAAATATGACCATCGTCCTGCACCATATTGCGTACCCGCATGAGACCATGCAAGGCCCCTGAGGGTTCGCAGCGGTGACAGTTACCAAATTCGGCAAAACGCACTGGGAGATCTCTGTAACTTTTTAAGCCTTGATTAAAAATTTGAACATGGCAGGGACAACTCATAGGCTTGATGGCATAGGTTCTGTTTTCGGTTTCGGTGAAAAACATCTCTTCGCGAAAATTGTCCCAGTGGCCTGATTTTTCCCACAATATTCTGTCTGCCAATTGTGGGGTTTTAATTTCTTGATAGTGTAATTCTAACAATCTTGCACGCATGTAGCGTTCTAATTCTTGATAAATGGCCCAGCCCTTGGGATGCCAAAAGACCATGCCTGGGGCTATGTCTTGAAAATGAAACAGTTCCAAGGCCTTGCCCAGTTTTCTGTGATCGCGTTTTTCTGCTTCTTCAATACGCATCAAATAGGTGTCTAAGGATTTTTTATCTGCCCAGGCTGTACCGTACACGCGTTGTAGCATGGCATTTTTAGAGTCACCGCGCCAATAGGCACCGGCTAATTTGGTGAGTTTAAAAGCCTTTAGGTAACCAGTGGCTGGTACATGGGGGCCACGACAGAGATCTTCAAACTCGCCTTGTTTATACAGGGATAATACTTCGCCTGCTGGAATGCCTTCAATAATTTCAGCCTTGTAGGTCTCGCCCAAGCCCTTAAAATAGGCAATGGCCTCATCGCGGGACAACTCACGGCGCGTGATGGGGTAATTTGCTTTGGCCAGTTCCTGCATTTTGTTTTCTATCTGTTGCAAATCTTCAGGCGTAAAGGGCCTTTCATAGGCAAAATCGTAGTAAAACCCATCTTCCACCACAGGACCTATGGTCACCTGAGCAGAGGGGAATAAACATTTAACCGCCTGGCCCAATAAATGCGCGGCAGAGTGTCTAATGATTTCTAAGCTTTCGGGTTGTTTGTCTGTGAGGATGACGAGTTGGCAGTCTTTGGTCATGCGATAGGAGGTATCTACCAACTGAGTATCAACTTTAGCGCCTAGGGCCGCCTTTGCCAAACTTGGACTGATGCCTTGTGCCACTTCAAAGACTGTAATGGGATCGGTAAAAGTTTTTACAGTGCCATCAGGCAAGGTAATATTTGGCATGTTTCTATCCTAAATGATGGGTGGGATCCTAGAGTAACACTCTGGTAGGCACGAGTGGGATCGAACCACCGACCACCACCATGTCAAGGTGGTGCTCTACCACTGAGCTACGTGCCTGTATACAAAAAATGAGCCTGGGAGTATATCTCATTTGAGGGAGGCATGGCAATGGTTTGGAGTTTTTCTGGTTTGGAGTTTTTCCGGGATCATCCGATTATTTAACCATCCGATTATTTAACCATCCAATCATCTAACCATCCGATCATCTAACCATCCGATCATCTAACCATCCGATCATCTAACCATCCGATCATCTAACCATCCGATCATCTAACCATCCGAGCCGCGACCGTAAGGGAGCGGAAAACTCCATCGTTTGTAAAATTTCCAATGTCAAAAATTTCCGCTCCCTTACGGTCGCGGCTCGGATGATCGCGAGTAATTCAGATGATCTCGTGTAATTCAGATGATCTCGTGTAATTCGGATGATCTCGTGTAATTCGGATGATCTCGTGTAATTCGGATGATCGCGAGTAATTACAAGGCGTATGTTGGAGCTGCTTCTGCCTCCGGTGCCTCTGGCATTGCCTCATTCCACCACTCCTTGATTTCCCTAATCCAACGCTCAATAGTGGCTATCAAATTGGCAAACAGCGGTCTTTCTCCATTCAAACAGGCCATGACATCGGGGAATAACTCCCCTCGGCCCTCCCACCAGGCGGTGAAATCTGCAAACACTGGTCTCTCCCCTCTTAAGACTGCTAGCTCTTGTACGAACAGATGGTCATAAATCCTGGCCTGACCATCATCTGAAACGTCGTATTGACTCTGCATAGCCAGTGGTTTTTTCTTTTGTGCTTGAAAAAAGCGATTACGCTCTGTGATGGCTTGGTAGACGGTGTCTATATGATTGGTATCCAGGGGACTGTCATTTACCCCAAGCAGGGTTTCACCTTTTTGTTCCCATTCCTGCATAAACCCAATAAATTTTTCCTTAAAGGCTTCCTGCTCACCGGCCTCTATTAATTCCAATAAGGGTTTCTTAGTAGCCTGCCAGCTGATATTAATGGCATCCAAATGCAGCACCCAGGATTCTAAAAAGGCGACTTGATTGGCCTCTTCTTGCTGCCCTAAGGCTCTAAAGAATTGTTGATGCACCCGTTCGTTAAAGCCTGCAAATAACTTATTCACTTCCTCATTCACCACCGCAGATACGGCCATTTTACGTTGATAAACGACTACCTCATTGTCCCAATCATAGCTGCGATTGGACAGAGGATAGGAAGTATCAGCCATATTTGGAATCATTCTATACTGGCCTATATGCTCCTTACGCGCCGTGCGGCCTTGGATTTGCTTCTCATCTTCCAGCGTTGGAATATAGGTTGCCAGCACCAATAAGTTATCAGCCGCTATATCCACCCCGCGACCACACATCCCTACCGTGGAACAGGTAACCACCCCGGGTATTCCCGCCTGAGCTATAATCTCCGCTTCTTCATTGGCATTGGTTTGGGCATGTAAACGTCTGAGATGCTTAACCTTGGCCATAAAATTATTGTCTTGTCTTAGGGCCTCAGACAATTTCAGACTTTCCTCATCGTCTCGACAGATGATTAAAGCAGGCTGTCCATGCTCTAGGGCTTCGTACAGCGATTTTTTAATAAAACTGAGCTGTTGCTCTGCATCCTTTGCCATCCACACATGTTCATCTTGACGCCGTAATGGCTTATCTCTGGGTACTATCAAATACTGATAGTTTTCATAGTTGATAGCTTCATTGCTCAGCGGAGCCTCACTGCGCGCCGTACCACTCACTCCATACAATAGACCCTCTGCGTATTGTTCAATAAAAGACACAGGGAAGGAACGACGCTGGGTGCGGTTTTCTGGCTGG
>Ga0207151_1185_pt1 | contig 12982 bp, 7 predicted proteins | sample Alteio_BWMinHeat_29_FD_153523 | JGI IMG/M metagenome (GOLD analysis project Ga0207151, IMG submission 153523) | Enriched cells from forest soil in Barre Woods Harvard Forest LTER site, Petersham, Massachusetts, United States -... | ecosystem: Environmental > Terrestrial > Soil > Temperate forest >... | reverse complement strand
TTGTTGGAAAGATTTTCGAGGAGAGAGTCCAGGACTTCTTGTTCGCGGCGGCTGAGATTGGTCACGGAATCGGTTTTGAGACGGCGACCCTGACTGGTAAGGACGGAATCGACAAAGCCGGAAAGCACAGAGCGCGGGACCCAGAATCCTCCATTGGCGACCAGCGGCAGAGCGCGAACCAACTGATCGCGGGCTTCGGTGTAGGTGAGAAGACCCTTAACACCGAGACGCAAGAGCTGATAGCTGTTGGCGTCCGTGTGCTGCTCGCCGACGACGATCAGGCGCGCCTCGGGATGACGCTCGAGAAGATTGGCCAAAAGTGCACCTGTCGCAGGCCGTGCGGCATGCCCATCGATGACGTAAACCTGAGCAACGGGCGGTTCGAGATTGCGCATGTCGGGCGCAAGCGTGGATTCGAGTTGCTTGACCACGACTTTGAAGGGAGCCTTCGACAAGACGCGTTCGAACTCGCTCAGCACCAGGGGATGCGGCGAGAGGATGCAAACCGTCATCTTTGAACTTCGCTTAGTAGCCATTATGTGTCAGCGTAGTCAAAACTGTCCTAAGGGGCAAGTCTCTTGGAAGGGGCTGTTCTCGAATTGTTACGTAACAGGTAGGGTGCCGCTTCGGTGGGGGCCGAGGGGTGACTTTCGCAGCAAAATCTCGACAATGCGCTCGGCGGCGTGGCCGTCCCAGAAGGGGGGAATGCGGCCCGGCTTGCCTTTCCCGGCGAGAATCTGCTGCGCGGCGGCGAGAATTTTAGCGGGGTCCGTGCCTATCAGCAGGTTTGTGCCTTCGGAAATGGTGATGGGACGCTCCGTGTTTTCGCGAAGCGTCAGGCACGGGACGCCTAGAGCGGTGGTCTCTTCCTGGATGCCGCCGGAGTCGCTGAGGACGAGTGTAGCCTTGCTAAGGAGGCAGAGAAAATCGAGATAGCCTAGCGGAGGGATCAGCTTAAGCTGGGGATGAGTTTCGATGCCCGCTTGCGTGAGGTGTTGCCGGGTGCGGGGATGAACCGGAAAGATTACGGGAATCTGTGCGGCGATCTGATCGATGGCGCCGAGGAGCTCAGCTAGTTTTTGGGTGGAATCTACGTTTGAAGGTCGATGAAGGGTGAGGACGCCGAAGCGCTGCCAGTTGGCGGCGTTTTTTAGGTTGAGATCTTCGCCGATTCGGGATTTTTGGGCCATGGGAAGAAAGTGGCGGAGAGAATCGATCATCACATTGCCGACAAGATAGATGGACTCGCGAGGACGGCCTTCTTTCAACAGATGCTGGATGGCGTCCTCTTCGGTGACGAAGAGGAAATCGGCGAGGGCGTCGGTGAGGAGGCGATTGATTTCCTCGGGCATGGAGCGATCGAAGCTGCGAAGGCCGGCCTCGACGTGGGCTATGGGAATGCCGAGTTTTACGGCAGCTAGCGAGACGGCAATGGTGGAATTGACGTCTCCGACAACGAGAACTAGATCCGGCTGATGTTCGATCAGAACAGGTTCGACGCGCTTGAGAACCTCCGCGGTTTGCGCCGCGTGGGAACCGGAGCCCACTTCGAGATTGACGTGAGGCGTGGGGATGCCCATCTGGCGGAAGAAGATGTCGGACAGGGCTTCGTCGTAATGCTGGCCGGTGTGGACAAGGATAGGCTCAATCTCCGGATGGCGCTGCATCTCGCGGATGAGCGGGGCGATCTTGGGGAGATTGGGACGCGCGCCTACGATGTTGATGATTTTCAGCCGCATGGTGCGAATGTTTTCCGTTCGAATCAACAATAGTACAGCACCCAGATTGTTTCCCGGCGGATCGATCGGGATGGATTCTTCCTAAAACCAAACGGTGCGTCGCGTTTATCGAGCATGAAACGAATTCCGCGGAGAGGGCCAGCGCGGGTGAAGGGCGACGAAGATTAGTCGGGCCGTCCGACGGAATGGTATTCGAAACCGAGAGCCTTCATGTGTTTCGGGGAGAGAAGGTTGCGACCATCCAGGACCAGAGGGCGGGCCATCGTCTCGCGAATGCGCTGCCAGTCGAGAACGCGGAATTCGTCCCACTCGGTGAGCAGGAGGAGGGCGTCTGCTCTGACGGCAGTCTCGTAGGGATCGCGGCAAGAAACGAGTTCGGGATGGGTGCTGCGGGCGTTTGCGATGGCTTGCGGATCGAAGGCTGACACGTGAGCGCCGGCGGCTACTAAGCGTTCATAGAGTTGCATGGCTGGCGAACTACGAATGTCATCCGTACCGGCTTTGTGGGCGAGGCCCAGCAGCGCGATCTTTTTGTCTTTCAGGACCCACAGGGATCGTTGTATCTTCTGGAAAAAAGCATCGACGCGGCCAGCGTTTACGTCTTCGGCGGCTTGAAGGATACCGGCATCCACGTGTTCCGATTCGACGAGCTTGCAAAATGCCCGGAGGTCTTTGGGCAGCCGGTCGCCGCCGAAGCCGATGCCGGCTTGGAGAAAGGCGGACCGAATGCGCGGATCGAGGCCGACGGCGTGGGTGACTTCCAGAACGTTTGCGCCGAGCTGTTCACACAGGTCAGCAAGCACATTGGCATAGGAAATCTTGACTCCCAAAAAAGCGTTGGAGCACTGCTTGATAAGTTCGGCGCTGCGCACGCTTGTGAGAAGGAGCTCAGGGGGCTTGCGCGACGGGCAACTGCCCAGATGGATGGGACACTCGAAAGCTTGTTGAAGGATGGGAGCGTAGATTTGCCGGAGAGCCGCCTCGGATTCGGCGTCGTCCCGTCCCAAGAGTATGCGCTCCGGGTGAAAGAAACCCTCGACGGCAGAGCCTTCGCGCAAAAACTGGGGGTTGGCGGCAACTCGGAAGCGAGCGTTAGGATCGGGCGTGTATACGGAAAGCAGATGTCTTAGTTGTTCACCGGTTCTGACCGGGACGGTACTGCGCTCAACGATGAGTTTTGGCGCGTCCACATGTCGGGCAATCTGATTTGCAGCAGAGTCGAGTGCGGCGAAGTCTGATTCGCCGTTGTCAAGCTGCGGAACACCGATACATAGGAAGATGGCATCGGCGCTACGGAGGGCGGCGGCTGGGTCATTCATGAATGTGATCATTCCGGCAGCGCGGCTTCGCTGGATCAATTCATTGAGGTGCGGTTCGTAAACGGGAAGACGGCCCTCTTCGAGCAGCCGAACGCGCTCCGCATCACGATCGACGCAGAAAACATGATGGCCGATGGCTGCCAGGCAACCGCCAGTGACCAAGCCCACGTGACCGCAGCCTATTACGCAAACTTGCAGGAGTCACTCTCCGCTAAAGCGCCTCATTGTATGACGATTCCGTTGGTGTTGCTTGCGGGAACTCTCGTGGAGGACGCCTGCGAGTTCAGGCCATTCGGGGCGCCGGGACGACCGTTCGCGTCCAAAAAGCACTAGTTCGCTGCAAGGCGTTCGATTCCGGCCTGGAACCTGCGTAAAATAGAGATGTACCCGAAACGCGGTCTTTTCTGACGGTTGTCTCAATGCAACAGGAGTCCGGTAAGGAGTTGTAAGTTTCCCGTCAATGCGCAATTTGAGTGAATCGGCTAAGGCTCTACGAGAGTTGCTCTCGGAGCGGATCCTCGTGCTCGACGGAGCTATGGGGACGATGCTGCAGCAGCGGAACCTGACTGCCGAGGATTTTGGAGGGGCCGCGCTGGAGGGTTGCAACGAGAATTTGGTGCGGACGCGGCCGGATGTGGTGCTGGATATCCATCGAAAATACTTCGAGGCGGGATCGGACATTGTTGAGACGAACAGCTTTGGCGGGGCGACGATTGTTTTGGCCGAGTATGGGCTGGCGGCGGATGCGCATTTATTGAATAAACGCGCAGCGCAATTGGCGCGCCAAGCCGCCGATGAGTTCAGCACGCCGGGGAAACCCCGGTTTGTTGCAGGGTCGGTGGGGCCGACCACAAAGGCCATTACGGTTACGGGTGGCGTGACGTTTGAAGGGTTGGGCGAAGCCTACTACGCGCAGGCTAAGGGGTTGGTAGAAGGCGGCGTGGATTTGCTGCTAGTCGAGACTTGCCAGGACACGCGGAATATCAAGGCGGCGTTGCTCGCGATTCAGCGGCTTTCGAAAGAGATTGGGATGCAGGTTCCGGTGATCGTGTCGGTGACCATCGAGCCGATGGGAACGATGTTGGCAGGGCAGACGGTCGAGGCCATGTGGGCATCGCTGCGGCATGCCAAGCCGCTGGCGTTTGGGATGAACTGCGCTACCGGGCCGGAGTTCATGACCGATCACATCCGGACTTTGAGTCAGCTCTCGAGTGAGTTTGTTTCGTGTTATCCGAACGCGGGGCTGCCGGACGAAGAAGGCAAGTATTTGGAGACGCCGAGTTCGCTGGCGGCGCAGCTTGAGAAATTTGTGGATCATGGTTGGCTGAATTTTGTGGGCGGGTGCTGCGGGACGACCGAGCAACACATTCACGCGATTGCGCAGATGGTCGACGGAAAGAAACCCCGCGTACGGCCAGGCGAATCGCACCGAGCGGTATATTCGGGAATCGAGACCATTGAAGCGGAGGACAGCACGCGGCCGCTACTGGTGGGCGAGCGAACCAACGTGATTGGATCGAGGCTGTTCAAGAACCTGGTGGCCGAGGAGAAATGGGAAGAGGCCAGCGAGATTGCGCGCAGACAGGTGAAGGGCGGGGCGCATATCGTGGATGTGTGCCTGCAGAGCACGGAGCGGGATGAGAAGAAGGATATTCCGGTGTTTTACGAGAAGCTGATTCGAAAAGTGAAAGCGCCGGTGATGATTGATACCACCGATGCGACGGCCATTGAATTGGCGCTGACCTATTGCCAGGGCAAGGCGATTATTAATTCCATCAATCTGGAGGATGGGGAAGAGAAGTTCGAGCGCGTCGTGCCCATGGCGCATGATTTTGGGGCGGCGGTGGTGGTTGGATGCATTGATGAGGACAAATTGCAGGCGCAGGCGTTTACGCGGGAGCGGAAGCTGGCCGTAGCGCAACGCAGTTATAAGTTGCTGACGGAAAAGTACGGGCTGGGACCGGAAGATATCATTTTCGATCCCCTGGTATTTCCGTGTGCCACGGGCGACCAGAATTATATTGGCGGCGCGGTCGAGACCGTGGAAGGCATCCGGTTGATCAAGCAGGCGTTGCCGGATGTGCGGACGATATTGGGCATTTCAAATGTGTCGTTCGGGTTGCCGGCCGGCGCACGCGAAGTTGTGAATTCAGTGTTTCTTTACTACTGCACGAAAGCGGGTTTGGACCTTGCGATCGTGAATACGGAAAAGCTGGAACGGTTCGCATCGATTCCGCAACACGAAAGAGGCCTTGCCGAGAACCTGCTGTTCTCGCATCCACCGAAGGAAGTGCCCGCTGATCATTCTCAGGCGGAGTTGCTCGCGAACGTTCCGGCAGATTGGCGGGAACAAGAGAAAGAGCAGCGGGCCGCGGTCAATCAGTATCACATCGCCGCCATCGCCGAATACTTCCGGACCGCCAAGAAGAAAGAAAAAAAGCTTGCGGCGGACCTTCCGCTGGACGAGCGGCTGGCGAATTACATTATTGAGGGGACGCGAGACGGACTCATCGCCGATCTGGAGCGAAAGCGCGCGGAAGGCGTATCGCCGCTGGAGATCATCAACGGGCCGCTGATGTCCGGAATGGCGGAGGTGGGCCGGCTGTTCAATGCGAACGAACTGATTGTCGCCGAGGTGCTGCAGTCGGCAGAGGCCATGAAGGCCTCCGTGAATCATCTCGAGCAGTTCATGGAGAAGGCGGACACGGCGAAGCGCGGAAAGATCGTGCTGGCGACGGTGAAGGGCGACGTTCACGACATTGGTAAGAATCTTGTCGAGATTATTTTGAAGAATAACGGCTATGACGTAGTGAATCTGGGCATCAAGGTGCCGCCGGAAGAATTGATCAAGGCTTATTTGCAGCACCATCCCGACGCTATCGGGCTTTCCGGGCTATTGGTGAAAAGCGCACAGCAGATGGTGATCACGGCTAGTGATTTGCGGGAAGCGGGAATTGAGATTCCGCTTTTGGTGGGCGGAGCGGCGCTGTCTGCGCGGTTTACGCAGACAAAGATTGCGCCGAGCTATGGGAAGTCGGTGTGCTACGCAAAGGATGCGATGACCGGGCTGCGGTTGATGAATCAGCTGATGGACCCGGCGACGCGAGAACAGGTGCTGCATGAGCACGCCGCGTCAGGAAACGGTTTTAGTGTGGCAACCACGGTGAAGGTCGCCGAGATACCCAGGGTGACGCGCTCGCCGAAGGTGCGGACCGACTTGCCCGTTCCGAAGGTGGCGTATCTTGAGAGGAAAGTGCGGCTGGTGCCTGATCTACACGAAGTGTGGAGTTACATCAATCCGTTTATGTTGTACGGACGGCACCTGGGATTCCGCGGAGATTTTGAGAAACGGTTTGCGGAACGCGAGGCGAAAGCCATCGAGCTATATGAAAGCATGGAAGAGGTGAAACGCGAGGCGGCGGAGTTCCTCAAGCCGCGGGCGGTTTGGCAATTCTTTGAGGCGGAGTCGGATGGCCAGGCGATGCACCTGTTCGCTCCGGGCGGCGCGGAGCCGGTGCATACGTTCCGTTTTCCGCGCCAACGCTTAGGTGATTTTCTGTGCCTAAGCGATTATGTGCTGCCACCGCTCGACGGGAAGCGCGACCATATCGCGCTGTTCGTCGTGACGGCCGGCGAAGGCGTGCGGGAGCGCTCCGAGCGAGCCAAGAATGAAGGATACTACTTCAAGTCACACGGGATGCAGGCGCTGGCGATTGAATCAGCGGAAGCGTGCGCGGAGTGGTTGCACCGACGGATTCGAGAGGATTGGGGCTTCCCCGACCCGCCGGAATTGGCGATGGCGCAGCGGTTTACTTCGCGCTACCGCGGGAAGAGGTACAGCTTTGGTTATCCGGCTTGTCCGAATCTTGAAGATCAGGCGGGGATTTGGAAGCTGTTGCAACCGGACGAGATCGGCGTGCAGTTGACGGAAGGCTACATGATGGACCCGGAGGCCAGCGTGAGCGCGCTGGTGTTTCACCACCCGGATTGCACGTACTTCTCGGTTGGCGATGCCGGAGAAGTGTAACCGCTCACAGCAAACAGCCTCGCTGCTTCCCCTACATCTCCATCTTTCCGGGGGGCATTAGATCCCACACGCGCCAGAATTCCTTCATCTCCGGAGGCGTTCCAAACGAAACGCGAACGTGGGTATTCATGGAAGGAAACAGCCGCGCGATGAGGACATTGTTGCTCTTGAAGTGTTCGATGACGTCGACGGCCATGCGGCCGGTCTTCAGCATGGCGAAATTCGCGTGAGAATCGATTCCCCGAACCATGCGCGCGTTGGCCTGATTGAAGAACTCTTGACGATCATCGGCGTTGCGTTTCGCGCTCAGCTGGACATATTCGAGATCATCGTAGGCCACGAGGGCGGCCCGGGCACCGACGGCATTGAGGCCTTCCGGGAGACGGCGGGCAGCAAGAGCCTGCATTCTCTCTGGTGCGCCAACGGCATAGCCCACACGAATTCCAGCCAGCCCGAAGACTTTTGAAAAGGTTCGCGCTACGATGACCCGGTCATCGCTTATCGGGTTGTCGATGAACGAGGAGTAGTCCGCCGTTCGTCCCACGTAGTGATGATAGGCCTCGTCGATGAGGACGGTTGTGGTGCGAGGAAGCTTTTGAAGGAAGGCTTCTAGATCTAGGCGGGGCGTCAGGCTGCCTGTGGGATTGTTTGGATTGCAGATGTAGACCAAGCCCGTGGTGGCGTCGGTTCGCTCTAGCGTTGCCGCCAGATCATGGGAGTAATTCTTGGCGAGCGGGATTTCGACGACATTTGCTCCCAAGGCTTTGGCGCAGCGTCCGATGGCTTCGAAAGTAGGCGCCGCCGTGATGAGCGTTTTACCGGGGCCAAGAAAAGTGGAAGCCGTAATGCTCAGAATCTCCCCAGAGCCGCAGCCTAGCACCAATTGCTCCGGCTTGATGGAATGAGACTTGGCGATTCGTTCATGAAGGGCATTCACTGCCGGGTCGGGGTAGCGATTGGCGTACGTCAGGGAGTCCTGCATCGAGGCGACTACCTTTTGCGAAGGGCCATAGGCGTTTTCATTGCGGCTCAGAATAATCGGGCCGCCGGGTTTGCTGGAGGCGAGGTCCGCGAGCGGGGGGAAACCTGCGGTGACAGCCGCACCAGCGGCTAGACTCTGAAAGAAGTTTCGTCGTGTTATAGGCATAGGGCTCCTCGTTACGCGTTTGTCGTTGATAGCAGAGAATGGTGTAGAAGGTCAATCAAACGCTGCACTTCTGTTCTTCTGAAATGCAGGCGTTGGCAGGATCTCCCAACGGTCGGAAAAGAGAAAAGCCAATTCGTAATCGGCAGGAGTACGACTCGGCTCGATACTGAATGCGCGAAGATGACCACGCTAGAAAACCCTGGCGGTGCTTCATTCGCAGCACGCTCGTCGATTAGAGTGTCGGTGGACGTTTCCACCCACCCTCTGGCCAGACGGCCATGGATTGACGCTTACTCTTGGCGCGAAAAGCCTCAACCCAACGTTGGCGGTCTTTCCCATCCAACACTCACAATAGTCCGGTCGTCGCTGATTGGATCGATTCTGTCGGCCTGGTCTGCCATTTTGCGCCCTAAATTTGTTTTGCACCATAGTGACGTAGGCCGTCTTCGACGGATCGGTTCAAGGTAAATATTTCAGGACGATACTGAGACAGTTCTGGAACAGGTAGAAAAATCGAGTGCTTCATCTCGTCAGGCCGGGTGAGTTGAATCCGATAGCTTGGTCTAAGGCATTCTGAACGTCGCGTGTGCTAACCGCCCGCGACGAACCACCGGTCGACGAACTCCAGCATCTCCACTGGAATTGTTTCTTGGTGAAAACTCTGGCCTTCGAATCGACCGCAAACCGCAACTTTTTTAGTAACACCGGCGAGGCTCTCCTCTTCCAACCTGAGGATAGTGATGTTTTTGCCGCCGGATTTATGCCGAACAACATCCCCGGGTTTGAAATCGGTGTTCATGGAGTCCCTCTGGGAAGGGTGACGATCTGCCTTAGCCATGTGGATCATATCACGGTGGAGTATCCGACCTCCTTCCCTCACGGCCATGAATTTCAGGCCCACGCCAGGACCAGGATTTACATGCTGCGCGACGGCGTCGGTTCTGATCTGTCGCTCCTGAACCAGAGAATTCAACTTCTGTCGTTGTCTCGACGACCCTTGGTTTTTGCGTCTCGATAAAGAGACGGTCCGGGCTCAGATTACAGCCTAATCTCGGTAACTGGACACAAACTGGCAAAGTCCTGCCAACCTAGCCGCGAAGTATGACCACGAGGAATTGGAAAGGACCAACGAAGAGCTGATGGCGATAGGTGCCGGCCGCTTGGGAACAATAGTGATAACTGCCAACGCGCGCGATTTTAGCGAGCTTGCAGAATTCCGAACCTTCGAGTGGCCAGCAAACAATCCGCGAACCAGCTAAGAGACGGCTCCGTGCTGACGATGCTGCCCGCGTCAGACACGCGACCAGAATTACCGAAGAGACGTATTGTCAGTTGCGGCGATGCTCAAAAAGACTGCCAGCGTCACGTGGTGCTACGAAACTTTTTGTAGGCCGAATCAACTTTTCCACGCAGCATTTTTCAACGTCCTGTGTTCACGACCGCAGATATTGCTTGCTGACGAGCTTCGCCATGCAGGATAATCTGCCGGATGGCTAACCTCTAGCCAGCCCTCAATCATGATTTGTCCTTCTTGCAAAGAAGACAACCCGGCACTCGCCGTCCGTTGTGGTCACTGCGGAGCAGTTCTGGACCCCTCGAAGGCGGGCAAAGCTATTGAGAGCCATGTCCCAGATGCGCCCAGGGACAGTGGAGATAAACTGAACCAATCATCCGGCAGCCGACCGTCATCTCGATCGGATCGTCCAGTCGACCGAACGGTAGACAGCGTAGCCCCTTCAGCGGGTTCCCGGGCCCAGGATGGACCAGGAGTATCGATATTGAGCAAGACCCCTTCCGGATCCGTTCCCATCGATGATCGTACGATGGACGGCTCTGATCCGGACGCGCCCATGAAAAGAGGTGATGTACCACCAACAGCACCTGGCACGAAATCTCCGACCAGGAGTCAAGGGAGCAGCGCGCTCAATGTTCCGGGGGGGCTCGAACCCGGGATGGATTTCGGGCCTCGGTTCCGTATCGAAAAACTGCTGGGCGCAGGGGGGATGGGCAAAGTCTACCAGGCTTTCGACAAGGAGCTCTCGCGCAGGGTGGCACTCAAGACCCTGCTGCCAGAGCTAGTCAGCGATTTCCTTTTGACCCAGCGCTTCAAACAAGAACTGCTGCTCGCCAGCAAGATTTCCCACAGAAACATCCTGCGCATCCACGACCTCGGCGAGGTCGATGGTGTGAAGTTCATCACCATGGCTTTCATCGAAGGCAAGGACTTGAACCAGTTGTTGAAAGAGGAAGGGCCAATCCCTCTCGAGAGATCTCTTAAGATCGCCAGGCAACTGTGCGAAGCGCTGGATGCAGCTCATTCCGAGGGCGTGGTGCATCGTGACTTCAAGCCGCAAAACGTCTTAGTTGGAAATAACGACCACGTCTACGTATCCGACTTCGGCCTGGCGACATCGCTAGAGACAGCGAAGATGGGCATGACGCGCACTGGCGCGGTTATGGGCACGCCGCGCTACATGGCGCCGGAACAGGTGGAAGGAAAAGCGGTCGACAATCGGACTGACCTCTATGCCCTGGGGTTGGTGCTCTACGAAATGGTGACCGGGGCGACTCCTTTTTCTGGAGAATCCACCTGGCAGCTGATGTATCAGCGTGTCCAGCTAATTCCCAAGGATGTGAAGCTGGTCAATCCAGCGCTGCCGGACTATGTGGCGCGCGTGATCATGCACTGTATCGAGAAAGATCCCGCCAATCGTTACCAGAGTGCGAAAGACATTCTCGCAGATCTGGATGCTGGACGCAGCCCCTCGATCGTGGGGACGCGAACGGTGCAGATCAACCTCCCGGTCGTCGAGAAACGCTGGTTGTATGCCGCGGGAGCCGGGACGCTCCTTTTGGCCGGCCTGTTTTTTGCGATTCCCAAGACAAGACACTGGGTTTTTGGAGCGTCCACCGTTGGAACTTCAGCTTCCGGGACAGCCGGTCTTCCATCCGTAGCTCAGGCAAAGTTTGTCGCGGTTCTGCCGTTCCGTGTGCTGGGGGACCAATCGTCGCTCGGCTACGTAGCTGATGGATTGGTCGAAGCCATGTCAGCCAAGCTCTTCCAGCTGAAGGATATACGCCTCGCTTCCTCAACGGCGGCAGCCAAGACGGATCCTAAGGCTCCGCTTTCACAAGTAGGGAAGGAATTAGGCGTGAACCTGATCGTGCATGGAACGGTGCAAGGATCCGGGGATAACCTGCGGGTCACAGTCAACCTGGAGAATGTAGCTGAAAACCGCCTAATGTGGAGCAAGGAGTTCGCCGGGATGACCGGCGATCTGCTGACCATCGAAGACCACATATACGCCCAGCTGGTGGACGCGCTCGCCCTCAAGCCGAGCAATGACGAGCTGGGCCGTGCCTCCTCCCATCCCACCGAGAATATTGAGGCCTATGACCTTTACCTTCGGGGCCGGAATGCGATGGGTGGACAATTGAAGGTCGGCAATGTGGAAGCAGCAATGGGATATTTTGAAGGAGCCATCAAGAAGGATTCAAGCTTTGCCCTTGCCTATACGGGGTTGGCCGATGCTAGCCTGAGAATGTACCGAGAGAAAAAGGACACTCAGTGGGCGGACAAGGCTCTATCGGCGAGTCAGCAAGCCGAACGGCTGAACGATAATCTAGCTGAGGTTCATACCGCTTTGGGCGGCGTTTATAGCGCAACGGGCAAATATGGGACTTGAGTTGGCACCCAACTCAGATGAAGGCTACCGTCGGCTGGGCGACGCATACCGGGCCAGCGGCCGGAAAGAGGAAGCAATCCAAGCGTACCAGAAAGGCGTTGACGTCAGTCCTTACTACTGGTTCAACTGGAATGCGCTTGGCACCGCGTATTACCGTTTCGGGGACAATCAAAAAGCGCTTCAGGCCTTCCAGCGCGTGACCGAACTTGAACCCGGTAATGCCGCTGCTTACCGTAATATCGGTGCTGTTTACTTTCAGCAGAGCAAATGGAACGAGTGCGTTCCCGCCTTCCAGAAATCCCTAGAGCTTGAACAGCACAGCGCAACCTATTCCAACCTGGGCACGGCGTACTTTTACCTGAAGCGCTATGACGACGCCATCAAAATGTTCGGGAAGGCTCTGGAGATGAAACCAAACTACGAACTCGCAGTCGGAAACTTGGCGGACGCCTACCGCTGGTCCGGACGAAAGCAAGAAGCGATGGCCACCTACGATAAGGCCATCGCATTGGCTTACAAGGACCTACAGGTGAATCCGCGCGCGGCCGGCACGATGGGAAACCTGGCGTTGTACTACGCGAAAAAGGGCGACTCGGCCCATGCGCTGGAATTCATCCGCCACGCTCGCTCAATCGAACCCGAGAATATTTCCCTGCTGTACAATCAGGCAGTGGTCTACTGCTTGGCTGATCGAAAGCCGGAATCTCTGAGTGTCCTGGACGACGCTCTGCAGAAGGGCTACTCGCTCGAAGAAATAAAGAACGACCCCGAACTAAGCGAGCTGCAGAAGCTCCCCCAGTTCGCGCAACTCTTGAAGAAGTACAATAAGAAGGGCAATTAGCTCTGAGAGGCGCGCTTCTTCCGGAACTTGCGCCTTGCCGCCAATGCCCCTATCCCTATACCAAGCAGCGTCAGAGTCGCGGGCTCCGGCGTGGGAACCGCAGTAAGCGTTACAAAACCCCCACTCGGCCTGACCTCCTGACCCGGATTCTGATTCGGATACGCTGTAAGTACCAATCCCACAGGCCAAGACCCGGTCGGCAGGAATACGCCGGCCAATAAGT
>Ga0207151_1164_pt1 | contig 13184 bp, 12 predicted proteins | sample Alteio_BWMinHeat_29_FD_153523 | JGI IMG/M metagenome (GOLD analysis project Ga0207151, IMG submission 153523) | Enriched cells from forest soil in Barre Woods Harvard Forest LTER site, Petersham, Massachusetts, United States -... | ecosystem: Environmental > Terrestrial > Soil > Temperate forest >... | reverse complement strand
CATGCAATCATATACGTGTACCCGTCAGTTGCAGCAACATATGCCAGGTTCATAGTATAGTCAACATCATTCACCGGTACTTTTTGAGAGCTTATAGTAGGATCAGCTGTTGGAAAACTGATCTTAAAATGCCCATCATTAGAAGTGTATGGCGACCATTTATCGGTTTGAAAACTTACTAAGAATAATGCTCCGATAACATAAAGTAATAAACTGGCTCTTTTCATAACAAAGATGTTTTATAAAAAATAGGCATTGACCATTAAAATTATAAACTATATATGAATATATCACTACCAATAATGATATTTTATCATAAACATTCAGATAGCCTATAACAATAGGTTGCAGGTTTTATTTAGTACTTTTACGCCCTTATCTACATATCTATGTGGCATAATATAGCTGCCTTTATCATCAAGTTTAGAGTAATGCTGCTGATCTTCCTGTTAGCGACAACAGGTTTTATGGGTTATTATGCCCTGAAAGTAGAGCTGAGTTATGATTTTACATCAGCCATACCTACTGATAATCCTAAGTATAAAGACTACCAGGCATTTCGCAAACAGTTTGGCGAAGATGGCAACCTTATGGTTATCGGGGTGCAAACTGATAAGTTTTTTGAACCTTCATTTTTTAATGATTATGCCCAACTAAGCCTGGACCTGAGCAAGGCAGACTCTATTGAAAATGTATTATCTGTACCCTATGCCATCAATCTTTTTACTGATACGGCAACAGGTAAGCTAAAAACGGCACCACTTACCGGCAAACTGCCTGTCGCAAATACAGATACCATCAAGGTGGCATTCCAGAACCTGCTTTTCTATCGAGGTTCACTTTATAACCCGCAAACCAATGCTTACCTGATGGCAGTACGCATCAATAAGCAGGTATTGAATTCCAAGAACAGGACCAAGGTTGTACAAAATGTTATAGATATTGCAGATGCCTTTGGTAAAAAGCATGGTGTTGAGATGCATTATTCCGGCCTGCCTTTTATACGTACAGAAATGGCTACGCGTGTGCAAAAAGAAATGAAGCTGTTCCTGCTCATGTCTTTTTTACTCACTGCTGTGATTTTGGTATTGTTCTTCAGGTCGGCAACTGTAGTTATGGCATCAATGATGGTTGTGGCTATTGGGGTAATATGGTCTGTAGGCACTATTACGCTTATGGGCTATAAGATAACCCTGCTTACAGCATTGATACCACCACTGATAGTGGTGATAGGTATCCCTAACTGCGTTTACTTCCTCAATAAATACCATTCAGAGTTTTATAAGCACGAGAATAAAGTAAAAGCCCTGCTACGCATGGTAGACAGGATGGGTATCGTGACCCTGTTCACCAATCTGACAGCAGCTATTGGCTTTGGGGTGTTCTATTTTACCAAAAGTACTTTGCTGAATGAATTTGGTTTGGTAGCAGGTATCAATATCATAGGCCTGTTCTTCATATCTCTCATATTCATACCTGCGGTATTCAGCTTTTTACCGGAACCTAATCTGCGCCATACCAGCTATCTGAATACCAAATGGATGATGAACCTGCTGAATACCATTACCAATTGGGTGTTCAGTCACCGCACCTGGATTTATGGGTTTACTATTGGTATTTGTATCGTATCTGTAATAGGGCTGCTGCGCCTTCGTAGCGAAGGACATATTGTGGATGACCTTCCGAAATCTGATAAAGTGTATAAAGACCTGGTATTCTTTGAAAAGAATTTCCGCGGGGTGATGCCGATGGAAATAGTGATAGAGTCAAAGAGACCACATGGTTTTACCCATCCTGAAGCATTGCAAAAAATGGATAGCCTTGAAAGCTTTCTGAAAGAGCAACCACAGATAGGACAAACACTGGCAGTAACCGACGGCCTAAAATTTGCCTACCAGGGTATATCTGGTGGCGATAGTAACAGCTACACCATACCAAGCATGTTGAGCCAGGCATCTATCTACTCTTTTCTCCGGGTGAGGGGAGATAAAAATTCTTTGCTTAACAAACTGATCAGCTCTTTTGTAGATAGTTTGCAACAAAAAGCACGTATCAGTGTGAATATGGCTGATATTGGGTCCAAGCAACTGCCGATATTACTGGAGAAGATACAACCCCGTGCTAACGAACTATTTGATTCAAGCGAATATAAAATTACCTATACAGGTACCAGCGTGGTATTCCTGGAGGGTAGCCGTTTTATCATTCATAGCTTACGCGATAGTCTTATCTATGCCTTCATTATCATATTCGGGTGTATGATATTCCTGTTCCGCTCATGGCGTATACTGCTGATATCTGTGGTGGTGAATATTGTGCCGTTGCTTATTACGGCTGGTATCATGGGCTGGGTAGGTATCCGTATCAAGCCTTCAACTGTACTGGTGTTTAGTGTGGCTTTGGGAATAACTGTGGATGTAACCATCAGGTTCCTAGTCAATTTTAAGCAGGAAATGCAATGGCATGATGATAATATTGCTACTACTGTACGCCGTACCATTCACGATACAGGGTTAAGCATTATTTACACTTCTTTGATACTTACAGCAGGCTTTGCGGTCTTTATATTATCTCAGTTCGATGGTACCAAATCATTGGGCTATCTGACCTCACTAACCCTACTGCTGGCCATGATCACCAACCTGACCTTACAGCCTGCCTTGTTGTTGTGGATGGATAAGGTGATAGAACGCAGGAACAAGTCTGCAGACTTCTTATTGGATGACGAGCCAGACGCCATTATAAAGGATAGCAATATCTGATATAATTGCCCATAATGGGTATTGGTATTAATTTTGTATAGCCAATATACACTATGCAACCAGAGAAAATCAAGAACAAAGGACAAGGAAGGGTCTTCAGGAGCGACTACCTGGAAATGATGACCAAGTCACACCCCATTGTGATCTACAGTATTTATATCCCCATTATTGCTTTCTTGCTTTACTACGGGATTGCTTACAAACAAATACCGCCGGGTAAAGAAGCCTTATTACTCATCGCAGGTTTTTTATCGTGGACATTTTTTGAGTATTTTTTGCACCGCACCATTTTTCACATGGTTGTGGAAACTGAGAGAGCAAAAAAGATCATTTACAAACTGCATGGTGTGCACCATGAATATCCACGTGATAAGGAAAGATTGTTCATGCCGCCGGTGCCCAGTTTAATTATTGCTTGTCTGGTATTTTCTATCGTACATGCAGCTATAGGTTGGAATTCGCTGGCATTCTTCCCCGGTTTTTTGCTGGGCTATCTGGCATATGGCTCTATGCATTTTGCGATCCATGCTTTTACGCCACCTAAATACCTGAAAGCATTATGGCGTAATCATCACCTGCACCACTACAAAACACCTGATAAAGGTTTTGGAGTGAGCTCTGTGATCTGGGATGTAATATTTGGAACAGTGCCTAAAAAAGAAGAGCAGTAATTATCTCAACAATTCGCAAGGCTTGGTGCCTGTAGCTTTTTTGAAAGCTGTGCTAAAATGCGAGATACTGCTATAGCCAAGTGTGTTAGCTACTTCTGATACCGAATTATTTTGCTGCAATAAGATCTTGGCCTTGGTAATACGCAGATCGTGCTGAAACTCGTGGATGGTTTTTCCTGTAAGCGCTTTAAAGCCTTTTTTCAGGTAGCATTCATTCATGGCCACTTTGCGGGATAGTTCGCGGATAGTGATTTGCCTGTCCATGTTTTGCTCCATGAAACGTATTGCTTCCTGTATCTTTTCACGCTCGCTATCGTAAGCAAGAAAACGGCAGGCAGGTACCTGACAAGTATCGAAAGCTTGCGTGATGCAACCAAGAGAACGACGTAATAAGTGAACGGCAGTTTCGGTACGTTGCAGGGATTGAATAAGATTGACAGCAACAGGTTTCTGTTCCAACAATTCTAAGAGCAACCGGGTTTGTGCACAGATATTGAGTTGGTATTCAGTTGTCTCATCAAAACGGAAAGGCTGGTTAGCCATCAGAATATCAACAGGGAACTGATCAAAAAAAGCAGGCAGATATTGCACCTTATAGAGTTTCGCAGTTCCTTCTTCTTCATTTTGCAAAAGGAATAATAACTGCAATGAAAATGTATTGTCATCGACAGGGAACAAATTCAACCTTGCAGCATCTTCTTTTATATCATTTGCCACCACATCAAAACACTCCGCCTGTATGCTATTGCTTACATCCAAGGATCTGGATGCGCTCAAACTAGCCTCATCGCCTAAAAGACGACCAAGAGCAGTTTGTTGAACGGAGGTTATGGTTAGCATTGCGTAGCAAAAGTAAAGGATTGTAGATTCAAAACACTGACGCAGGGCATCGGTGGTGTCATAGGAATGTAAAACCGAGAGACGTGCAACCTTGTTATCAAGCAAATCTTTCTTTAAGAATGGCTTCCAGTTCGGCCAGTATCATGGCAGTTGCCCCCCAGATGATAGTACCATCCTTGAGCTTATAGGCCCTAACCTGCCTTATAACACCGGGCACAGCCGGAGACACCACATCGGTAAGGGTTTTATAGTCATCGTTCAAAAAATAGTGTACGGGTACCTCTATAACATGCGCTACTTCGTTATGGCTCAATATATATTCCGGGTTGGTATCCATATACCCTATATATGGATGCACATTAAAATTGCTAACAGGAATATAGAGATTAGTAAGACCACCTATGATCGTGATATCGTTCGCTGTGACACCCACCTCTTCTTCTGCTTCGCGAAGGGCAGTGAACATCATATCCTTATCGGTAGGGTCTGCACTGCCACCGGGGAAACTAACCTGGCCACTATGTGCGCCACTGTCTTCCTTACGCTTCATGAGCAGTATATGAGGCACATCTGCCACCGGAAAGAGCAATATCAATACAGCACTTTGTCTTGCATTATGGGGTACAGTATGTGGCATTGGCACTACACGGCCTATCATATTCTCCTGTGCAGAAAAGCCAGGTAATGGTTGTTGCAAGCGCTGTTGCAGCCATTCTATTGTTTGCCTGTAATCCAAATCTAAGCTTTGTTATCTGTTCCTTTATCGTTCATAAAATATCCAAGGGCACCTGAAGGGCATTGTTTTACCTGCTGGATTATAGCTTCGGTTTCAGCACCTGAAATATTTATCCATGGTTTTTTGCGCGGGTCAAACACACCAGCTAATTCTTTCCAGCATTTAGTGGAATGTTGACAAAGTTGAGGTTCCCAGGTTACCGTTACTTCGCCGTTTGAGTATTCTTTTTTTATGTTGTCATCCATACTAATATAAATATACAAAAGACCTAAAACTAAACATACATAGGTACTTCTATCAATAATATATCGCTGTCTGCCGTTGCTTCTAATACCAACGTTTCTTTATTGCTGATACTTATGGCATCTCTTTTATTTACTGCTTGTCCATCAGTTTGCGTGCTACCTTCTATCACAAATACATACAGGCCATTTGCTTTATTATGGAGCGTATAATCAACTGTTTTACCAGCCTGCAAGTTTATCCTTTCTATCCACGCATCTTGTTGAATTGTAAGCGCAGCTCCTTCGGTATCTATTGGAGCAACAAGGGTTTGGAATTTGTTGATCCTTTCTTCAGCAGTAAATGCTTTTTGGTCATAGCGGGGTTCGATGCCTCGTTTATTGGGGAATATCCATATCTGCAGAAAATTCACCAGTTTATCAGGATGATGGTTATACTCGCTGTGCATTAAACCGGTGCCGGCACTCATTACCTGTACCTCGCCTGTATGTAACGCTCTGGCATGGCCCATTGAGTCTTTATGTTCCAGTGCGCCATTCAGCACTATGGTTATTATTTCCATATTATCGTGCGGATGCTTACCAAAACCCATACCACCTGTTACGGTATCATCATTCAGCACTCGTAATGCTCCAAAATGTACCCTTTGAGAATCATGGTAGCCTGCAAAACTAAAACTGTGGTAGGTATCAAGCCAGCCATGGTTAACATGTCCACGAGAACCAGCAGCATAAAACATCTTATCACTCATAATTCAAACTTTATACAAAATTACAAAATAGCAGGCTAGCCAGATAATAGCCTGAGCTTATATGCAAATAAAGATCATTAAGATTTAGCATTTTTTTGCATATTGGTATGCCAGGTGTATAGCGAGTATTTCAGGTTTTTCACGTAGGTTTGGAGTCTAAATTTTACATATGTATAAACTTATCAAAGGCATACTTATTTTGTCTTCAAGCCTTATCGTAACAATAACCAATGCACAACCCGGTGGTGGGGCACCACCTCCTCCATTCCCTTCAGGACCAGAGATTATTAGAAATTTGGATACTATTCGCAGAAAAGATGCAGGTGGATGGGAATTCATGCAAGTACGGATGCCGGATCATAAAACAGTATATTCTGAAGGTTCTTTACATAATGGTATAAAAGAAGGTGCCTGGACCACCTACTGGGAAACAGGATTTCCGAAAACAATTACCTGCTATACAGATGGTAAGAAAAACGGATCTTATATTGAAACCGACCCAGGTGGAGCGATTGCAAAGCTTATTAATTACAAAAATGATAAACTGGAAGGGCCGAGCCGTACTTATATGTCAAGAGGTAGCATGACTGAAGAATGTTATTACTCAAATGGCGAAAAAAATGGCATTTGCTATAAATACTATGCTAACAGGAACAAACAACAAGAAACGAAGTATGTAAATGGTTATCCTGACGGACTTGCTACGTGGTATTTTGAATCGGGCCAGAAAATGATAGAATACTCTTATGTGAATGGAAAGATAAGTGGTAATTCAACAACCTATTATGAGAATGGTAAGGTGCGTGAAATGGGTGAATATAAAGATGATAAACAAACAGGCATTTGGAAAGAGTTTTTCGAGAACGGGTTGGAAAGAGGTGAAGGAATGTATAATGCAGATGGTGAAAAAGAAGGAACCTGGAAACAATTTGATATAGAGGGAAAACCCACTACTCCCATAAAATATCACAAAGGTGAAACTAAATAATAATTGATGGCACAGAGCATATTGATAATAGATGACGAGAAAGCTATTAGAAAAGCGTTGATAGAGATATTGACGTTTGAAGGCTTTGTAGTTGATGAGGCAGGTGATGGTGCCGAAGGCATTAAAAAAATAAAAGAGAACAATTACGATTGCATACTCTGTGATATCAAAATGCCTAAAATGGATGGCATTGATGTATTAGAGCAGACCAAGGAAGAAAAACCTGATATCCCTTTTATAGTTATTTCCGGGCATGGTAGCATAGAGACCGCTGTTGAGGCTGTGAAAAAAGGTGCCTTTGATTATATATCAAAACCACCTGACCTGAACAGGATGCTGATAACCATACGCAATGCGATGGATAAGAAATCGTTGGTGGCTGAAACTAAGCAACTGCGTAAACGTATAGCACGTGGGTATGAAATGATAGGCGAATCAGGAGCTATAAAAAGGATACATGATACAATAGCGAAAGTAGCACCTACTGATGCACGTGTGTTAATAACAGGAGAAAACGGTGTTGGTAAAGAATTGGTAGCGCGACGTATACATGAGCTGAGCGCAAGGGCCAACGGACCTATGGTAGAAGTAAACTGTGCAGCTATCCCGTCTGAGCTTATAGAAAGCGAATTGTTCGGGCATGAAAAAGGATCTTTCACTTCTGCTATCAAACAAAGGATAGGCAAGTTTGAACAAGCCAGCGGCGGCACTTTATTCCTCGACGAGATAGGCGATATGAGCCTGGATGCCCAAGCCAAAATGTTGCGTGCCTTACAGGAAGGAAAGATAACACGTGTAGGTGGCGATAAGGAAATAAAAGTAGATGTACGTGTGCTGGCTGCAACCAATAAAGACCTCATGCAGGAAGTAGATGCTAAAAAATTTCGTCTTGACCTTTACCACCGCCTGAGTGTGATACTGATACATGTACCATCATTAAATGACAGAAAGGATGACATACCCATGTTGGTAGACCATTTTATTAAAGAGATAAGCGAAGAATATAAACAAGCTCCTAAGGAAATAGAAAAAAATGCACTGGAGGCATTGCAAGAATATAACTGGACGGGTAATATTCGTGAGCTACGCAATGTAATAGAAAGGCTCATTATATTATCTGATAAGTCTATTACGAAGAAGGATGTGGAGTTATATACGCCTTCAGCAAGATAAGACCAACATTATATAGAATAAAAAAAGCCCAGCAACGTTGCTGGGCTTTTTTATTGAAATAAGTACTTATCTATTTTTTTGCCATTACTAATACTACTTTATTAAAATCAGCAGCGGCATTTATGACCTTTGCAAATGTTGGATAGAAGCTAATGGGATAATTAGTTTCGGAATAAAACTCGTTGATGGTGACTGTAAGCTTATTGCCCTCGATCTTATAATCTGAATGGAAACCTAATGTAGCTTTTTTATCTGCGGTCTTGTCATCTACATTTATTTTAATTGTTTCAGCATTCATGATCTTATACCCTTCCGGAATGGTAACTGTGATTGTGCGGTTGAACTCATGCGGATAAGACAGGCTGATGGGCGACTGACGGGTGTGTGTTTGATACAGGTCGGATTGTTTGCCTATTACATCTCCTATTTTGAATAAATATTTCTGACCCGCTTTCTCCATCAAAGCATTTGCTTTGACATTAGCTGTGATCTTTAGTGGTTTATTGTTGTAAAAATTGTGGAAAGCGGAATTAGATACTTTATATGTAAGTACATCTTCTTTTTTATCCGACAAATTCACGATATTATATACAAAATCCTGTTGCTTTTCTTTTGATAGCAAAACGATGTTCTGTCGCATTGCCAAAGCAGTATAGCCCGAAAAGGAATGTACTACATTGATCTGTGGTGTCAACTCATCACCGATAAAAGTTATATCCGCATCCAGGTTGTTCTGGCTTTCTGTGTACTGCATGGGTGTTATCTCTCTGATATCGGCAGTAGTGTAAGATGCAGATACATCATCATCTTTATTCTCTTTATCAAACACGGCTTTGTTGGTGATCATGTAAGCAGGCATGATCGGATAACGTGTATAATATACATTAGGTGCTAAGAATTGTTGCGACTTTGGGAAGTAGAAAATATGATCTCCGTAATAAATAGGATTCTCGAAAGATTCATCAAAAGGATGTTCAAATCTGTTTGATGTAAGGCCCAATTCATATTTTACCCCGGCTGCATTAAAGCATGCAGCAAATAGATGGAAATAACCACCACTGGTAGTGGTCTTATTGCTTAGTATCCAGTCTACATGCTCAGATGATACATCTGTAAGACTGTTATTGATGGTTATATCTGCTTTAATACCTTCTTCTATCTTACGTATCTTTTCTTTTTCTTCATCATCTGCTTTTACATCCAGGGTTTGGATGTATTTGTTGGCAGCTGCATTTTCTTTTTTAGTAAAAATATCATAATTGCTGTGCAGGCTTTTAGCAAAATCTTTCCAGCTAACTTTTCTTACACCGGGGTCTTCATCGGGTAGAAATGATAATTTATATTCTTCACGCATCTGGTTTGCCTCGTAGTCGCTATATGCTTCTTCATGCAGCGCCGGGATAGATGTTTTAGTTACCGTATAATAACGTGTATCTACTTTAAGAGAATCTTTAGCATTAGGAAAACCATTATAGCCTTTTGCTTCAAACTTTATACTTGCAGGTGTAGAAAGGCTGAATTCAGCATTCATGACCGGCACATTGAATTGAAATGTTTCTGCGCCACAAAGCACAAAAGGTTTTTTTTCGGTGTACAGCAATTCTATTTCTGAATTTTTTTCTACACCTTCCATTGCAAAAAGATATTCAGGTGATCCACTTTCACTCTTTGTTTCCTTCACTCTATCTCTGCCTACCTCAACTATCTTACCGCTCGGCAATATGGTACGGGCTTTTATAAATTCAATATTCTGCCCGTTTGTATTTGGGATATTCACTTTGTTGAACATCTCAATTCCTTTTTCATCCTGCACCTTAACTATACGATGCACTGAACGATACACAAAAATATTACCGGGTTCTTTTCTTATTTCAAGTGTCAGCTCGTTGGTAATAATAACAGCGGATTCTTTTGAATAAGTAGACGGTATGTTATGTTGCGATGGGTTTTTCTCCCATTCGTAAACTTTTTTTTCCTGAGCAGATATAGATAAAGCACCTGCACAAAAAACAAAAACTGATAATGATCTCTTAAGCATAATGATTAGTTAGCGGTGAATACTACTGATTCTTTATATTGTTTTTTAAGGCCTTCAACCAATTTATTTTGTTCGGCAAATTGTGCTGCTGTAACATACAAAGTTTGTAATTCATATTCTTTTGTAAGAATTACCTGTTTTGCAGTTTTGGTATAACTGATCTTATAGCTCAATAATCCATTTACAGACATCTGATCGTTTGGCGGCAAGTAACTTACTTTATACCCCTTTGGTATATCTAATACAACCACTTGTTTAGAGCGAATCTTATATGTATGCTCGATAGATGCTTTGCGGTTCATATCATCTACATGCTCCCCTTCATATGAACGAAGCAAGTTCATGTTTACGTAATATTCTTTGCCAAGATTCTGCACATAACCTTTGATCTGGAATTTAGATGTTATGGAAGCATCTTTATTAAAATTGTTAGCTATGTTGTACGTATAATCGTTCTGAATAAACTTGTTGGAACCTCTTGAAGTAAGGCTACGAATGGCTTCATCTTTTTCTGTCTCGTTTCTATAGGTCATAATAGTACCTATATACCAAGCCGGATAACCAGTATATTTTATATTTGCTGTTCCATCAAGGTCTGTGCCGTTTATTTGTATAAAACTAGAATCTGTGCTGGTATTTTCTGTAGCAGCTCTTTCAGGCACTTTGATGATCTTGTACGTAGTAGCATCAATACCAACAAGTGCTTCCTTGCCTTGTATGGCAGATGGTGGTATGCCAAAAGGAATAAAAGGGTGTGTACCATCAAGGAATATCCATTGGTCATCAATATGGATGGTGCAGATCATGTGATTGTCTGCAACAGGCAGCGGTACCTGCTCGTAAGTGTATGGTTTATCTCTTGTACCTATCCAGGTAAAATAGGCTGGTATGCCCGCTTTGCGATACATGGCTACCTGTATGCTTGTCATATCTTTACAGTCGCCGAATTTGTTCTTACAAATATCTTTTGCATCGCGGGGAATAAATCCGTTCAGCTTATCTTCGAAAGCAACATAGTGCATATTTTGCTGTACCCAGTGGTAAATATGTTCTGCTTTTTGTCTTTGGGTCACATCACCTTTTGTTATCTCAGCTACTGTGTTACTTATAATTTCACTCTCCTCTTTGTTTACATTTTTAATGAACTTGTAGTAATAGTGGTAAAGATCATCGGGGTTGCCGAGAATGTGTTTTTGCTTTTCGTCATCAGGCCCCTGGTAATTGTCTATATACGGCATGATATGTAAGGCATAATAAGAGACGTTGGGCGCATCGGTGTATGATTTAATGGCCGGCAGGTCTTCCGCTGTCCATGTATAGATCATGTTGCTACCATCTTCTTCTGTAGTCTGTTTTACTTTAGCAGCATATTCACCAACAAGTACAAATTTTATTTTCATAAACTTAGGAGCAGTGATCTTGAATGTGCTTTTAACAACAGGTGTATACTCCTGGAAATAGAATGTAGGTAAAAAGTGTAGATCTCTATGATAAATAGTATAATCTATTCGTGTACGTGCATCGGGAACCAGGCCAGAGAAAGAGACCTCTGTTTCTTTTGTATCGTCATAGAAAACACTTTCGTGTTCTGAATTTTTGGTGGCGTAATCTTTGGCGTTTATTGTTTTCTTTTATGGAGTATTGCCTCGTATTGCACACCCTGGTACATTTTGGACAACTATCTACAACCCGCACATGGGTGCGGGGTATATCATCATTGCCAACATTATTCAAAACATAGTACAGTTCATTTTGTTATTGCCACAGTTCCTTTCCATGCGTTTCAAATTGGATAAAGGCCTGTGGAAAGGGATGTTCATTTACGCCTTACCATTAATAATAGTTGGTTTTGGAGGCATGATAAATGAAGTTATGGACCGTATAATGCTGGGTTGGTGGGCACCTGCTGAAACGCTTGCAGGTCGCAAAGAACAGGTGGCCATATACAGTGCCTGTTACAAACTCTCGCTCCTGGTCACCATTTTCATCCAGGCTTTTCGTATGGCGGCAGAACCTTTTTTCTTTTCCCGTTCCCGCGAAAAAAATTCTAGAGAGAGCTATGCACGTATCATGCGCTTTTTTGTAGCTACTGTATGTATCATGTTCCTGTTTGTCACTCTGTTTATAGATCAATGGAAATATTTCATAGGCCCTAAGTATTGGGTTGGTCTAAACGTGGTGCCGGTATTATTATTGGCTAATATTTGTTTGGGTGTTTATTACAACCTTGCTATCTGGTATAAACTTTCCAACAAAACATACGCCGGCATGGTCATCACCTTGGTTGGTGTTGTTATTACAATTGTCATAAACTATACGCTGATCCCAAGGTTTGGTTATACTGCCAGTGCCTGGGCCACACTTGCTTGCTATGCAGCTATGATGGTGCTTTCTTATTGGTGGGGTCAAAAGGTCTATCCAATACCGTATCGCAGAAAAAAGCTGCTTATCATGTTTGTCACCATGTTGTTTATTTACGCTTCTCACCTGGCTCTTACGGAGATATTGTCTGATATAGGAGGCTCCAGGTATTTTACAATACCTATAGCTATTGGACTATTTCTTGTATATATACAGGTTATTATTAGTATTGAAAGAAATGAATTAAGACGTATTCCTTTGCTGGCCAAATGGATCAGGAAAAATTAAAACAAGGGCGCATATAGCGCCCTTTGTTTTTGATAATAGGTCTACAGGTTAATGAATAGGCGCTCGTTAGACCCCCTGTTTTTACAAAGGTTTAATTGTCTGCCAAATACATTTTATGGAGATCTTAGCCCGGATTTCTGCTTATAAAAGAGCTTCTTACCAAAAAAATAATTACATTAGTTTACCATTATATTTATAAATGCCGGTGTTATTAACACCGGAACATAATAAACCAAAAACCAACCAACACAATATGAAAGCTGTGACTTTTAAGAAACAGAGCCTTTTAATGGCTACACTGTTCGTGTGTATAAGTGCAACTGCACAAGACGA
>Ga0207151_1184_pt1 | contig 13188 bp, 4 predicted proteins | sample Alteio_BWMinHeat_29_FD_153523 | JGI IMG/M metagenome (GOLD analysis project Ga0207151, IMG submission 153523) | Enriched cells from forest soil in Barre Woods Harvard Forest LTER site, Petersham, Massachusetts, United States -... | ecosystem: Environmental > Terrestrial > Soil > Temperate forest >... | reverse complement strand
TTTTGCAAGCAAACCCTCAGCTTTTGAAGAAATGGGCTGAAAGAGTGCTAAAAAGTTCAACATTCGAAGATGTTTTTAAAGATGAATAGCGATCTTACTAGATTTCTTCGCGGGTCCCTGCCGGAGTCGCCGGGATTTTTTTCGGTAAGCATCTCTTTTGTGTAGATCAAAGACACTCGATGATGCTGTTGAGACCTTCTTCAGCTAATCCAAGATGCCTTAGAGGGTATTTTTGATTTTAAATAACACTCAGTGCTATAAATTTTTTCTTCCTCTGAACCGATGACAGGAGAATGGATATATGCATGCAGATAATAGCTATAGTAACTATAGTTCTTACTCAGTACCGATAGCCACTAGCGCAGGTCCTGGCCCAAGTCCTAACAGTCCGTATGGCGTTGTACCACCACGCTCAGTTGCACCTATTATACCTATCGTGCCTCGACATCTTTTTGGTGCTTTGCACCAAGACGAACAGATCACCGGCCGAATAGACAAGTATACCATCAAACGGATCATCACGCGGGCCAATGCTGAAGCGATTTTAAAGCAAACGGGTATCGAGCTGCAGTTTGCTCCCGGAGAAGAAGAGATCGCCAATCGAGCTCTGGGCAGGGGCGGATTTGGTGAAGTGTTCATCGGCTTTGCTGCCCAAAGAGCACACTTCGTGGCCATTAAGATTATCCGAGATGCCAACGCCTCAGAAAAGGAAGCGCGCCTACAACTAGCTTTGAGTGGTCTTCCTTGCATTATTCCCACTATAGACACATGCAAGACGGATCAAACTCTATACCTTGTGACGGAATTGGCCGGATTGGGAAGCGCCGCCAAGCTGAAAGAACAGATCGACAAAATTACCGATCACGCATTCAAAGAACAGGTGATTTATTGCTTAGCTAAAGGATTGCTGGTAGGCCTCTCCCAAATGCACCAAAGGGGCTTTTATCACCTTGATATGAAACCCCATAATTTGGTGGTGCGCCAAGATGGCCAAATTTTTATCATTGACTTTGGGTGCTCTTGCCGTTCCGAAAATGGTCTTATCAAAACCAGCGATGAAATAGGTGACCGCAATTATTTTTCACCCGAGCGGTGGCTGTCTCATTATCGGAGAATTCCGGAACAGTGTGCAGCAGACAAAATCGATGCCTGGGCCGCAGGTCTCACTATACTCGATCTCCTCACGAATCGCGAAGGGCTTCCTTTTAAAGGAGTGCAAGCCCTTGTCGATAGCCATGCAACAGGCCAAGCCATCCAAGAATATATCCAAAAGGCTCTCGACCTAGCCCCACCACCAGCTCCAGATAGTATCTGGTCGCTCGTGCATGGCTTGCTAATGCTCGATCCAGCCCGCCGCCTCAGCCCAACCGAAGCCCTGCAGCATCCTTGGTTGGAACGGATGGACAAAGATGCCCCTAATTGGCAAGCTGCCACTCTCAATTACTTACGGGAAATGGTCCAAGCCACGCAACGAGAAACCCGCGTCGCTAAAGCAACCGTTTTTTCCCCATTGAGTCCTCAAGACCTGCCCTTACCCCACTTTGCTAGCTTCATTGAGCGCCCTCAACTGCAAGAAATGCTTCTTAAATCCATGCTGGGAGGCACTTATGAGCGGGTATCTGTATTAGCTTACTCAGGGATGGGCGGCGTCGGTAAAACGCAGCTGCTCACTTACCTCCTTCATCATCCTAAAGTGCATCATCACTTTGGCTTAAAACTCTGGTTTCGTAGCAGCGACAGTAAGAGCCTCTTGGAAACCCAATGCCATTTTCTCGCTCAAGAGCTCCGCCTAGTGGACAAAACAGCCCCTATCGAAGTTGCTTTACAAAAGCTCCACGCCTATTTAGAGGCCTATCACAAGCAGTATGGCAAGCCGTGGCTGGCCATCTTTGACAATGCCGAAGACCCTGCCTTATTGGCTCCCTTTCTTCCGCGATCGGGTGGACAAGTGGTCGTCACCACCCGCTCTGCCCTCTGGCGAGAAGCCATTTCCATTGATGTCTTGACTCCCGAAGAAGGCATAGCTCTAATTAACAAATTACTGCAAAGAGCTGATTCACTCAGTGGTGCCTTAGCCCAAGCCTTAGGTTATTTACCGCTCGGCCTCGTCCAAGCCTGTGCCTATATTCGCAACCAACAAATGCCCCTTGCCACCTATCTTGAACAACTGCAAAAAGCGCCGGCTCTCTTAGTCAGCGATGAGCGGCTCTACGGCAAAAAGCTCCCCCATTCGCTCATGAGCCTCTGGCAGATGACCTTTACCACGCTTGCTAGCTCCTGCCCCGAAGCACTCGCCCTCCTCGATCAGTTGGCCTACTTGGCTCCTGAAGCCATCCCGCAGCCGTTGCTCAGCAAACTGAGTGCATACGCAGCCCAAGCTGCCCTTGAACAATATGCCCTTTTGCAAACGACCGCCAGCGGAAGTACCGTGCATCGCTTACTACAGCTAGTGGTCCGCGCCCAACATCAAAGCGATCAGCAACAAACAGCATTAGAAAAAGTGATGCGAGGGCTTCATGCTACTTATGTAGGGAATCCTCCCACGCAGCAAGAGCGACAGACTAACGTACAACTATTGGCTCATGGCGAACATGTACTTGCCCACCACGATGCCTTACTTGATGAGGTCCAAATAAGCCTGTGTGCACATTTAGCTGACACATGCTTATGGTTAGGCAATCTGCAAGGAGAGCTGGCAAAGCCTTACATTAAAAAAGATCTTCTGCTTCGCGCCTTAACAACCGCTGAAAAAGCATATGGCAAGGATCATGCTGACGTGGCTATATGCCTCAACAACCTGGGGGCTGCCTGGAATGTTTTAGGCGATGCCCGCCAAGCAATCGGCTACTATGAGCGGGCGTTAGCAATCGATGAAAAAACGTTCGGCAAAGAACATCCCAATGTGGCAATACCCCTCAACAACCTGGGTAATGCTTGGTCAGACTTAGGTGATGCTCACCAAGCGATCGGCTACTATGAGCGGGCGTTAGCGATCGGTGAAAAAACGTACGGTAAAGAACATCCCAGTGTGGCTATACGCCTCAACAACCTGGGGGTAGCCTGGAAAGATTTAGGCGATGCCCGCCAAGCGATCGGCTACTATGAGCGGGCGTTAGCGATCAATGAAAAAACGTACGGCAAAGAACATCCCAATGTGGCAACAGACCTCAACAACCTGGGGGCTGCCTGGGCCGACTTAGGTGATGCCCGCCAAGCGATCGGCTACTATGAGCGGGCGTTAGCGATCGATGAAAAAACGTACGGCAAAGAACATCCCAAGGTGGCTATGCGCCTCAACGGCCTGGGCAATGCCTGGGCAGACTTAAGCGATGCTCGCCAAGCGATCGGCTACTATGAGCGAGCGTTAGCGATCGATGAAAAAACGTACGGCAAAGAACATCCCAATGTGGCTATACGCCTCAACAACCTGGGCACTGCTTGGGCAGACTTAGGAGATGCGCGCCAAGCGATCGGCTACTTTGAGCGGGCGTTAGCGATCGATGAAAAAACGTTCGGCAAAGAACATCCCAAGGTGGCAATAGCCCTCAACAACCTGGGTGTTGCCTGGAAAGCCTTAGGCGATGCGCGCCAAGCGATCGGCTACTATGAGCGGGCGTTAGCGATCGATGAAAAAACGTACGGCAAAGAACATCCCAGTGTGGCTACGAGCCTCAACAACCTGGGCAGTGCATGGCAAGCCTTAGGCGATGCCCGGCAAGCGATCGGCTACTTTGAGCGGGCGTTAGCGATCGATGAAAAAACGTACGGCAAAGAACACCCCAAGGTGGCTATGCGCCTCAACAACCTGGGGCTAGCCTGGGCAGACTTAAGAGATGCCCGCCAAGCGATCGGCTCCTATGAGCGGGCGTTAGCGATCGATGAAAAAACGTACGGCAAAGAACATCCCAAGGTGGCAAGAGACCTCTTCAATTTAGGACTTGCTTGGCAAGCCTTAGGAGATAAGTACAAAGCTATTGCATTATTCGAACAGGCGTATGGTTTGGCTTTAAGTCTTCCTGGATTGGGGCCCAATCATCCTCATACAAAAAAATTCAAAACATCGTTAGATCAAGCTAAAGCAGGCGAATCAGGCCTTGATGGAGGGAAGATTTCTGTAGGCAGTTCAACAAAACAGAAGCGAGCAAAAGATAAATGTCGGATCATGTAAAAAGACGTTTAAATCAGCAACGGTGATTACAATGAATAATAATCGAAGGATAGCAGACAAGCCCCTTGTATTAATTAAATACATTATTCATCAAGGAAGTTAGAAAACGGATTTCTATGAGGAGAATTTTGCTCTATTTTCTTCCTCATGGAATTGAATTTTCTTGATTTTGTGAGCTCATAGATGATATAGAGAGGAGGTGAAACTATTATGGATAGCACTCCATTTTATGGTAGGCAGGAGGAGCTAGAAAGACTTGTGATGCAGATTTTGCATTTCTGCCCGGCGGGAATACTCGTTAGGTCTTTCCCTTAGGGCAGAAAATGATGCGCGCAAAAGCACACTATTTTCCCAGCGTACAACTTTCAATCACACCCAGATCAATATTTGGTATTTGAAAAAAAGAAAGAACTTGCTAAACTTAGTTTAAACCCTGATCTAGCTGAAGGCTGACGTCATGCGACAGAGGTATTGTAGGCTAGTTGGGGTTTTTTCATTTCCCTTTCGTTAGCTCTTTGCGAAATGTGTGGTCTTTAGGCACAAAACACCAATGAAGATATGGCTCAGACCATCTTTGAGAGGGATTTGTGCAAGAAGTTGAAATCCCAATATTAAAGTTTTTGAATCCTGGTTTGGGAGATTGTATCTCTTTTAAAATAGCTTTGTAGAGCCATTCCTTAGCAATCGTTCGACTAGCACGCTGACCCCCACAACATCTCTTATGGTATGTTTATCATTCAATCTAAAAGGAATCTTGGATACTGCTTAGAAAAAGGAATAGGCATTGCTATAGATGAACCAGCCGCGGTGGCATGGTACAGAAAAGCCGCTGAGCAAGGTCTTGCAAAGGCCCAAAACAAACGCTTGTGCGCACTTTTAGGTTATATATCAACCTACATCACAAAATGAAAGGAGAGTAATTGAAAGTTGCATGCAGGGAAATGAAAATGATCTACTTTTGCGCATCTTTAGCATTTCTGCCCTGAGGGACAGGCCTAACGAGTATTCTCGCTGGGCAGAAATGCAAAATCTGCATCACAAGTTATGCCAATTGCACTGCGTACAACTTTCAATCACACCCGCCTCAGGGGGTATTTTTGATTTTAAATAACGCTCAGTGCTATAAATTTTTTCTTCCTCTGAAACGATGACTGGAGAATGGATATATGCATGCAGATAATAGCTATAGTAATTATAGTGCTTACTCAGTGCCGGTACCCACTAGCGCAGGTCCTGGCCCAGGTCCTACCAGTCCGTATGGTATTGTATCACCACGCCCAGCTGCACCTATGATACCTATCGTGCCGCGCCAGCTTCTTGGTGCTTTGCGCCAAGACGAACAGATCACCGGCCGAATAGACAAATATACCATCAAACGGATCATCACGCGAGCCAATGCCGAAGCGATTTTAAAGCAGACGGGTATCGAGCTGCAGTTTGCTCCCGGAGAAGAGGAGATCGCCAATCGCGCTCTGGGCAGGGGAGGATTTGGCGAAGTGTTCATCGGCTTTGCTGCCCAACGAGCACACTTCGTGGCCATTAAGATTATCCGAGACGCCAATGCCTCAGAAAAGGAAGCGCGCCTACAACTAGCTTTGAGTGGTCTTCCTTGCATTATTCCCACCCTAGATACATGCAAGACGGATGAAACTCTATACCTAGTGACGGAACTGGCCGGATTGGGAAGTGCTGCCAAACTCAAAGAACAGATCGACAAAATTACCGATCACACATTCAAAGAACAGGTGATTTATTGCTTAGCCAAAGGATTGCTAACAGGCCTCTCCCAGATGCACCAAAGAGGCTTTTACCACCTCGATATGAAACCTCATAATCTGGTGGTGCGTCAAGATGGCCAAATTTTTATCATTGACTTTGGGTGCTCTTGCCGTTCCGAAAATGGCCTCATTAAAACCAGCGATGAAATAGGCGACCGCCGTTATTTTTCACCCGAGCGGTGGCTGTCTCATTATCGGGGAACCCCCGAACAGTGTGCAGCGGACAAAATCGATGCCTGGGCCGCCGGTCTCACCGCGCTAGATCTCCTCACGAATCGCGAAGGGCTTCCTTTTGAAGGAGTGCAAGCCCTGGTCGATAGCAATGCAACCGGCCAAGCCATCCAAGAATATATCCAAAAGGCCCTCGACCTGACACCGCCGCCTTCTCCAGATAGCATCTGGTCGCTGGTGCATGGCTTGCTAATGCTCAATCCAGCCCGCCGCCTCAGCCCAACCGAAGCTTTGCAGCATCCTTGGTTGAAACGGATGGACAAAGATGCCCCTAATTGGCAAGCTGCCACCCTCAATTACTTACGGGAAATGGTCCAAGCCACGCAACGAGAAACCCGCGTTGCTAAAGCAGCTGCCTTTTCCCCATTGAGTCCTCAAGACCTGCCCTTACCCCACTTTGCTAGCTTCATTGAGCGCCCCCAACTGCAAGAAATGCTTCTTAAATGCATGCTAGAAGGCACTTATGAGCGGGTATCTGTACTAGCTTGCTCAGGGATGGGCGGCGTCGGCAAAACCCAGCTGCTAACATATCTCCTTCATCACCCAAGAGTCCATCATCACTTTGACTTAAAATTCTGGTTTCGAAGCAGCGACAGTAAGAGCCTCTTGGAAACCCAATGCCATTTTCTCGCGCAAGAGCTCCGCCTAGTAGACAAAACAGCCCCTATCGAAATTGCCTTACGTGAGCTCCACACCTATTTAGAGGCCTATCACAAGCAGCATGGCAAACCGTGGCTTGCCATCTTTGACAATGCCGAAGACCCTGACTTATTGGCTCCCTTTCTTCCGCGCTCGGGCGGCCAAGTGGTTGTCACCACCCGCTCTGCCCTCTGGCGAGAAGCCACTCTAATTGATGTCTTGACCTCCGAAGAAGGCATAGCTCTAATTAACAAATTACTGCAAAGAGCCGATCCACTCAGTGGCTCCTTAGGCCAAGCCTTAGGTTATTTACCCCTCGGCCTCGTCCAAGCCTGTGCCTATATCCGCAACCAACAAATGCCCCTTGCCACCTACCTGGAACAACTGCAAAAAGCACCAGCTCTCTTAGCCAGCGATGAGCGGCTCTATGGCAAAAAACTCCCCCATTCACTCATGAGCCTCTGGCAGATGACCTTTACCACGCTTGCTAGCTCCTGCCCCGAAGCACTCGCACTCCTCGATCAGTTGGCCTACTTGGCTCCTGAAGCCATCCCGCAGCCGTTGCTCAGCAAACTGGGAGCATCAGCAACCCAAGCTGCCCTTGAGCAATATGCCCTTTTGCAAACAACCGCCAGCGGCAGCACCGTGCATCGCTTACTACAACTCGTGGTCCGCGCCCAACATCAAAGCGATCAGCAACAAACTGCATTAAAAAACGGTATGCGAGGGCTTCACGCTACTTATGTGACGAATCCTCCCACGCAGCAAGAGCGACAGACTAACGTACAACTATTGGCTCATGGCGAACATGTACTCGCTCACCACGATGCCTTATCTGATGAGGTCCAAACAAGCCTGTGTGTACATTTAGCTACCACATGTTTCTTGTTAGGCGATCTGCAAGGAGAGCTGGGGAAGCCCTATGTTAAAAAAGATCTATGCATGCGTGCTTTAGCAGCCGCTGAAAAAGCATATGGCAAGAATCATGCTGAAGTGGCTATATACCTCAACAACCTGGGAGTTGCCTGGCAAATCTTAGGCGATGCTCGCCAAGCGATCGGTTTCTATGAGCGGGCGTTAGCGATCGATATAGAAACGTACGGCAAAGACCATCCCAATGTGGCAAGAGACCTCAACAACCTGGGAATTGCCTTTGCAACCTTAGGCGATGCCCGCCAAGCGATCGGCTACTATGAGCGGGCGTTAGCGATCAATGAAAAAACGTATGGCAAAGAACATCCCAAGGTAGCAGCGCTCCTCAATAACCTGGGGGTAGCCTGGAAAGATTTAGGCGATGCTCGCCAAGCGATCGGCTACTATGAGCGGGCGTTAGCAATCGATGAAAAAACGTACGGCAAAGAACATCCCAATGTGGCTATGAGACTCAACAACCTGGGAGCAGCCTGGCGAAATTTAGGCGATGCCCGACAAGCGATCGGCTACTATGAGCGGGCGTTAGCGATCAATGAAAAAACGTATGGCAAAGAACATCCCAAGGTAGCAGCGCTCCTCAACAACCTGGGAATTGCCTGGAAAGGCTTAGGCGATGCCCGACAAGCGATCGGCTACTATGAACGGGCGTTAGCGATCGATGAAAAAACGTACGGCAAAGAACATCCCGAAGTGGCAAGCGGCCTCAACAGCCTGGGAGCAGCCTGGCAAGACTTAGGGGATGCCCGCCAAGCGATCGGTTATTTTGAGCGGGCGTTAGAGATCGATGAAAAAACGTACGGCAAAGAACATCCCAAGGTGGCTATGCGCCTCAACAACCTGGGAGTTGCCTGGCGAGCCTTAGGCGATGCCCGCCAAGCGATCGGCTACTATGAGCGGGCGTTAGCGATCTTTGAGAAAACGTATGGCAAAGAACATCCCAATGTGGCAGTAGGACTCAACAACCTGGGAGTAGCCTGGAAAGACTTAGGGATGCCCGCCAAGCGATCGGCTACTATGAGCGGGCGTTAGCGATCGATGAAAAAACGTTTGGCAAAGACCATCCCAATGTGGCAAGAGACCTCAACAACCTGGGAGCAGCCTTGCGAGCCTTAGGGGATAAGCACAAAGCTATTGTATTATTCGAACAGGCCTATGGTTTGGCTTTAAGGCTTCCTGGATTGGGGCCTAATCATTCTGAAACAAAACAATACAAAAGTGCATTAGATCAAGCTAAAGCAAGCGAATCAGGCCTTGATGATGGCAAGATTGATGTAGGCAGTTCAACAAAACAGAAGCGAGCAAAAGGTAAATGTCACATCATGTAAATAATGAGAACGTTTAAACTAGAAATGGCGTTTTTTCGAGCCAAGATGCCTTAGAGGGTGTTTTTGATTTTAAAGCTAATTAATGCTATAAATTTTTTCTTCCTCTGAAACGATGACAGGAGAATGGATATGCATGCAGATAATAGCTATAATAACTATAGTTCTTACTCAGTGCCGGTACTCACTAGCGCAGGTCCTGGCCCTGGTCCTGCCAGTCCGTATGGTGTTGTACCACCACGCCCAGCTGCACCTATTATACCTATCGTGCCTCGACAGATTCTTGGTGCTTTGCGCCAAGACGAACAGATCACCGGCCAAATAGACAAATATACCATCAAACGGATCATCACACGGGCCAATGCTGAAGCGATTTTAAAGCAAACGGGTATCGAGCTGCAGTTTGCTCCCGGAGAAGAAGAGATCGCCAATCGCGCTCTTGGCAGGGGCGGATTTGGCGAAGTGTTCATCGGCTTTGCCGCCCAAAGAGCCCACTTCGTGGCCATTAAGATTATCCGAGACGCCAACGCCTCAGAAAAGGAAGCACGCCTACAACTAGCTTTGAGTGGTCTTCCTTGCATTATTCCTACCATAGACACATGCAAGACGGATGAAACTCTATACCTAGTGACGGAATTGGCCGGATTGGGAAGCGCCGCCAAACTCAAAGAACAGATCGACAAAATTACCGATCACGCATTCAAAGAACAGGTGATTTATTGCTTAGCCAAAGGATTGCTGGTAGGCCTCTCCCAGATGCACCAAAGAGGCTTTTATCACCTCGATATGAAACCCCATAATCTTGTGGTGCGCCAAGATGGCCAAATTTTTATCATTGACTTTGGGTGCTCTTGCCGTTCAGAAAATGGCCTCATTAAAACCCGCGATGAAATAGGCGACCGCCGTTATTTTTCACCCGAGCGCTGGCTGTCTCATTATCGGGGAACCCCCGAACAGTGCGCCGCCGATAAAATCGATGCCTGGGCTGCTGGTCTCACCGTGTTAGATCTCCTTACAAACCGCGAAGGGCTTCCTTTTGAAGGAGTGCAAGCCCTGGTCGATAGCAATGCAACCGGCCAAGCCATCCAAGAATATATCCAAAAGGCCCTCGCCCTGACACCGCCGCCTTCTCCAGATAGCATCTGGTCGCTCGTGCATGGCTTGCTAGCGCTCGATCCAGCCCGCCGCCTCAGCCCAACCGAAGCCTTGCAGCATTCCTGGTTGAAACGGATGGACAAAGACTCCTCCCATTGGCAAGCTGCCACCCTCAATTACTTACGGGAAATGGTCCAAGCCACGCAACGAGAAACTCGGGTCGCTAAAGCAGCTGCCTTTTCTCCATTGAGTCCTCAAGACCTGCCCCTACCCCACTTTGCTAGCTTTATTGAGCGCCCCCAACTGCAAGAAATGCTTCTTAAATGCATGCTGGGAGGCACTTATGAGCGGGTGTCTGTACTAGCTTGCTCAGAGATGGGTGGTGTCGGCAAAACGCAGTTGCTCACTTACCTCCTTCATCATCCCAGAGTGCATCATCACTTTGGCTTAAAACTCTGGTTCCGAAGCAGCGACAGTAAAAGCCTTTTGGAAACCCAATGCCATTTTCTCGCTCAAGAGCTCCGCCTAGTGGACAAAACAGCCCCTATCGATGTTGCCTTACGTGAGCTCCACACCTATTTAGAGGCCTATCCCAAGCAGCATGGCAAACCGTGGCTGGCCATCTTTGACAATGCCGAAGACCCTGCCCTATTGGCTCCCTTTCTTCCTCGCTCGGGCGGACAAGTGGTCGTCACCACGCGCTCTGCCCTTTGGCGAGAAGCCATTCCCATTGATGTCTTGACCCCCGAAGAAGGGATAGCTCTAATTAACAAATTACTGCAAAGAGTCGATCCACTTAGTGGTGCCTTAGGCCAAGCCTTAGGTTATTTACCGCTCGCCCTCGTCCAAGCCTGTGCCTTTATTCGCAACCAACAAACGCCCCTTGCTACCTATCTTGAACAACTGCAAAAAGCGCCAGCACTCTTAGCCAGCGATGAGCGGCTCTACGGCAAAAAGCTCCCGAATTCGCTTATGAGCCTTTGGCAGATGACCTTTACCACGCTTGCTCGCTCCTGCCCCGAAGCTCTCGCACTCCTCGACCAGTTGGCCTACTTGGCTCCTGAAGCCATCCCGCAGCCGTTGCTCAGCAAACTGAGTGCAGTAGCAGCCCAAGCAGCCCTTGAGCAATATGCCCTTTTGCAAACAACCGCCAGCGGCAGCACCGTGCATCGCTTACTACAGCTAGTGGTCCGCGCCCAACATCAAAGCGATCAGCAAAAAACGGTATTAGAAAAAGTGATGCGAAGGCTTCACGCTACTTATGTGATGGATCCTCCTACGCTGCAAGAGCGGCAAACTAGCGTACAACTATTGGCTCATGGCGAACATGTACTCGCTCACCACGATGCCTTACCTGATGAGGTCCACACAAGCTTGTGTGCGCTTTTAACTAAAACATGTTTCTGGTTAGGCCATCTGCAAGGAGAGCTGGCAAAGCCCTACATTCAAAAAGATCTATGGATGCGTGCCTTAGCAGCCGCTGAAAAAGCATATGGCACGGATCATTCTACAGTGGCTATATACCTCAACAACCTGGGGGCAGCCTGGACAAACTTAGGCGATGCCCGACAAGCGATCGGCTACTATGAGCAGGCGTTAGCGATTGATGAAAAAACGTTCGGCAAAGAACATCCCAATGTGGCTAGAGAACTCAACAACCTGGGCAATGCCTGGGCAAACTTAGGCGATGCCCGACAAGCGATCGGCTACTATGAGCGGTCGTTAGCGATCGATGAAAAAACGTACGGCAAAGAACATCCCAATGTGGCTAGAGAACTCAATAACCTGGGGGTAGCCTGGAAAGACTTAGGAGATGCCCGCCAAGCGATTGGCTACTTTGAGCGGGCGTTAGCCATCGATGAAAAGACGTACGGCAAAGAACATCCCAATGTGGCTAGAGAACTCAACAACCTGGGAAATGCCTGGCGAGTTTTAGGCGATGCGCGCCAAGCGATTGGCTACTATGAGCGGGCGTTAGCGATCGATGAAAAAACGTACGGCAAAGAACATCCCAATGTGGCAACACACCGCAACAACCTGGGGGTAGCCTGGAGAAGCTTAGGAGATGCCCGCCAAGCGATCGGCTACTATGAGCAGGCGTTAGCGATCTTTGAGAAAACGTATGGCAAAGAACATCCCAATGTGGCAGTAGGACTCAACGGCCTGGGCAATGCCTGGGCAGACTTAGGCGATGCCCGGCAAGCGATCGGCTACTATGAGCGGGCATTAGCGATTGATGAAAAAACGTACGGCAAAGAGCATCCCAATGTGTCTATGCGCCTCTTCAATTTAGGACTTGCGTGGCAAGCCTTAGGGGATAAGCACAAAGCGATTGCCTTATTCGAACAGGCCTATGGTTTGGCTTTAAGGCTTCCTGGATTGGGGCCTAATCATCCTTATACAAAAGATTATAAAGAAGCATTAGATCAAGCTAAAGCAGGCGAATCAGGCCTTGATGATGGCAAGATTTCTGTAGACCGTTCAACAAAACAGAAGCGAGCAAAAGGTAAATGTCGGATTATGTAAATTATGAGGACATTTAAACCTAGAAATGGCCTTTTTTCGAGTCAAGATGCCTTAGAGGGTATTTTTGATTTTAAATAACACGCAGTGCTATAAATTTTTTCTTCCTCAGAAACGATGACAGGAGACTGGATATATGCATGCAGATAATAGCTATAGTAATTATAGTTCTTACTCAGTGCCGGTACTCACTAGCGCAGGTCCTGGCCCGGGTCCTGCCAGTCCGTATGGCGTTGTACCACCACGCCCAGCTGCACCTATTATACCTATCGCGCCTCGCCAGCTTCTTGGCGCTTTGCGCCAAGACGAACAGATCACCGGCCGAATAGACAAATATACTATCAAACGGATCATCACGCGAGCCAATGCCGAAGCGATTTTAAAGCAAACTGGTATCGAGCTGCAGTTTGCTCCCGGAGAAGAAGAGATCGCCAATCGAGCCCTGGGCAGGGGCGGATTTGGTGAAGTGTTCATCGGCTCTGCCGCCCAAAGAGCGCAC
>Ga0207151_1183_pt1 | contig 13206 bp, 10 predicted proteins | sample Alteio_BWMinHeat_29_FD_153523 | JGI IMG/M metagenome (GOLD analysis project Ga0207151, IMG submission 153523) | Enriched cells from forest soil in Barre Woods Harvard Forest LTER site, Petersham, Massachusetts, United States -... | ecosystem: Environmental > Terrestrial > Soil > Temperate forest >... | reverse complement strand
ATAAAGCAGTATGAAAAACAATTACCTATACCTGAATTTATACATAAAATGATACAGCATCAACAAATGATACCAGGCAAATTATTACACAAAGGGTATATCTCAAAACCTGCAATGATGTTGTCGTATTTATTAAATGCACGAAATTATAACTAATACTTTAACAGTCATTTGTAAAGGGCTATTATAGATATGATATAAGAGTTTATACATTTGCTTACTAATGGGAATCGTTTTCCGCCAATCTATTAAAACCACAATTGTCATTTTCACAGGTGCTGTGTTAGGGGCTTTGTTGCTATATATTTCTATGCAATACCTGCCAAAGGTTGAATTAGGTTTTATACGTAATCTTACAAATCAGGCTGTTGTTGGCGGGCAGTTCATTATGTTTGGGTTGCCTGTTTCAATGACTGTTTTTATTCATCGGTATGATGACAATGATAAACGGAAAGGTCTCTTACTCACCTTGTGTTTTATTATACCCTTTGTATTCCTGGCTTTTGCTACGCTTGTTTATTACTTGTTTCATGACCAGGTAATATCTCTTTTCAAGCCACAGGATATACCTCTTATTAGCCGATATTTTATTTGGTTACCTATTTTTTCTTTATTGTATATAAGCCAGACCTTGCTGGAACAATATCTTAATTCGCAAATGAAGGTTGCGCTAGCTACTTTTATGCGTGAGGTTGTGTTACGTGTATTAAACATAGGTGTTATTATATTATATGCAGTTGGCTTTATAGATTTTGACAAGTTGGTTGCAGGAATGGTACTGATCTACTTGATTCCTATATTTTGTCTTTTATATTTTGCTAGTAAAACTAAATCATTTCAATTCAGTTTTGATCTGAAGGCATATACTTCAACAGAGTATAAAGAATTTAGACATTTTGCAAGGTACCAGGCCCTTTTGATCATTTCAATGAATATGATGGGTTTTCTTGATTCGTTATTGCTGGCCCCTTTAGCTAAAACAGGACTTCAAGCAGTTGCCTTATACACACCAGCCGTATTTATTTTATCAGTAATGCAAATACCTTATAAGGCAATGGTAACAGCCAGTTTCCCAGTCTTAGCCCGTGCATTTAAGGATAATGATATGGTAAAGGCTAAGGATATTTTTACCCGGTCTTCTATCAACATTCTTATTGGAGGGGTTGCTATGGCAGTTATTATTGGTTGTAATTTGTCTAATGCAGTAGCTATATCAAAAAAAGGGTATGAGGCTATTACCCCACTCGTTCTGATAATGATGATAGGGCGGCTTATTGATATGTCAACTGGAATGAATGACCAAGTTTTGGGAGTATCTAAGTATTATAAATATAATTTCTATTTGTCGGGACTACTGGTTAGTTCAATGATTGTTTTTGACCTGATCTTTATTCCGAGATATGGAATATATGGGGCTGCCTGGGGTACAACGTTTTCTTTTGGGTTGTATAATATATTTAAAATGTTGTTCTTATGGAAAAAGTTACGAATGCAACCTTTCAGTAAAAGAAGTTTATTAGTATTGCTTGCAGGCGCTTTGGCTGCTTTATTTGGCTATTTTATGCCTTATATTTATAATCCTTTTATAGATACTGCTGCAAGGACTATAGTAATAGGCGTGATATATATATTATTTTTGCTTTGGTTCAAGCCATCTCCTGATATGGTGCATTATATCTCTACTGTAAGGCAAAATAAAAGACTATTCTAATATAGTTTTATCAATTCTTTACAATTTTTATGAATGTCTAATGTTTGGCAACATTTTTGTTGTAAAAACTTAATAATCAAATGTAACTGCCATATAGGAATATATTAAAAGAACCATTAACTTTGAAACATAGGAAGAATTTAGCTATTTAGAATCAAAATAGGACTAATAAACCGTAATCCTTACCCTAACATTAAAGTAAGATTTCCCGTCTATTAGTTCGTTGTTACCACATTTACTGCCCGAAGCCTCCGATGCCAGTTTAACAAGATAATTGCAACCTGTATGAAAAAAAAAGTACTTAGCTCCTTACGCTTAGCCCTATTAGTCATCTGTATAACTCTAGGTTCTGTAACAAAAACAGAGGCATCACACATTTTTGGTGCTGATTTTTATTATACATGGAATAGTGGTTATACTTACACAATTACGCTGGTATTGTATGGGGACTGTAGTGGTAGTTCCTTCCCTAAACTTCCCTCATCTGTACCTGAATTAAAAGTATACAATGGTGCTTCGCTTTATGGAACTTACAACATGACATTGCAGGCTCCAACATCAGGAACCGAAGTTACCCCTGTATGTGCTGCACAAAAAGATAGTACTACTTGTACATACGGTACTGTGCCAGGCATTAAAAAATTTGTTTTTACAAAGCAAATTACGCTTAGCGGTGCATCTGCAAGCTGGAAGTTTGAATTTGATGGTAATATGGGAGCTGTTGGCGGTAGTGCCGGTAGAAGTAACTCGATAACTAATATAACAGTTGGTGGTGGTGGTAGTATTATGGATCTTGTAGCAACACTTAATAACTCTTCAGGAATACATAATTCTTCAGCAATATTTACTACGATACCTACTCCTTTTTTCTGTAATAATGAACCAGCTAATTATAGTCCGGGCGCTGTTGATCCGGATAATGATAGCCTTACCTTAGGTCTGGTAGCAGGTTTGGAGCCAGGTGGGGGAACAGTAACTTATTCAGGTACTTACACAGCTACGGCGCCTTTAGCAACATCAAGTGGCTTGTCATTTACAAAGTCTACTGGTCAGTTAAGCTTTACTCCGAATTCTTTGCAGAAATCATTGGTTGTAGAGGCCGATACCGAGTATAGAGGTGGAACTATAGTTGGTACAAGTATGAGAGAAATGACGGTTGTAGTTTTGAACTGTAGTAATAATCCTCCCAAAGGAGCTATTACATCTGCATCAGCGGGCTCGATAACAGATAGCACTGATTTCAAAATATGTCATTCTGCTGATACCTTCTCATTTAGTATAAACCCTATTGACCCTGATAGTAATAATATTACAATTTCAATTGCAGGGCTACCTGCAGGTGCTACATATACTATCTCTAATAATGGTACAAAATATCCTAAAGGTTTATTTGCATGGAATATTAGTGGTGTTGCCCCTGGTGTATACAACTTTTTCCTGACCTATCTGGATGATGCTTGCCCTTTATCAAGTAAACAAACACAATCATATTCCATAACTATTTTGCCAGATCCAACGATCTTGTTTACCTTGGTTTCTCCGGCCACTTGTACCAAAAAAGCAGTTTTCACTGTTAAGCCAGGTGGTACAGGTTCTACATGGACCTATAAAGTATATTCAGGTGCAACTACCTTGCACACAATAACAAGTGTCACATCAAGCGGGGTTTCAGATAGTCTTACTCCAGGTACTTATACTTTTGAATATACGAATTCGGCGGGATGCTTTAAAGATACCAATATAACTATAGCACCTCCTCCGGCTATTATTCCGGCAGCAGCTTTGACCATTCCAACTTGTCATGGTGGGAGTGATGGTAGTATTACTATAACTGCTAGCGGTGGATTGTCGCCATTTAATTATGCCAAAGGCGCAGGTACATACAGTACTACAAATACGTTTACTGCTTTATCTGCAGGTACATATACCTTCCATATCAAAGATGCAAATAACTGTGTTAAGGATACAACGGTGACACTTGCTGATGCACCGGCAATAATGGATAGTGTTACATTGACCAAACCACCTTGTAATTATTATAATAATGGTTCAATAACTATTGTTGCATACAATAGTTCAGGTCCTTACCAGTATGCTATGGGAGCGGGTTCTTATAGTTCGAGCGGAGTCTTTACAGGATTGTATTCAGGTACCTATCTGATACACATTATGAATGCATTGGGTTGTATAAAGGATACAACTGTTGTAGTGCCTGATTCATTAAAGATCAAAGCAAGTGCGGTAATAAATAATATATTATGTAACGGAGATAGTACAGGTAGCATCACAATCAGCGCTTCGGGTGCATTTGGTCCGCCGTACACATATTCTCTCAATTCTGGTCCTTATGGCAGCAGTAATGTATTTAGCAATCTAAAAGCTGGTTCTTATACCATTTATCTGCATGATACAGAGTTGTGTTATTTCGATACTTTGATAACACTCACACAACCTACCCTGTTAACATATAGCCACACTATAACAAACGTAGATTGCTACGGCAATGCAAGTGGTTCGATAACAGAAAGTGGTAGTGGTGGTACGTCACCATACAGATATAGTAAAAATGGTTCTTCTGGTCCATTTACAACTTCGGGTAGTTTTACAGGTCTTACTGCGGGTACTTATAATATTGGTGTAAGAGATGCGAATGGTTGTACCAAATATGATACTGTTGTTGTGACACAACCAACCCAGCTTCTGATAAGCAGGATAGATTCTATATTGCCAAGTTGTAATAGTAGTACTGACGGTTCTTATACAATAACAGCATCGGGAGGTACTACAGCATATAGTTATGGCATTGATGCAGGTACATATGGTACCAGTAGTACTTTGGGTGGATTAGCGGCGGGTGTGCATGTATTACATTTGAAAGATGCGCATGGCTGTAAGGTTGATAGCACACTTAATATGTCGCAACCAACTCCTATTGTGCCTTCAGCGCAAGTAGCAAAATCAACCTGTAAGAACCTGGCCAATGGTAAGGTGATCATAAGTGCCACAGGCGGTACAGGGCCTTATACATATGCAGTAGGGGTCGGTACGTTTAGTACAACGCCTACATTCACGCCATTAGCATCCGGTACATATACATTCCATATCAAAGATTCACATGGTTGTACTAAGGATACTATTGTAACTGTTGCGGATTCGTTGAATATAACTGCAACATTTGTTTTAAAAGATGCATTATGCTATCAGGACAGTAGTGCCTACATTGTAGTATTTCCAACAGGAGGTGTAAGCCCTTATACGTATGCAAGAGGTGTAAAACCATACCAGGTAAACGATACATTAGGCAAGCTTACTGCCGGTACTTATGCTGTACATATAAAAGACAATATTGGTTGTATAAAAGATACAACAGCTACTGTAGGACAGGCAACCAACATTCTCCCAGCTGTGACTATAACAATTCCGACATGTTATGGATATAATGATGGTTTTGTAGTTATATCTGCAAGTGGTGGTACGCCTACTTATAAATATGCGTTAGGTTCAGGAACATTTGGTACATCAGGCACTTTTACTACCCTTGCTACAGGTACTTATACTTTCCATGTACAGGATATTAATAACTGTCTACACGATACAACTGTGACTGTATTACAACCGCCTAAATTATTAATTGATAGTATTAAGGTGACGAATGTAAAATGCTATGGCGATAATTCAGGTACAGCAACTGTTTATGCCCGTGGTGGTACACCATCATACACGTATGCATATGATACGAGATCATTTGCTACGGTAACTTTGCTTACCGGCATCAATGTTGGTCCGCATATCATACATGTAAAAGATGCGAATGGTTGTACGCATGATAGTACCGTTACTCTTATACAACCTGCTAAATTGTATTTCCATATTGATACTTTGATCAACCCTACTTGTGAGAATTATCATGATGGTTATGTGCGCTTGCATGCAAGTGGTGGTACAAAACCATTCTTATATGCTATGAATGCTGGTACGCTTGGAACAGACACTGCATTCAAAAAATTGCCGGAGAATACATACACTTTCCATATTGTAGATTCTAATAACTGTAAGGATGATACCACATTTAATCTGGTTGGTTACCCGCATATCATAGTTAATAGTATGAATATTCAGCCGGTAAGTTGCTTTGGTTATCATGATGGTACTTTAGATTTGTCTATATCCGGAGGGGTGAAACCTCTTAATTATAGGATCGCAGGTTATGTGGTAAAACCTGAATATTTCTGGGATACTACACAAGCACAAGCGACAAGCGTATGGACCAAACTAGTGGCCGGACAATATGTTGTGATAATAAAAGATAATAAAGGCTGCGAAAAGGATACGTCAATGGTAATGTCTGAACCCGGTAAAATTCAGTTAAATACTGCTGTTACACCGAATGACTGCATAGGTCTGGACAATGGAGGTGCCGTAAGCGTTATTGTTACAGGTGGTACTATGCCATACCAGTATATGTGGAGTACAGACCCTCCATCGAGAGATTCTGTTCTTAGTGGTATGCAAAATGGCCATTATATGGTTTGGGTGCATGACGCTAACAATTGCAATGATTCAGTTGCCGCTATTGTACAGTATGATGATTGTTGCAAACCATATGTGCCTAATGCATTTACACCTAATGGAGATGGTTTAAATGATGTGTTCCGGTTGAAATTCAAAGGGGATATGAAACTCCTCGAATTCTCTGTATACAACCGTTTTGGTACAAGGGTATACTATACACAGCATCTGGAACAAGGATGGGATGGTAATTGGAATGGTGTGCCACAAGACTTAGGCACCTACTTCTATTACATAAAAGCAATATGTGGTAACAAAGGTGACCATACTATTGAATTGAAGGGAGATGTGACCTTGGTTAGGTAAAGAATATCAATATATAAACTAAATTAGTCCGAAGGGGAGCAAATTGGCTTAAAAGCTTTAAATTTGCTCCCCTTCAAATAAGAATATGGAATATAGAGAAATCGTTTCTGTGACCGGGTTAGGCGGTCTTTATCAATTGCTGGCTACCAAAAGCGATGGCGCTATTGTACGCAATATTGCAGATAAAAGCACCAAGTTCATATCTGCCCGTGTGCACAATGTAACGCCACTTGAAAGTATAGAAGTATATACAACAGGTGATAATGTACGCCTGCACGAGATCTTTGAAAAAATGAAAGATCAGGAAGAAACAACTCCTGTCGCTGATCCTAAAACTGCTGATAATAATGCTATAAAAAGCTATTTTATGGCAACTTTTCCTGAACTGGACGAAGAGCGTGTGTATGTGAGTGATATGAAGAAGATGCTGAAATGGTACGAATTGTTGAAAGCAAATGATCTGCTGAGATTTGAAGTGCCTGCTGTAGCCGAAGAAAATGCTACTGAAGAAAATACTGTAGCTGAGACTCCGGCAGCATCTGAAGAAAAACCTAAGCGTGCAAAAAAAGCAGCAGCAGAAAAAACGGCTGATGATGCAGCATCTGTAGAAAAACCTGCTAAAAAGACTGCAACACGCAAAAAGAAGACTGAAGAAAAAGAATAATTATATTTCAATATTATCAAAGGGGATTGGCTGTTATGCAACCAATCCCCTTTTTTATAAATTTGCATTCGAAGAGAATAGCAGTTTTTTAGGCATATTTATTATTTCCCATGCGGTATCTTTCTCTGTTTTTATTATTTTATTTTACTTGTATTACCTCTTTATTCGCGCAAAAACCCAAAAGAGAATTCAGGGCTGCATGGATAGCGACTGTTGCCAATATAGACTGGCCATCTAAGCCAGGAATGCCTTCAATAGCACAACAGGAAGAATTTATTAAAAGGCTGGACCAATTAAAGGCATTGGGCTGTAACGCAGTGATCGTGCAGGTAAGGCCCGCGGCAGATGCTTTATATACTTCACAAATTGAACCCTGGAGCCGTTATCTTACCGGTAGACAAGGCACACCTCCATTCCCGTACTACGATCCATTGCTATTCATGATTGAAGAGACACATAAACGTAATATGGAATTCCATGCATGGTTCAATCCTTTTCGTGCATTGATGGATAGTCATAAGAATATGAACCCGATGAGCCATGTAACCCGGCAACATCCTGAATGGATCATAAACTATGATGGCAAATCTTATTTCGATGCCGGTCAACCTGAGGTGCGTGATTATGTGATACAGGTTATAATGGATGTAGTAAAAAGATATGATATTGATGCGGTGCATATTGATGACTATTTTTACCCATACAGGGTAGCCGGGCTGGAATATGGTGATAGGAGAAGCTTTAGTAAATACGGCCAGAGTTTTAGCAATAAAGATGATTGGAGACGGAATAATGTAGATCTGTTCATCTCTGCATTGAATAAGGATATTAAGAAAACAAAGCCATATGTGAAGCTGGGTATAAGCCCGTTTGGGGTGTGGCGTAATATAAATAAGGACACAACTGGTTCGGCTACGCATGCTGGCCAAACCAGTTATGACGATCTGTATGCTGATGTGGTATTGTGGATGCAAAAGGGATGGATAGATTATTTGCTACCCCAATTGTATTGGGAACATAACAACCATGCTGCTGCATTTGATGTGTTATTGCAATGGTGGGAAACGAAGCGTTTCGGTAGGCATATTTATTATGGTTTGGGTGTTTACAGAATGTCTGAACAAGGAAAACATTGGACTGGCCCCAGAGAAATATTATCTCAGATAAAAGACATAAGAGAAACCGGCACCCCGTCAGGATTTTCATTTTATAGTACATCAAGTTTTGATAAAATAGGTAATGCACTTAGAGATAGCTTACGCTATAATTACAATGCAACAATAGCGTTGCCTCCTGCTATGAAATGGCTGGATAGCATACCTCCTGCTGCGCCTGTACTTACAGCTATCCCTTCTTATGATGGTACGCTTTTGCAATGGCAGGAGAATAAACGTTCAGAAAAGCCGGCTCACTATGTGGTGTATCGTTTTATAAATGATGAACCTATTAATCTTGATAAAGCTGAGAAGATACTGGCTGTAGTAAACAAAGATGAATTTTTGGATGCAGCGGCTAACAGGTACAAAAAATGTACTTATATAATTACTGCCACAGACAGGCTATGGAATGAAAGCAAGCCTAGCAATATGGCGAGTACTACTAATAAATAATAGAATATAGATCTGCCATTTTTAAAATGCAAAAGAGCCTCCAGATGGAGGCTCTTTTGATATGTTGTTTTGGTTAAATTAAAGTTGAGTAGCAGTATATACTACGCTAGTAGCATAAGTACCTGCAGGGTAAGCAAAACCAGGTGTTGCATTGTATTGTACACTGAAGGTTTGATTACCACCATATGTAGCATTGGTGATCAGGTTCTGTGCAGTGCTTGTCAAGGTAGAATAAGATGATGCACTGAATGGTGATGCTATGGTACCACCTGTTCCGTTTGCTGTTACTTCCAGAGCCAGAACACCACTTACCGGCATTGTTGGTGAAGGTGTAGTAGAACCGGTATAAGTGAAGTTAGCAGCGTTAGCGTTAACTGTTACTGTAAAGTTTTTGTTTGATTGTACTTTCAATTGTTGTGCAGATGATGCAACACCACTAGTGTAATCAGCTACAGTTGCAAATGGGATAGTTACTGCACCACCGGTAGAAGTACCAGACCCTGTGAAAGTGATAGCTATTGCATTTGTTAAGCTAAGGCTTACTGATTGAGTAGCAGTAGCAGAAGCAGATTGTGCGTTAGCAGCAGAAGCGAAAGCGAAGATGGAAGCGGCGATGATTACGATCTTTTTCATTTTGTTTGTTTTTGTTTGGTTGGTTTGTTATTTGTTTGTTTGATGATGCAAAGATGCTGCGCCGCACAAGACCCTGCAAACATTTTGACCTTGTTAACCCCTGTTTAGGAACTGGCTAACAAGCAATTAACAAACCCAGATTGAAATCGTTATTCTTCGCTGCTGATCATGCTATTGAAGGGATGACGGAGATTGTCGCAGGCAGTGAGGTCTACCTTGATACTGCCTACTAAAATAGGGCTGTTTACCCTTAGTGGCAGATGGTTCTCATCATCACTCACCCAAACCTCCATTTTTTCGCCACCTTTAAAGATAGTACCCTTAATAAGTAGCGGGGCGATCTTTATAGCGTTGAAAGTGCCGTATTTGGTCGTTACCTGTTCCTTGCCCAGATAGCGTATGTATAAGGAGTATACCTGGTCATCAAGGAACATTGTAAATGGTATCCTGTCGCCAGGTTTATATTGGTTGTAATTGATGTTGCGGGCATAATAAATAGTGGAAAGTACATCTTGTACGCAATGTGGTACATTATAACTGCCTTTAGTAGAATAGGCTTTACCTGCATTTTGATCGAAGGTAACATGGTTGTATATGGAAATATTACCCTCATGTACATCCCTTATAAATTTTACAGGCAGCATATTGTCTGCCTCAATATAGGTCTCATATTTATCCCGAACTTTAAAGATCCATTCATGAGATTTATTGGTCTTGCCATCACCGGTGATATGGAACACTTTTTTTCCGTTAATAGTCTCAGCTTCGGTTGTAAAATTAGCTTCACCTGCGTTGATCCATATAAAACCCATATTATAAAATACGGTAAAAGTGAGTTTCTCACCTTCTTTAAAACTGTTGTTCTTGATACCGCAAAAATCTGCCTGGGCGGTAGCAGTAGTATGTACTGTTAATAGTAAAATAAGACTTAACCCGATTTTGAAAACACTATTCATAGCTATGCCTACTAACTTAATTGATTTTTAATATACGCATCCTTAACAATAAAAGACTTCCAATTATAGATGGAATGATGAGGTTTAATACCCATAACCCTACCGTTGCTCCCAGTATACCAATAGTATTTGTTGAAAAATGGCCGAAGAGAAATAGTCCTACCTGCCCTCGAATACCTAATTCTGCCAGCGCAATAGAAGGTATAACTGCCAACACCCAAAAAAACAAAGCTGATAACAAATACCCGTCTAAGATCGGAACATTTACATTCATCCACCTGAGAAAAAACAAATACTGTGCCGTAAAGACCGCAAAACGCAATAAGGAGATGCAGAGAATTGTTAATTGTTGTTTTGTACTGAACCTGTTAATGAGTTGCGTATATATATTGAATTTGCGTGCCCATTCGTAACGGTTAATAAGTGGCAACCAATTCTCGAACTTATGATAAACGACCCCAATGCCAATTGTAATGATGATGGTAAGTCCGAGTACCACCTTTTCCCAGATACCCGGAAAGGCTATATTATAGTATATAAGTGCTATGATGCCGAAGATCATGAGTGCCAATAATTGAGCAAACACGCCCAAAACTGCTACACTTATAAGCCGGAAGGTGTTTTTTCTTTTCAGGTATAATATACGACCCGGATATTCACCTAAACGGTTTGGTGTGACAATAGAAAATGCCAGCCCGGCTAAAAAACTGGTAAGTGCTTTCCAATAACTAATAGGTGCGGCAGTGCCAGCCAAAATGTGCCATTTGCGAACTTCGAGAGACAGGTTGACTGGCATCAGGAGGATACAGGCCCAGATATAGATCATTGGGCCTACATGTTTCCATGTATCAATATTAAGTGTGCTTAGTTGCTTATGAACCTGCGTGTAGATGCCCCACAACAATAATGCGGAAATTATACCGCCAAACAGGTAATTGAGCCATATTTTGGTATTTTTGTTGAGCACAAACTAATCTTGCAAAATAAACCTCATATTATTTTAGGAATTGACCCAGGTACTCTTGTTATGGGTTACGGGCTTATTGCCATAGACAAAAGTAATGTTTCGCTTTCAGAAATGGGGGTTTTAGAATTATCAAAACATCATGACCATGCCCAACGGCTTGAATTAATATTCAGAAAAATAGAAAGTCTAATAAAAATACATAATCCGATTGCTGTGGCGATAGAAGCTCCGTTTTTTGGCAAGAACGTACAAAGTATGTTGAAGCTGGGACGGGCACAAGGTGTGGCCATAGCTGCGGCTATGATGTGTGGGTTACAATCGCATGAATATGCACCCAGGAAAATAAAGCAATCTATAACCGGTAGGGGAAATGCTACTAAAGAACAGGTATGGCAAATGTTGCAACACATATTGAAGTTTAATGAAGATGTAAGATTTCTGGATGCTACGGATGCGGTAGCTGTTGCTTTGTGCCATCACTACCAAAGTAAATTACCCGTAGCACCCGAAGGGGGAATGAAATTGAAAAGAAAGCCCAATAAAAAATCGAATAGTTGGGAATCATTTTTAAGTTTAAACCCTGACAGGATCAAATAAGAATTCTTCACTATTGTGAATAAATTTACTACCATTGCAGAGGCTAATTTCATATATTGCAGAATAGATGGAATCTAAGATGGTTATAAAACCTATTTAGAAATTATCTTATTGTACTGAGTTATTGAATGATTTTTAAAAACGATGTACATTTATACTTTAAGATTTAAGAAAAAATAATTCACACATGGCTGAATCCAGAGCAAAAATTTTACTTGTAGAGGATGATCCTACTTTAGGATATGTAGTAAGAGATACCCTGCAAAAAAAATGGCTTCGAGGTAGTGCATTGTACTGATAGTGAATCGGGATGGCAGCAATTCATGAAGAACAATTTCGACATTTGCCTGCTTGACGTGGTTTTACCTAAAAAAGATGGTATGTACCTGGCTAACCAGATACGCCAGAAGAACGAAGCTATTCCAATATTGCTATTGACTTCAAAATCAATGGATGATGATAAGATCGCAGGTTTTAAAAGTGGTGCGGATGATTATATCACCAAGCCATTCAACATGCAGGAATTATTGTTGCGTGTAGAGGTTTTCCTGAAGCGCACTAAAAAGAAAGAAGATAATACCCCTGTTGAGTTTAAACTCGGTGATCTTGATTTCGATTTTAATAATTTGGCATTGCGCAATGATAAAGTGGAACATCAGCTCACACAACGCGAGGCCGACCTGATACGTTACTTGTGCCTGAATGCTAACCGCGTGCTGAAAAGGGATGAGATATTGATGAATGTATGGGGTAAGGACGATTATTTCCTGGGTAGAAGTATGGATGTATTCATTACTAAGGTTAGAAAATATTTGAAAGATCAAAAAGGAGTGGAATTACAGACCATACACGGTATTGGTTTCAAGTTTGTATACACCCCATAGGTTTTTATAAAAGATTTTAAAAAAGCGTTCTGTTTTACAGAACGCTTTTTTTGTTGGTATTCCTGTCCTAGGAGACTCGCTGGGGACGGAACCAGTTTGAGTATAATTCAAATAATACAAAAAGCCTCCAAACGGAGGCTTTTTGATATGTTGTTTTGGTTAAATTAAAGTTGAGTAGCGGTATAAACTACGCTAGTAGCATATGTACCTGCAGGGTATGCAAAACCTGGGGTTGCATTGTATTGTACACTGAAGGTTTGATTACCACCATATGTAGCATTGGTGATCAGGTTCTGTGCAGTGCTTGTT
>Ga0207151_1182_pt1 | contig 13261 bp, 6 predicted proteins | sample Alteio_BWMinHeat_29_FD_153523 | JGI IMG/M metagenome (GOLD analysis project Ga0207151, IMG submission 153523) | Enriched cells from forest soil in Barre Woods Harvard Forest LTER site, Petersham, Massachusetts, United States -... | ecosystem: Environmental > Terrestrial > Soil > Temperate forest >... | reverse complement strand
AAAAAACATTGTGCCCCACCCCAGATATTGCGTATGTCGCCCCAAGCCGGCGCTATACGTGACATCAGAAAAAACCCCATCGCCTTCGTTGCGATACAGGGTTGGAGTGTCATCTGAAAAATTGGTCTTGAAAATGTCGAGCCGCCCGTCACCATTGTAATCTGCCACTGTAGTTCCCATGCCGGCTTGCTCGCGTCCGTCTTCGTTAAATGCCACGCCATCCATGACCGCCACGTCCGTGAAGGTCCCGTCTCGATTGTTGTGATAAAGGATGCTCGGCGCGCTATCACAGGCCACGTAGATATCCGGCCATCCATCGTCGTCAAAGTCCAATGTGGAAACACTGAAGGCGAAGTGCCCGTTGGTGCGATCAATATGGGCCTTGGTGGTGACATCCGCGAAGGTGCCGTCACCCCGGTTTTCATAGAGGATATTCTTTGAACCGCGCAGTCCACGCGGTCCACACATCACCGGCACTCCCTTCCATGTGCAGGATGTCTCTTCGCCAGGGGCAGGAGCCGTGGACAGGTTAAAATCCACGTAATTTGCAACGAATAGATCCAGGCGTCCGCGACGGTTGAAGTCAATAAAGGCACAGCCGGTACCCCAGGCTTTTCCAGACCCGGCTACCCCAGCTTTCTCGGCCACTTCCGTGAAAACGCCGTGGTCATTGTGATAGAGACGATTCTTGCCATAGTAGGTGACGTAGAGATCTTCCCATCCGTCATTATCGTAGTCTCCGACGCAGACTCCCTGGCCCCATCCCGTCGCAACGATCCCGGCCTTCACGGTCACATCGCTAAAAGTTCCATCGTGATTGTTGTGATACAAATGGTTCGTGGGAGCCTTATCGGGGCTGAAGCCCTCGAGCGTTGTACCATTCACGATGAAGATGTCCGGCCATCCGTCGTTGTCATAGTCGAAAATGGCGATGCCGGTTCCGGTCGTCTCGATGATGTATTTCTTGGTGTCCACTCCGCCGAAAACATTGGTCATCGTTAGCCCCGCCTTCTCACCGATATCCGTGAAACTGGCCATGGGGTTTTTTGCGCCTTGCAAGACTGCGGGCTCCTGGGCTGCAAGGGCCAAAGCGCCGGCCAGCGCCAGGAACCCTGCCGAGCCATTGACTAACCGGCCCACGATGGAGCTGTTAGACCATGGGTTGCGACGATTCATAAGGTTCCTCTTGATGCACGGGCTTAGTCTTTCTTGCTTTGCTCAGGCATTTGCCATTCCGGTAGCACGAAGTCACCCAACAGATCGCCCTCTGTGGCTGGCGGTGCCTCGGCTGAAGTCTCCGCATACTGCGCGGCGCGCTTGGCATCTCCTGCACGTCGATAAGCCTGGCTGAGCAGCCGCCGCGCCTGAACGTTGCCCGGGCTCAGATGCAGCGCTTCTTCCAGTTCAACGATCGCATCCCTCACCCGCCCCACGGTCAGCTCGCTCTTTCCCATCTCCAAATGAGCTTCGGCGCTACTCGGGTTGAGTCGTATTGCTTCCTGGAACGCGGGGATTGCCTCTCCCTGTTTGCCTGCGCGGTCGAGGGATAAGCCTCGAAAATAGCTGAGGAGAAACATTGCTCCCAACTTCTGCTCTGCGGCAGACAGCTCAGAGGCAGCCTCTTCAGCCCGACCCATGCGCAATAGCACTTGCGCCAATCCAATGTAGCTCGTCGGCAAGGGATCACCGGCCTCCACGAGATTCCGAAAAACAGTCTCCGCCTCCTGGTAATGTCCAGCCGAAAGGTTCGCCGCTCCAAGCCGCAAATGCAAAGCGTAGGAGTTAGGACCAGCTCGAAGGCCATCCTGAACCGCGGAGATCGCTTCGGCGAAGCGGCTCAATTCCATCAATTCGCGCGTCAAATTGAGCCAGTGTTCTTCCCGGTCCGGGGCGAGCGCGGCTGCGCGGTGCAGGGCATCCACGGCTCGATCACCCTGGCCGAGCCGGGCGTATGCAATCCCGGCCAAAGACCACCACGGGACGATCTGGCCAGATTCCCATCGCGTGGAAGGGTGGACGCCGATGAAGTCTTGGACTTGACGAGCGGCTTCCTCGTATCTTCCGGCAGAGAGGTGGGCAAGCGCCAGATCGAACTGGGCCCAGGGAGCATGGCCGGGGCCCTGCCGAGCGCTCAATTCTCGTAAAAGAGCGATCGCGTCGTCATTCTCGCGGACGGCCAAGAGAAGCGAAGCGACACGTGCAGATTGAGCCTCGGGGAGCAGGAATGAAGCCAACTGATGAAGCGTCTTCCGCGCCTCTTCTTGTCGCCCGAGCGCTAGATATCCCTCCGCGGCTTGTATTAGAAAACCTGGTTCGCGAGGCCACGGTACATCCGACAACTCCAACTCCCGAAACGCATCCGCGTAGAACTGTCCATCGAGTTGCACTCTGCCGAGATAATAGTGGGCAAAAGAGTCCTTGGGCGAGAGTCCCACGGCGCGCACAAGTGCCCTGCGCGCTCGCTCAAGGTTGTGCTCGGTCCACTCAAGGTACCCGAGATTCCGGTAGGCATCCTCCAGGAGAGGGTCCAAGCGAATGGCCTCCTGGTACTCGGCACCAGCCTCCGTGTCTTGGCCCAAGCGAGCGAGGACGATCCCCCGAAAATTGTGGATTCTAGGGTTGCGGGGGTTCTCGCGTTCGGCGGCGGTAAGTTCCACGAGCGCTGCTTCCGGTCGATCCTCCTTTAACAAGCTAAGACCCTTCTCGAACGATTCTCCTTGGCCAGTGGAGTCCTTGTGGAGAGTCCGCTGCTGGTTATTGTCCGACCAACAATGGGAAATCCGAGGAAGTAACAGTCCAGTCGCCCAAAGGCAAGCACCAAGACCAAGCAATCGAGGCTTTAATCTCATCTGACGGTCATTTGGTATCGCCATAGACAGAAGCTGCGAACCTCGTCTCTGCGATTCCATCGAAACTCGGTGACTCGACACGCTAACCGCACTTGACGCGGGCCACGATAGTGTTTTGCGGACTGCCGGTGCGCCTACGGTTCCTGAGTCAGCCTCTCAACTTCTTCCAATCGTTCCCTTTGCTTCTCGAGTTTCCTGTGTGATTCCGCGTTCAGGGCCGTTGAGAGCTCAAACTCACGCGAGGCCTCCTCTTTTTGCCCAAGTGCCTGATAGACTCTGGCGAGCTTGTAGTGTACCGAGCCGTCATGGTCGGCCGCGACGGCGATCTTGAATTCCGCTTCTGCCTTCGGGTAGTCGCGCAGTTCGGAATAGGCCGTACCGAGATCACGATGGATGGCAGGGTTTTGAGGATTCGCTGCGAATGCGCGGCTCAGAAGGGGGAGGGCTTTGTCCGGCTGGTGCTCCAGAAGGTAGGTGTTGCCGAGGTCGTTGAGCGCGCCCGCGTGTCGTGGATTCAACGCCAGCTCGGCCTCCAGCTCCTGACGTGCTTCAGGGACTTTGAGATCCTTCCAGAGCAGGTGGCCCAGGCTGTAGTGCAAATTTGGCAGAGATGGTTTCAAAGCCACAGCCAGGCGATATTCTTCGATGGCTTTTCCATCGTTGCCCTTTGCGGCATTCAAATCACCTGTAAGCTGATGCAAGCGGTAAGAGTTCGGATCCGCTTGGAAGAGACTGAGATAAGACACGGTGGCTAACTTCTCATAACAACGCGCCCGCCAATAAGATGCCTCCTGAGAGTGCTGGTCAGCCGGCGCCAGTCCGGAAAGCAATTTGAGAGACGCTTCGCAATCCCCCGCTTCAAACAGTGCGCGAGCGAAAGCGTAGCTGGACTTCGCGGACGGCCGAGACGCCAAAACCTGTGGCGCGCAATGAGCAAAAGCTGTGAATTGCTCTTGCATGAGCGCCTGTTGGATCTTGGCTTGTGAACAGTCCATCGGCGAGGGCACGGCCTCGGAGGAAGAAAGGGCGCGTTCGCCCTCGGAAACTTGCGATGAAGAGTTCCCGCTTTGCATGGCGAGAAATGCGAGCGCTAAGTGAGCGACCGGAGTGTTGCGTCGCTCGAATTCCGGGGCAAGTTTCTCGATGTCTTCGCGCTGGGCATCCGGGAGCAGCTCAAAAGCAGCATCGCCTAATGCCGTCTCTTGGATGCCGAGGACTCTTTCCGCCTGCAGGTCGTCCTTGACCATTGCGGTGTCCCAGTCCTGGAGAGAACCCTCGACCTCGCCCAGGATGAGTTTGGTCTCGCCCCGGCGCACGATTGCCCGCAGGCTATTGGGCGTAAGGTGTAGTTCTTCTTCAAATTCATGGCCGGCTCGCGTAAGTTTTCCTGCTCGCAACAGCACCTCACCCAGCTCCACATGAAGGCCTGGAGTATTAGGCGAAGCATCCAATGCATTCTGAAAATGAATCACAGCAGAGGGCCACTCACCGCTCGCGGCGTAGCTTTCTGCTAGCAGTTGCTCGGAGCGCGCAGAGTGTGGTGCCTTTTTTTGGAGTCGCGCGACCTCGTCTTTTCCCAAACGCTCATAAGCCTGACCAAGCAGATAGAGCAGATCAACGTTTTGGGATTGCAGAGTGAGTGCTTTTCGAAGGGTCGTTACTTCAGCATGAAACTCACCGGACATTTCCTGGGCCGTCGCCAACCAAGACCAGATGTCGGGTCGTCGAGGATCTTGCTTGGCTGCAGCCTTCAAATAGGGGAGAGCTTTAATCCCTTCGCCATTCTTGCAATAGTCAACGCCGAGGAAAAAATTCGCACCGGCCAGCGTGGGCTTAAGGTGAAGCGCACGCTGAAACTCGGTCATCGCGACGGAAATCTGATCTTGCAGCTGGTAGACCAGTCCGAGATTCATGTGAACTTCGGCAAAATCAGGCCTTATTTCAAGCACGGCTCGGTATTCTCGCTCTGCTGTGACATAGTCACTGTTTTTCTGGGCCTGTTGCGCAGCGGCAAAGTGCGCCTCCACAGTTGAAGCAATTGCCAGGTGCGAGGCGTCCGTTTGTCCCGCGATTTGAGAAGGGCTGGCGGCGAGCAGTAGACCGATGGCAACAAAACCACTCCCGGCGGCCGTGAGAGTTCGGAGGTACCCAGGGAGGATACTCATAAGTTGCATCCAACCCCCCAGCTAGGCTTGCAATCCATGTCAGTTCTGGGGCCCATGCTGAAGAGTTTTGTCCTTCTCCAACTGTGAAAGCCTTTCAAATTCTGCGAACTCTTTCGAGCTTGCTTGTGAGTTGCGAAGTTCGCGATAAACCTGGGCCAGCAAGTAGTGTGGCTGCGCAGCCATGGGATCCGCCTGGATGGCAGTCAGGAATTCCGTCTTTGCTTTTTCGGGTTCGTTTTCGCCTCGGTAGCATTTCCCGAGCAGCACGTGTAACTGCGGTATGTTGGGCTGTCCCTTCTCCGCTACGCTAAGGTATCCATGTGCTTCCGCAAAGCGCTGGTCGTGAACCGCGATATCGCCGAGGTACAAGTTGGTCAGCGCGTCATTCGGGTTTTCCTTCAGAGCCGCCATAAATTCTTTCTCGGCGGCATCCAATTGATGCTGGACCCAATACGCTATTCCCATGGCATAATGAATTCCCGTGGCGTCCGGACGTTTCGCAAGTGCCGCCTGGTACTCCTTGATGGCTTCAGCGTGTCGTTCTTCATCCGCGTAAACCTCTCCCATCAGGGCGTGCAGCTGGAAAGAGTCCTGGTCCAGCGCCTTTAGACTCTCAATCGACTGAAGCGAAGCGTTCTTGTAGATCCGGGCAAGCTGGTAAAGAGCATCCGCGTCCTTTGGATTATCAGCAACTGCGCGGTTCAGTTGCGAGATGGATTCCTCGATCCGGCCGGCAGCCTGGAGAGCCAGCGCGAGGTAGTATCGGCACCGGGGATGCGGTTTAGAATTTGCGAGTTCCAATTCGAACCATCGGATCGCTTCGTTGATTTTGTTTTCGCCGAAATAGGAGACGCCCAGGAAAAAATTCACGTCGCGATAGCGCGCATCTTGGGCCAGTACCTGTTTGAAACTCTCGACGGACTCCCCGAATTTCAGTTCCGTCTGTTGAAGTATGCCGAGACGCTTGAGGGTTTCAAGATTGCCTGGGGCCAGCGCCAGCGCCTGCAAGTAAACCCGCTCCGCCGCCTGGTAATCTCCAGTCTTCTCGACGGCACGCGCTTGTTCGAGAAGGGCTCCAACGTCGCTTTGCGCGCCCACAACGGGCGCTACGGGAAGGACAATGGCAATCAGGAACGTCAGAACGATCCACAAACTGGTAGAAGCGCTTAAACGGAAATCACATGACCGCCAACGTATAGCCAGGGACATCTCGCTCTCACTCGGCAGTTCGTTCCTGCCCAGCATACAAGCGGCGGTCCTCAGAACAAAACAAAATACACCAGAAAGAACAGCAATCCGCTTGCGACTCAGCTCGGAAAAAGACATGCCTAGTCATTGTGGAACGTCCTGGAGATGCGTGGTGCCTTCGCGGGACTCCTGCCATCGAAACACAAGTAGGAATCGGGCAGCTATTCGACGCGGCGGACCGCTACGAGAGTCGCAGAATTGGGCGCTCCGGAAACCGTCCGGGATCGAATAAGGGCTTCAAACCAGATACTTTGAGAGAGATGTTCCGAGGCAGATATGCCGAGCGCGCTCATGAGTTGACGCCGATTGTCCTCATCTGCAAGGAACCGACCAGCCGCTTCCGTACCTTCCTGCTGAAGACCTTGGAAGGCCAGCACGCTTCCGTCGCCCGTCGCATTTGGGAGAAGAGAAATCGTAGCGTAATCTTCTCCCATGGTTCCTGTCCACCGCAGGCCTTCATATTGTAGTTGCTCACCGGGTAAAGGCCTCTTGTTCAGAAATACCTTGGGGCTTTTTCCGACGATGACCTCACTCTCACGGAAATTGAGCTTGTCCTGTAGAAGCGTCACCCAGGGATTAGAGCCAGGGCTTCCAATGAAAATGCAATTGTTATGGTCCAGGTCGCGCATCCTCAGGTCCCGTGGATAGCGCACGGACACCTGCGATTGCAGTCCACCCGCCATTTTGAAAAGGGAGACGACATCCGCTACATCCGCGAAGGAAGTGAGCGTCGAGTTCGAAATATACTCACTTAGTCGAGAATCGGCTTCACCCATCTTGCTGGCGGTGGTGCTCCGCATAAAATCCCGGCGGAGATACTGGTCGAGAGATCCTGGCTGACTCGCGAGGATACGGGACATTCCATAGTTGCTGTCGGCTACCACAATGATCGTCTGATGTCGCGCATCGAAAATCTGAGAAGACGGCCAAGATAAAGAAGCGGTGCCAGGCACCGTGCCAGAGGTCCGGTGAGTGAGGACGCGGTAGGACAACACGGCGCATAGAGCGGTCAGAATGGCGCATAGGACCCAAGGAACCGCCGCTCGGCGGCGCCAAGCCACGACTGAATTCACCGTAGATGCAACTGCTGGCGGGAGGTCGTCAGATTTCAGAACCGTTCTGAATACCGGTGCGTAAGAGCCTTTAGGTATGTCCAGTATAAGCGGCTCATTTCGACCTTCTTCATGGAAATACTCGTGAAGTTTCAGGCGCAGTTGCCGAGCGTGTACCCGCACGGAACTGTCCTCCAGCGGACTGTAATCGGAAGGCTTGTGGAACAGGGCGTTGCCGATGTGTTGCTCGGTCAATTCGTGCGCATTCCCGTGAATGGTCTGCTCGGTGATGAACTGCAACAAATCTCTGAGCCGAGTGCTTTTCTGAAAGGGTGGACTGGATACAATTCGTTGCACTAGCTGCCAACGCTTATCGGCAAGGAGGTCGTCAGAGGCTGGTGGGCGTGAAACGCTCGTTTGCGGTGAGCCCATACTCTTATTTCAATTGAAGGCCCAAATTTTATCACAGAGCTTTTTCAAGTCAAGTAACTAACACCCTTCTTTCCAATGATTTCGCGCCGATTGCGTGGGGGGCGAACGCCGGTGAATCACCTTGGCTTGACGGGCCAGATCCCTGTCCTTTGGGTACTCGAGAGGCCCACGATTTGTCCACTTTCAACGGACAGAGGGCTAGCTTCGGTCGTAATGGGATTTTTGGGCGTTGCTCGAATGTTCGGGGTAGACGGGCCACCCTTACCGATACGAGACTGGCAGTCTCACAAGTTTGTCTAAATCATCGAGGGATAGCGGCAAGGTATGAACAACAGATTCATTTCGCGGCGTCGGTTTATCGAGAGCTCTGTCACGGGTGGTCTGGCTGTTGGCCTGGGATTAAAAGCCGAACCTTTACGCGGAGCCGCCTGCGCCGTGCCTCCCGGCCTGGATGGGTTGACGTTACAGGTTGCGGGAGACGCCAAACAGGGCTATGGGGCCTTCCTTTTCTTCAACGGCCAGCCCGTTATGCGGCACAACCACGGGGGAGAATTTTCGGCGGTGTTCCAAAACGAAGAGCGCAGCCTGGAAGATCGTATTAGCGATTGGAAGGCCGCCTCGTGGACGGGCGATGCCACGCACTTGACCCTTGACGGTGAGTGCAAGCTCAAGAATCTAAACACCACGGTGTTTGTGCAGGTGAGCTATGAGCGAATCACTCCCCGTTTGGTGCGAAAGAAGATCCGGCTCCGCCAAGCCGATATGTTCCTGCTGTACTACCAATTGAGCAATCGCCTGGAGCCCCAGGAAAGACCCGCAAAGCTGTGGAGTTTCGATCAATTGGACTGGCAAGGCGGAGCGTTGCACGAATATTTTCCAGCCGCCGGGTTCCGCATGAAAAATGGTCTTTGCGTCGGCTTGCTGACGGACTCCGGCTACCGCAATCAATGGACGCGAATCGTCCGCCGGGACGGCAGGCCTGTGAAGCCTGCGCCACGACGCATTCCGGATGCCAATCTTTATTCCGGTTCGTCTCCCGAGGAGCACCGTGGCGGCAACTACTTTGTACAGCAAACTTTCGGTGAAGTTATGCAGCAGATCGCCGGAGAGCATTCTGCGGAAACCATAGTGCTGCCGGAGGTTTCGTCCTGGAAAACACTTGGCGAGGGCAGTCTGGACGAAGGCGACGGTGTTGCCATCCTGTCCGCACGGAGTACCGAAGACGGTGCAATTATTCCCTTCGGGGTAAAAGGCCCCGCGGTCCTCTCGGTACGCATGGAGTATCGGTCGGCGGCTCCGATGTCCCTTGGGGTTTGGAGAGTGGATGAGCAATTGCAGAAGTTGGACGATGTCACTCTCTACAACGATGGCGTGCCGGAATCGCCAGTGGCGTGGTCCGAATTTCAAACGACGGTGTTTGTTCCAGGATCGCGAGGATACGGCAGCGCTCTTTTCCTCTCCGTTGCTCCTTCCGAGCAAGCCCTGAAAGTGGAGGCACCAGGCGGGTTGCTAAAGATCGAGGTACGCGGGTTGCAGGTCCACCAAATATCTACCCGCTCTGAACCATACCATCGTTTGGAAATGGATCACGCCGAGGAGAAAACCATATTCGTGTTTGCGGATGAAACGATACCAGACACGGTGCGAGGTCACCGGCTCTCGTGTCAACTTTACCTGGCGGAAGGTCTTGGTTTCAAAGGCGGGGAAACCGAAAAAGTAGTTTACGCGGACCTCATGATGCTCTGTTGGATTGCCGGACCCGAGAGTTTCCGGCCGATCCTTGCACCAAGCATCTGGTATTCTGCGGCGGGCGAGATGTACCTGCGCGACAGTTTCTTCGCGTTGAACGGGATTCACAACCGGCAATTGAATGAAAGCGTATTTGGCCTTTGGGGCGAGAATCAGGGATCGGACGGCTCGATCAACACGCTGGTGGAACCCAATCTCGCCAACGTGGAGCGCAAATCGAACGATTCGACGCCCCTTTGGCTACTGTGGGCATTCTTGAATCGTCGGCGATTCGGCACCAAGTTGCCGATGGAAAGGGTGCGGAAAGCGGCGGAATACTGTCTTCGAACATACGATCCCCGCCGCGAAGGCCGCTGCTGGGCGCAGTTCGTCATGGGCCAGCTCGATGTAATCCAATACCCGGAGGGTACGTCCAGCATCTGCGAAAACCAGGGAATGTTAGCGGTCACGTTGCGGGTGATCAAGGAACTGCAGATTCCCGGTGTAAGTGAAACGATCTCCGAGAAAGTTCTTGGCCAGGCAGAAGAACTCTATCGCAGCTACTACGACCCCGCCAGAAAGTTTCTGCGCCCTGCGCGCCACATAGCAGATGCCATCGGATTCGCAGAAATCTTCCCGGAATATCTTTCTCTTTGGCTGTTCGGACGAAAAATCCTCACGGACGAGATCGTCGTGAACCATCTCGATCGCATTCCGGCGATGGTGTCGCGGAAAGATTGCCCGCATCCTGAGGTCGTTGGCACGGTGCGGCCAATTCTCATCGGACTCCCGGAAGGAGGCCAGGGGTGGAGTTACTTCAACGAGCGCTGGCACCCGATGATCAGCAATTCCTTCGCGGCTAGTTACATAAATCACGGGATGGACGGGATCTATTACAACGGAGGCAGTTGGATGCGGATGGAAGTCTGCGGATACGTTACCGGAAAGCTTCACGGATGGAGCGGCGCCACGAAGGCCATTCGAAACAGGCTCTGGGCAGAGCTCCATGTTGCCTCCGACTTCCCGACCAGCCAGGAATACCTCGCCACCGACGCGGCGCACCCGTTCTTTGGCTACCATCGCGTCTTTGCGTGGAATTCGTTTATCCTTCAAGCACTCGAACAGGCGGCCTGGCGGACTCCGGAAATGGATCCTGACCATTTCACGAAATGATTTCCCGGCGGGAGAGATGCCGGCGATTCACTGCAAAGTCTGGAAGATTCCGAGCGCTGGAAGAAAGAGCGAATGCAAACCTTCCGGAAACAAGTGAATAACCCGCTTCTTTTCTGTTGTTTTACAACATTAACAGGGTTGCTTTAGGACCTTCCCCTCCAGTGAATCACCATGAATTCACGTGTTAGACCCTTTCCTTGAAATTCCCAGGCCTGCAAAGTAGATAACTGGATTGCGGGCACGCCATTATCTTGGTTTATCTGGGGTGTACAGTTTTGAACATCATCTCTTGCGCCCTAAGCAGAGACTTATCCGAATTGGTTGGGGGGAGAAATTCAGTGAAAAAATTGATCTGCACTCTCGCGTTTTGCCTGATGGTGTCAACCGTGTCTCTTCGCGCTCAGACCACAAATGGTGGCATTCAGGGCACTATAACTGACCCGAGCGGCGCTGCGGTCGTCGGAGCGAGCGTGACGGGTCGAAATATGGATACCGGCCTTAGCTTCACAACCACCACAACGGATGCCGGCATTTATTCTCTGCCAAATCTCCCGCCAGGTCGCTACTCCGTAGTTGTAGAGGTGCCAAACCTGAAAAGGTACTCTCGGGAAGGCGTTACGGTCGTAACCGGCACGGTAGTCTCCTTGGACATGGAGATGCAGATTGGCACGGTCTCCGAAAACGTGACTGTTAACGCCGACGCCAGTCAGCTTCAAACCGCGACCTCCGACATCGGAACAACCGTGCAGTCGACGCTGGTGGCCAATTTGCCGCTAGAAGTCTCCGGTACAATTCGTAACCCCGTGCAGTTCATCGAGCTGGTTCCCGGATTTGTGGGCGGCGTTGCCAACAATCCTGGAAGCAATTCGAGTGACGACTTTAAGGTGAACGGCGGTCAGGAAGGTGGAACCGACGTGCTGGTCGACGGCGTGTCTATCTCGCTGGTCTCTGCGAACACGCAATGGAATAAGGGAGTTTCAACGGAGGGCGTACAGGAATTCAAGGTGCTGCAGAGTAACTTTTCTCCAGAGTACGGGGAATCTGGTGACGGCATTGTAAGTCTCACATTGAAATCTGGAACCAACGAGTTACACGGCTCTGCGTACGATTATTTGCGGAATAAGTCACTGGACGCGAACAGCTGGAAAAACAATCTCCTCGGTTCACCGAGGAGCGTCGATACGCAAAATGACTTCGGCGCTACCGTAGGCGGTCCTGTCTTTATCCCCAAACTTTATCATGGTAGGGACAAGACGTTCTTCTTCTTCGATTATGAGGGATTCCGCTTGAGAAACGGAGGGACCGGAACGCAAAGCCTTCCTAACGAAAACTTCCGCAAGGGCAACTTCTCCGCCTTGCTCCCCGCCGTACAACTTTACGATCCCACCACACATGCGGCGATCCCTGGCAACATCTTGACGAACGACCCTAATTTCAAGCCGAGCGCGGTGATGACCAAGGTTTTTGCACTGCTGCCGCCCACAAACGGCAGCCTTACCAACAACGTAGCCGACCACACCGTTTCGAGCACCACAGCCAACTTGTTCGATGTAAAGATCGATCACGTGTTTTCTGAGAGGCACCGTATCTCCGGCGGATTTGATTACGATAACACCAGGACAGGTGGGACTTCTGACCTCGGACCCATCTTCGGCCAGAGCATTCCCCAGGACACGCGCTACGCGCGTTTCAGCGACAATTATGTTTTCACCCCGTCGCTCGTGAATCAGTTCCTCTTCGGGTTTAGCCGCCGTTACCGTGCCGAGGGTTCGAACAGTATTGGCCTCGGGTTTCCAGCAAAAATCGGACTTACGGGTGTCAGTAACGCTACTTTTCCGTGCATCAAGTGGGGGGGCGGCTTCAATTACAACGTGAACAATTGCGGTGATTCTGAATTTGCGGACAACGTCTACCAGGTCAATGATTCCGTGAGCTGGGTCAAAGGCAAACACAACTTGAAGTTCGGCGGCGAAGTCCGCATGCTCCAATTTAACGTGCGGCGGCTGACCCAAGGTTCTGGAGAGTTTGATTTTAGTCCCGCTCAGACCAGCAGCACCGGCACCGCGACGGGAGTGGGGGGCGACGCGGTGGCCAGCTCACTCTTCGGCCTTTCGGATACCACCACACTGAACTATGGGGCTTTCAGTGGTGTTCGATACAAGGATTTCTCGTTCTACGGGCAGGACTCCTATAAATTCAGCTCCCGCCTCACTCTGAACTACGACCTGCTTAGAACCGTGGGTGCCGCGGACCTCAGCTCACATCGATTCAAGCGACGACCGCAAAGTCGCTGGCGCCAGGGAGCCAAGCTGGCCATTTAGACCTCGGCGGTGCGGCAGCTTCTGTCCGTCAGGAATTCTGGAATATTTCCCATTATTCGCCGCGTACCCCTTCCAGCGAACCTGGTATTCCCACAGCACCCTGATGTTAAACCAAATCGAACCGAAAGGACTAAGCACATTTTGGGCATCTGCCCACTCTCACAAATTTCTGCCTGTGCTGCAGAGTGCGGCAGCCATATCTTCCTGTGTGCTCGCAGTCATCGTTCCAACCGCAAGGTGTTTAAGATGCATGGCAAGCACGGAAACCCCATAAAGAGATCTTCGCAAACTAT
>Ga0207151_1181_pt1 | contig 13283 bp, 9 predicted proteins | sample Alteio_BWMinHeat_29_FD_153523 | JGI IMG/M metagenome (GOLD analysis project Ga0207151, IMG submission 153523) | Enriched cells from forest soil in Barre Woods Harvard Forest LTER site, Petersham, Massachusetts, United States -... | ecosystem: Environmental > Terrestrial > Soil > Temperate forest >... | reverse complement strand
ATAACCATGCCAGAAGACTCTTCAGGCACTTCAATATGCACACGCTCGATCGGTTCCAACTTAACTCCATCAACCTGCTTGATTAGAACGCGCGGACGCGAAACGCTAAATTCATAACCCTCGCGCCTCATGGCCTCAATCAACACTGCAAGATGTAGCTCTCCGCGACCTGCCACAGAAATCTTATCGGGATCAGTCGGAGACTCTTCAATTCGCAGAGAAATATTGGAACGCTTCTCTTTTTCTAAACGAGCGCGAATCTTATTCATGGTGACATGCTTGCCACTTTTTCCAACAAAAGGACTGCTATTCACGGTGAAGTCAATGGCTAGGGTGGGCTCATCGATTGCAATTTTAGGCAATTGAACAACACTTTGTGGATCACAGATTGTATCTCCAATTGTGACCTCAGGGATGCCTGAAAGGCTAACGATATCTCCGGCGCCCGCTTCTTCAAGTTCAACTTTATTGATCCCAAGATGCCCTTCGATTCGCACAATAGTACATTTCGTCTGCTTGCCGGTCTCATCAATATGCAGCACTTGCTGCCCCTTGCGGATAGTCCCCTGCAAAATCCGCCCACAAGCTTGCCTGCCGACATAATCGTCATAGCTTATAGTAGAAGCTTGCATCAGGAAAGGCTTCTCAAAACTTCCACTGGGCGCAGGGACGGCATCAATGATCAACTGGAACAATGGCCTCATGTCCTCTCGCGCATCTGTGAGGTGCTTCAATGCAAATCCTCCCAGTCCGGAAGCATAGCAATAGCGGAAGTCGAGTTGCTCATCTGTTGCACCGAGCTCGGCAAACAGGTCGAACGTTTCATTGAGAACGCGATCCGGGTCAGCATGAGGACGATCAATTTTATTAAGGACCACAATCGGCTTAAGACCCATCTTCAAAGACTTTGATAAGACAAATCGCGTCTGCGGCATCGGGCCTTCTTGTGCATCCACCAACAATAGAACACAGTTAACCATGCCTAAAATTCTTTCAACTTCCCCTGAGAAGTCCGCATGACCGGGAGTGTCGATAATATTAATTTTGAACTCGTCGAAATAGATGGAAGTGTGTTTTGCAAAGATTGTAATCCCGCGCTCTTTCTCCTGATCATAAGAGTCCATAACGCGCTCAGGAACATATTGATTGTCCCTGAATACTCTAGAATGCTTCAAAAGACTGTCCAGTAGTGTAGTTTTTCCATGGTCAATGTGTGCAATGATTGCAATATTACGAATTTTTTCTCTAGGATGCATATAAAATTGGGTTTTATTTTTTTAATAACTCGAATATTTTAACATGTAACATTACATATTTACAATGGTATTTGTACTTGCGCTTTTAGCAACACAGCATTAAACTCTTCTTGGCAGGAGATAAAGCGTGGAAATAAATCACTCTCACACCGATTCAGAGCATGAATCACACCTTCCCGTCTCCAACAATCCACTAGAATTCAAAACCAGCCAAATCGAAGACCTCCTCAACGAAAAACTTGAACAGGCCTTCCATAAGCAAACTTTCCTGGTAGCCCTCCACGATATCGCCAAAATCGCCAGCGAACATGATCCCATTGACCTAGCGCATGCTGTAACACGATTGCCTCCCTCTTCACGCGTCATCGTCTACGATAACCTACCCGACCTGGAAGCCAAGATCATTTTCATGATCAACACCACAAACAACACTCGCTCAGCTATCTTTAAGCAGATCGATGACCAAGAGATCAAGCGCCTGATCGAAGAAATGCCTGCTGACGAAGCCGTCTGGGTGCTTGATGACCTTTCTGACCGCCGCCTAAAACGCATTTTGGATATGCTAAGCCCTAAAAAAGCCAGCCGCATTCGCGAACTTCAAAAACACGATCGCCATAGCGCCGGACGCTTGATGTCGAATGAATTCTTCGCATTTCCCATGAATACTACAATTGGAGAAGTGGCCTCACAAGTACGTGACAACCCAGGAATCGACCTAACAGGCAGAATCTTCGTACTGAATGATGATCTCGAACTTGTCGGCTTCGTTCCTGAACGAAATCTCCTTGTTAATCCACACTACCTTCCCATCAAGCAAGTGATGCGCCCAATCCTCCACACCGTCACTGCAAACACCTCCCGCGACGAGGTTGTCGACCTTATAGAAAGGTACAATATTCCCGCCCTTCCAGTCACTGACGAGCACAAACACCTTGAAGGCGTGATCTCTTACGAAGATGCCGTGGATGCCATGAAAGATATCGCTGACGAAACCATCGCCAACATTGCCGGTACCGCCGAAAGTTATAGCGAACACGAACAGCTCTTCAAGAGATTCATCTGGAGGGCTCCTTGGCTCCTAGTAACGCTGTGCGCAGGACTTTTCACAGCTTCTGCCATGGCGCACTTTAGTGGACGCATATGGTTTGCCATCGTACCCTTCTTCGTGCCTCTCATCGCAGGAATGTCAGGAAATGTCGGCATCCAATGCAGTACCATCCTCGTCCGCGGTATGTCTTCCGGAAATCTATCCCCAGGCACCATTAAAGAGGCAATCAGCAAAGAAATGCTCATCGGACTTCTTATTGGAACAGTCTTTGGAGTCACTTGTGGAGTAGTTGTTTCCCTCCTGAATTTTTTCGGTATTCATCATCTCGATGCAGATCCCATTGCTCTAGGTGCAACAGTGACTTTTGGAGTGCTAGGAGCCTGCCTAGTGGCGACTATGCTTGGAACCTTTTCTCCTTTCTTTTTTGCGCGCTTCCGCATAGACCCTGCAGTAGCTTCTGGACCCATTGTCACCGCTTTTAACGATGTTCTGTCAACCCTTATGTTTTTCCTAGTTGCGCGCGCTGTTTACCTATTTTTCAGTTGAGGCTTCCAATGTTTAAAGAATTTTTCAAACTTATCGTGATTAAATTCAAAACCACTCTCTATAACCTTGGAGAGTACTTCAAGACCGTGTATCGCTATTACTCCAATTGGAGATTCGCCAAAATCGACCTCACACTTCTCCTTACCTATTTTTGGAACACTCCCTTTGTCATAAGCAAGCGATTCTTGCAAGAAAAGGGCGCAAACGACCCTTACACATATGGGGAAACCCCTTTAACCACACTAGATGAAATCATGAGGAAGTGCAAAGTGACCTCTCAGGATGTAGTTTATGAACTCGGTTGCGGCCGAGGGCGGAATTGTTTCTGGTTGGACTCGTTCATAGGATGCAAAGTCGTCGGCATAGAATACATCCCTGATTTCATTTCAAAAGCCAATTACATCAAAGATTATTTTCAAGTCGATCAAGTTGAATTCCGCCTTCAAAATATATCTGAAGCCAGCTACAACGATGCCACAGTGCTATATTTATATGGCACATGCCTCGAAGATCCCTTTCTCTTTGCCTTGATGAAGAAATTTGAAGCGCTTCCTATCGGGACAAAGATCATCACAATCAGCTACCCCCTTTCAGACTACTCCAACAAGCCCCTTTGGGAAGTCATGAACCGTTTCCCCGCACGATTCACTTGGGGCACCGCCGACGTCTACCTACAAATAAAGAAAGGATGAAGGCGAAGGAAAGGATGAAGGCTAAAGGATGAAGGATGAAGGCGAAGGAAAGGATGAAGGCTAAAGGATGAAGGATGAAGGAAAGTGACATGTTGGGTATGTGACTGTTCCTTCTGCCTTAATGTTAGAAAAAGAATTTACGAACTTAGCTCGTCACTTTCCTTCATCCTTCATCCTTTAGCCTTCATCCTTTCATAATGCCTTCATCCTTTAGCCTTCATCCTTTCATAATGCCTTCATCCTTTAGCCTTCATCCTTTCATAATGCCTTCATCCTTCATCCTTTAGCCTTCATCCTTTCATAATGCCTTCATCCTTCATCCTTTAGCCTTCATCCTTTCATAATGCCTTCATCCTTTCCTTCAGTACCTGTAGGTGTCAGGCTTGTACGGGCCATCGATCGGAACGTCCAAGTATTGAGCTTGACTGGGTGTTAGTTTTGTTAAGTGCACACCAAGTTTGCCTAAATGCAGACGCGCGACCTTTTCATCCAGGATGCGCGGCAAGCAGTGTACTCCGATTTGGTACTGTTTCGTCCATAACTCAATTTGTGCTAGCACTTGGTTGGAAAAGGAATTAGACATGACAAATGAAGGATGTCCTTGAGCACAACCTAAATTGACCAGACGCCCTTGAGCTAATAGGATAAGGCTTTTTCCGTTATTTTTCCAAACGTAGCGATCCACTTGAGGCTTAATGGGAACGGCCTCAATGTCCGGATTGTTGTGCAACCATGCGACATCAATTTCGCAGTCAAAATGCCCAATATTACAAACAATTGCATGATCTTTCATTCTTTCCATATGTTCGCGACGTACAACTCCACTGCATCCGGTGGCGGTGATAAATATATCGCCAAACTCAACGGCTTCGTCCATTGTAACGATCTGGAAGCCGCGCATTGCAGCTTGGTAGGCGCAAATAGGATCGATCTCACAAATCCACACTCTCGCTCCCATGCCCACAATCGCTTCAGCGCATCCCTTACCAACATCTCCATAACCTGAAATCACCACTTGCTTTCCAGCTATCATCACACCTGTTGCACGTTTGATTCCATCAATTAAAGACTCGCGACAGCCATACAAATTATCAAACTTGGACTTGGTTACGGAGTCGTTGACATTGATCGCAGGAGCTCCTAAGGTGCCTTCTCTATGGCGTCGGATGAGATTGCGTACACCGGTAGTGGTTTCCTCAGAAATACCTTTTATACCATACAGTAAATGGGGAAGATGGTTATGCACATAATTTGTTAAGTCCCCACCATCATCCAGAATCATGTTTAAAGGCTCTTTATCAAAGAAAATGGTTTGAGAAATACACCATTCATATTCTTCTTCACTCATGCCTTTCCAAGCAAAAACAGGAATCCCTTCGGCAGCTACAGCTGCAGCGGCTTGATCCTGTGTAGAGTAAATGTTACAGGAAGACCATCGAACATCCGCACCTAGAGCGCGCAATGTTTCAATCAGAACTGCCGTTTGAATCGTCATGTGAAGGCAGCCGGCAATCCTCGCCCCCTTTAAAGGTTGTATAGGTTGAAACTCTTTCCTGATTGTCATGAGTCCGGGCATCTCTTGTTCTGCCATCTGGATCTCTTTTCGACCCCAAGCGGCTAGTTCCCTACCTTCGCCAGAACCAACATCCAAATCGCGCGCAATTTTATAATTTTTCATATAAACCTATATTTATCTCTTCACCTAAAATTAGTAAAAGAGGAAAAATGACCTTACGAAAGGTACATGTTCAGAGGGGCTGCAGAAATAAAACTTTGGAAATGAATGACTTAAAAACCCTCTGTGATCTCTGTGAGCTCTGTGGTGGTTTTTAACTGGTATGCCTATCGAGGGTAAAAACCACAGAGATCACAGAGATCACAGAGGATATGATGTGATTGTCACATTGTTGTAATTATATTTCCTCCCCGTGAACATGTACTACGAAAGGAAACAATGCTTACACCTAATTTTACCAATCCTCTGGAAGATCGCACAAACACTGTGCGTTTGCCTTCTCCCTGCATCATGGTCATATTCGGGGCCACAGGCGATCTGACAAGCCGAAAATTAGTTCCTGCTCTCTATAACTTAGCATATGACAACCAACTGCCTGCGCACTTCGCTTGTGTCGGATTCGCACGCCGTGATAAATCTAATGACCAATTTCGTGAAGAGATGCGCTCAGCCATCGATAGCTTTTCCCGCAATAAACCGATCGACCCAAATCTCTGGAGCACTTTTCGTGAACAAATTTATTATCATCGCTCCGAATTCCATGACGATGAAGGGTATATCTCCCTACGCCAATTTTTACAGGATCTAGATCGCAAATATGACACCAAAGGCAATCGAGTCTTCTATCTTTCAACGCCTCCCAGCTATTTCCCCATCATCATCGAGAAATTACACCAACATCAACTGATCTATCCTTTTGTCAGTAACGAACATGAACCATGGTCTAGAACTATTCTTGAAAAGCCTTTTGGACAGGATCTGGGAACTGCTATAGAGCTGCAAAATTATATTTCCAAATTCCTGCACGAAGAGCAGACCTACCGCATCGATCACTATCTCGGTAAAGAAACCGTCCAAAATCTTTTAGTCTTGCGTTTTGCAAATCAAATGTTCGAATCCACCTGGAATAATCGTTACATCGATCACATTCAAATCACGGTCAGCGAAGAGATTGGCATCGGCACCAGAGGGCATTTCTTTGAAGAAGCCGGAATGCTCCGCGACATCGTGCAAAATCATATGATGCAACTTCTATCGCTTGTAGCGATGGATCCCCCAGCGAATCTCTCAGCTCATGCCATTCATGATGAAAAGGTAAAAGTCCTTCAATCGATACGCCCCATTCCACACGCCGATGTAGACAAATATGTGATCCGCGGGCAATACGGGCGGGGCTTTGTCAATGGCGCAGCAGTTTGCGGATACAGAGAAGAAAAAGATGTTTCCCCCACTTCATCTGTCGAAACTTTCGTTGCTTTAGAACTCTACATCGACAATTGGCGCTGGTCCGGTGTGCCCTTCTACTTGCGTGCAGGCAAACGTCTGCCTAAGAGAACGACTGAAATCGCTATCGAATATAGACCGGTTCCTTCAGGCTATCTTTTCCAAACGAGCCTCTCAACTGTTGAACCAAATGTCCTGGTCATTCGCATCCAACCGGATGAAGGAATCTCTTTTAAAATGAATTGCAAAGTTCCCGGCCTTTCAGGTTCTCTCCAACCGGTTAAAATGGATTTTCGCTATAGCTCTTATTTTGGGTTAACGCCTCCAGAAGCCTATGAAAGACTGATCTGCGATTGTATGTCTGGAGATAACACCCTCTTTGCGCGGGCTGATGAACTCCTAGCTTCCTGGAAACTGCTCACACCTATTTTAGAACAGTGGTCCAAAGAAACCATTGCCTTTCCCAATTATCAGTCAGGATCTTGGGGTCCCGCATCTGCAGAAAGCCTCTTAGAACGTAATGGAAAGAGATGGAGGTTGCTATGACCAGTTCAAATAAGGATATCGAAATCGCCAACATCGAACAAACCCTGTCCGCTCTACATGAAGCTAAAGAAGGCTGCACCCAAATTCATGCGTCTCTCTTTAATCTGCTGATGTTTGCACAAAATGCTGCTCATGCAGATGACTTAAGATCAATTATCAACGCAATCATGTCTAAGTTCCCTTGTAGAGTGATTATTATCCAACAAACACCGACAGAGGCTCAACCTCGAATTAAGATAGATGTTTCAAGTCAAATCGTAAAGAAAATTGCTTGCGATGTAATAACCGTAGACTCCGCTCCAGAATATATCCAGAGGGTGCCTTTTATTCTGATGCCGCATCTCATTCCCGATCTGCCTCTCTACTTGCTTTGGGGCTCATCTCCCATCGTCGAAGATCCTATTCTCCCCTATTTTCTATCCATTGCCAAGCGCATCATTTTTAGTTTTGATTCCCCACCGCACGATTTACCAAAAGTCACAAGAAAATTGCTGGATCTTCAAAATTCCAAGCCTTTTCTTCAAGTCACCGACTTAGCCTGGACATACATCACAAGCTGGAAATTGATCCTTCAACAAATTTTTGATTCACCCGAAGAAATTAAACGACTCCAAACGGCTACCTCTCTTAGAGTGCACTATAATAGCCAAAAGGGACAGGGAATTACAAACACCGAAAACTCAGCCATCTACTTTGTCTGTTGGCTGGCAACACGTCTGCAGTGGGAAATTGATTCAATCGATTTAGCGAAAGGACAGTTCGTTTTTAAATACAATAAGTCACTGACTGTAGTGACCATTGAGCCCAAAGAAGATCCGGAACGGCCTCCTGGAACCATTGTGAGCCTTGAATTATCCGCTTTAGATGATTACTACTACTCCATTTCCCCAATCCCAAATCAATCAAAAGTAATGGTGCATATCTCAACCTTAATGATTTGCGAACTCCCTTACACCCTTTCTCTACCAAGCCTTAAAAAAGAGTTCCCCTACTCAAAAGAGCTGCTCTATACACCTCTCAGCGATCAATATAAGCAAACGCTAGAGCTTATTGCTAGCCTTTAGCCTTGAGCACTACATTCTTTAATCTGTCTTTGTCTGTTAAACCCACAATGCGTTCCACTTCCTTGCCATCTTTGAAAATGATGATGGTGGGTATCGACATCACCTGAAAGGAGGCCGTTGTGCGCTGAGCCTGCTCTACATCTAATTTAGCAATCGTTGCCTGGCCTTGCAGTTCAGTAGCAAGCTCCTCAATGAGTGGTGCTATGCGACGACATGGTCCGCACCAGTCTGCATAAAAATCTACTAATGTCACACCTTTGGAAATGGTGCTCTCAAAATTATCATCATTCAAATATTTCAGATTCTCAGCCATATATACCTCATGTTAAATGTTCACAAAGTCCTTTCGTGAACGAGCTCGACCTTGCCATAAATATATCCCAAAAGCAGAAATTATACTCAATTTTAAAAAAAGTTGTCAATTCACTTATATCTGTACATATTTTATATTATGTACTATCCTATTAAAACTCTATGGTCTGTACATTGCAAAATCAGAAGTGTTACTTAGTTTTGGCTTACTATCTGTTTACACCGATAGATAACCCACAACAAGAAGTTCTTCTGCACAAAGACTTTTTAAAATCTCTAGATGCCACCTGTCGTATCTATATTTCGGAAAATGGCATCAATGGACAGCTCAGCGCAGAAAAAGAGGATGCCCTGAAATACATGGAGTGGATGCACGCCCGTCCGGAATTTGCCAAAATGGTTTTTAAGCAACAACTCCATCACGAAAATGCTTTTCCACGAGTTACCGTAAAGTACCGTAAACAACTTGTGGCACTAGATGAAACTTATAACCTCGCAAAAGCCGGCGAACATCTCTCCCCATCACGCTGGAAACAGATGCTGGAACAAAATGACAATAAATTGTTACTGGACATTCGCAACGATTACGAATGGAAAGTCGGCCACTTTAAGGGATCTGAATGCCCTCCTTGCGAAACCTTCCGAGACTTCCGTAACTATGCAGAAACCCTACTTCAACGCGTCGACCCTAAAAACACCCCTGTCATGATGTGTTGTACGGGGGGTATCCGTTGTGAACTATTTTCGGCCGTTTTAAAAGAAAAGGGCTTTGAAAAAGTGTACCAACTTGACGGCGGAATCATTAATTATGGACTAAAAGAGGGCAGCAAGCATTGGCTAGGAAAGCTATTTGTCTTCGACGATCGCCTGACAGTCCCCGTAAGTCATGAACCGAGTCCCATCATCGGAGAATGCCATCACTGTAAACAGCCCAACGACACTTACTACAACTGTGCCAACATGGATTGCAATGCGTTGTTTTTATGCTGCAAAGAATGTCTGGAGAAATATTTAGGATGCTGCAAAGATGCCTGTAAAAGTGCTGAAAGGATTCGACCCTATCAACATTGCACTCACAAGCCTTTTCGCAAATGGTATCATTATAGTAACGAAAAGATAAAAAAAGGAGACTAATATGGCGGAACCAAGTTTCTCAATAGCAAAGCCTCGGTGGCAAGAGATGAATGATTGCCTTACAAGAATCTGTGGGAAAGCAGAAACAGCTACAACGCTTTCCAAAAACTTGTCGAAGAGTTTTGCGATTTTTCAGCAATATGTGAAAGAAGGTTTCTCTGCTCCGCAACCCGCCAGACACAGAGTGTATGATAAACGTCCTTACTATGCTGCCTTCCACTCACATGATTTTTGGGACAATCGCGCAGAATATGTTGTTTATACACCTGTCCGACCCACAGTCATCATCATCAGAGAGCGTCCGCGTTACGGCATTTTTTACTTTATGCAAGGAGTCGGTGAACTGATATCTGCATGCACTTCATCGCGCAGAGTCCCTAAAAAATCTGAAAAGGAAAAAGAGAAAGAACAGAACGCCTATGCGGCCGTGGTAGCCGGGATTGCTACCTTTACACTAGTTACACTTAATTTAATCACTTTGGGCGTTACGTTCCGTTGTTGGATACTTCCTACCCTGCAAGATGCAAAAGTAGGTTGGGATAAAGCACACGAAGCCTCGACGATTTCACAACAGCTTGTGGAAACAGCTAGAGAGATTCAAAGACATGTTCTGGACGACGAGGAGACTACCCTTTCAACACATGCAAAAGAACTGCAGAACCGCTTAGAAACCATTGGAAATCGAGAAAAACTAATTCGCTCTGCCCAAGCGTTCGGTTGGATATGTTATTCTATAGGCGCGACCGGTTTCGTGAATGCAGCTGTTTGCGCTATTTTCTGTTCTATCTTTGGAACTGTGCCTGCCACTGCAACACCATTCGCGCTAAATGCATTTGCGTTTTGTGTCGCAAGTTCATCACTGCCAGTCTTAGCCGCCCTAACGGCAATTTCGGCTGTAGGAGCTCTTACCTTATTAGCATGCCGTAAAGCTCAACGACAATATAAAGAGGACGCTGAATTTGGCCTCGTAGCCATTGATAATTTTGTCGCCTCACTACTTGATTTGGATGACCAGCCCGGCGCAGCACCTGTCCCTAGACCTAATCGTCCGCCACCTGAAGTCCCCGCCGACACACATGAAGAACCAGAGCCAAGCTCGATACTAGCACAGGGCCCAATACTAGAACCAAGTGCACCACCGGCATAAGGGAAGGATGAAAGAAAGGATGAAGGCTAAAGGATGAAGGATGAAGGAAAGGATGAAGGCTAAAGGATGAAGGATGAAAGAAAGGATGAAGGCTAAAGGATGAAGGATAAAGGCTAAAGGATGAAGGATGAAAAAAGTGTCATGTTAAGCTGTCGTGACTATATTTTAGCATTATTTTGTGAGCCAAATATCGTTGATACCATATGCGTAAGGTTTTTTCATCCTTCATCCTTTAGCCTTCATCCTTTCCTTCATCCTTCATCCTTTAGCCTTCATCCTTTCTTTCATCCTTCATCCTTTAGCCTTCATCCTTTCTTTCATCCTTTAATATGACGTTTGTTTCTGTGGTTTTAGATCTCGCGATTGACAAGGCTCTTGATTACAGCGTGCCTCCCGAATGGCAAGGCAAACTGCTTCGAGGAGCGCATGTCGAAGTGCCTGTGCGCAATAAAATGCATTCAGGATATGTCCTGGAATTAAAAGAGAGTTCTTGCTTTTCTCCTGTGAAGCCTGTTCATGGGATTCTGGCAGATGCGGATCTAATTCCTCCCGATCTATTTGATTTGGCCCTGTGGATGGCCCGATACTACTGCACACCCCTGAGACAAGTCCTAAAGACGATTTTGCCGGCAAGCATTCGGTCTCACATGGAGCATAAACAGCAGTTATTCGTGATGCGCTTGAAAACTCGCGAAGAGCTGCAAGAATACTGTAAGGAAATGCGCAATCGATCCCCGGCTCAAGCGGCCATTTTAGATGAGATGCTTCTGGTAAAAAAAGGGATCCTTCTCACGGAGCTTCTAGAGAAGTCAAAGGCCTCACGTAGTTCTGTGAAGTCACTTATAGCGAAAGGTTTGCTGCAAGTCGATAGTGTGCGCATCGATCGTTCTCCACTTGAAGGCGCAGAATATTGCCGGACTAAACCGAAAAAATTAAATCCTGAGCAGGCAAAGGCATTGCAAGAGATCAAAAGTTCTCTAGAAAGCCGAATGTTCGAGACGCATTTAATTCATGGTGTGACGGGGAGCGGTAAGACCGAGGTGTATCTGCAGGCCATCGAAACGGCTCTACAAATAGGCCAGGGGGTCATCATGCTTGTGCCGGAGATTGCGTTGACGCAGCAAACCATCGAGCGTTTCCGTAGCCGCTTCGAAGGCAAAATAGCGGTTCTACACTATCGTCTCAGCCATGGAGAGCGATGTGACGAATGGCATCGCATCCGCCGCGGAGAGGCTAAGGTTGTAATAGGTGCGCGTTCAGCAGTATTCAGTCCAATGCCGAATCTAGGCTTGATTATCGTCGATGAAGAGCATGAGCATTCATACAAACAGGGCGATGAGATGCCTTGCTATCAAGCGCGTGATATCGCCGTCCTACGCGGAAAAATGAACAAAGCCACGGTATTGTTGGGAAGTGCTACCCCCAGTATCGAGAGCCATTACAATGCCTCTCGAGGGAAGTATAAGTTGCATACGCTAAAAGCACGGGCTGATACCGCATCTTTACCCGTGGTTTCAATTGTAGATATGGCGCCGGAATTTGCCAAAGCTCGCGGTTTCACAAATTTTTCCGAAAAGCTTTTGGAAGGGATTAAAGATCGCTGGCAGAAGGGCGAACAGGTGCTTTTGTTCCTAAATCGCCGCGGGTATCATACCACCCTATTTTGCAAAGAGTGCAAAAAAGCGGTTCAATGCCAACATTGCGACCTTTCTTTGACCTATCACATGCATGAAAACGCCCTTTCCTGCCATTTGTGCGGATACAGAATGGCGCCTCCCCCTAAGGCTTGCATTAGATGTCGAAGTCCAAATCCGATGAAGTTTCAGGGGGTAGGCACAGAACTCATCGAAAAGTCCCTACAAGCCTTATTTCCCGGCGTAAGGTGCCTAAGGATGGATGCGGATACCACGAGGCACAAGGGTAGCCATCAACGCCTTTTAAGGGCTTTTGCGACCGGAAAAGCGGATATTCTGATCGGCACTCAAATGATTGCCAAGGGGCTGCACTTCCCCCAAGTGACTTTAGTAGGGGTATTGAATAGTGACGCAAGCCTAAATATGCCTGATTTTCGAGCGTCTGAGGGGGTGTTTCAGCTGTTAACACAGGTGGCGGGACGGGCTGGCCGAGGTGAATTCCCCGGGGAGGTCATTATTCAGACCTTCATGCCGGACAATTCGACGATTCAATTAGCCGCAGCGCAAGATTACAATGCTTTTTACCGAGAGGAAATTAAAATTAGAGAAGCTTTTGGGTATCCTCCTTTTTCGCAGCTGGTTAAGCTCCTTGTTTCGGGGGAAAATGAGTCTCAAACTAAGGCTTTTGCAGAGAAAGTACGGAGGGATTTAATTCAGAAATTAACCAAAGAGTATGAGGTTTTACCCGTATTGCCTTCCGGTTATGCCCGGGTAAAGGGGCAATATCGCTTACAGTTTCTAGTGAGAGGACCCTCTACGGGTCCCGTCTCTAAAATTTTGGAAAATATCGGACCCATCCCCAAAAAACTACGGGTAAGAATCGATATAAACCCCAGTTCTACCTATTTCTAGTTGAAAGAGCCTTAAGGCTTAAGCATGAAATGC
>Ga0207151_1180_pt1 | contig 13363 bp, 8 predicted proteins | sample Alteio_BWMinHeat_29_FD_153523 | JGI IMG/M metagenome (GOLD analysis project Ga0207151, IMG submission 153523) | Enriched cells from forest soil in Barre Woods Harvard Forest LTER site, Petersham, Massachusetts, United States -... | ecosystem: Environmental > Terrestrial > Soil > Temperate forest >... | reverse complement strand
TACCAAGAAGTTTAAAGTTAATTGTTGATGACAGAGAGTGTTTGATAGCTGATATCGAGCAACCCATTCTGTTTACTAATCTATCTTGGGAAGAAAAGGGAAGCCAGTTTCAGTCCATTAAGAGGGCGGGGATCATCCAGAAAAAAGATGGCAAAGTGTGCATTAGCTATCTCTAAAAAAGCCTATTCCCTTACAATAACTCCATGTCTTCAGCGCAACCTATAGTTTCAGAAAAAGTATCTTTTGGAAGAATTTTGTCCGCAATTTTTCTTGTTGCAGGCACTTGTATCGGGGGAGGCATGTTGGCTCTACCCGTTTCAACCGGCGTCAGCGGCTTTTTTCCCTCTTTAGTAGTGATGGCCGTCTGTTGGCTGATTATGACCCTATCAGCCCTCTTACTGTTGGAAGCCAGTCTATGGATGGAAGAGGGCGTGCATTTGATTACCATAGCTTCACGCTTATTGGGAGCGCCTGGAAGATGGATCAGTTGGTGTTTATATCTCTTTATTTGTTACGCCTCCTTAGTGGCATACACCGCCGGAGGTGGAGTTCAAATTGCAACTGCATTTAAGCATTACTTTAATTTAGAGGTCTCCAAGGAGATAGGCGCTATCCTTTTTCTAGCTACTTTTGGGTGCATTGTAGATCTAGGCAGTCGTGTCGTTGGAAGAGTCAATGCGATCTTGTTTATTGCTATGATTTCCGCGTATTTTATTTTGACTGGCATAGGGATCGAAGAAGTGGGTTTTCATAACCTTCGGCATGCTTATTGGCCGGCAGCGCTGTTATCAATTCCATTGACTTTAACTACTTTTAGCTTCCAAACCATGGTGCCAAGCCTTACACCCTATTTAAACCGCAATGGGAGGGCATTAAGAATTGCCGTTATCGCAGGGACTTCTCTAACTTTCCTTATTTACTCACTATGGCAGTGGTTAATTTTGGGAATTGTCCCCGTAGAAGGTGATAATGGCCTTGCAGAAGCCTTAAGAAGGGGTGAACCTGCCACGCAATTTTTGCGAGAGCATGTTAGTGGCAATTGGATTTATGCACTAGCTGAGTACTTTGCTTTTTTTGCTATTGTGACTTCATTTTTAGGAATCGGATTAGGTCTTGTAGACTTTTTGTCTGATGGCTTGAAAGTTGAAAAAAAGGGATGGGGAAAACTGTTTTTAGGCACACTCATTATTGTTCCTACGCTTCTTTTTGCGACCCAATATGAGAGAGCTTTTTTATTGGCTTTAGAGCTTTCTGGAGGCATTGGAGATGCCATTTTAAATGGAATGCTGCCCGTGCTTATGGTGTGGATGGGTCGTTATCATTTAGGCTTAACAGGAACCTTTCGTCTACCAGGCGGAAAAGCGATACTATCCTTTATCTTCCTGGGTTTTCTTTTTGCCTTTCTAGTTCAAGTGTGGATCTATCTTTAAAAGAGCTTAGGTTATTCAAAAATTTTACCACAGGAGTATCTGGAGGGCATTGGGGAAGCTCAAAATCGATCAATCATAATCACTATCAGCAAGCATTAGCCCTGTAGAAATCTCGTCCATTTGCACAGTAACTCCTCCTTGCTTTTTCTTCTTTTTGGGAGGACGAACTTTAGCTTCTATCACAACTTCTTGTAATTGGTTTGTAATATTTAAATTAAATTGTTCTAAAATTTTATCTGCCTCGCCAATGACTTGAATAGTAAGTACTTTATAGATTCCAGGATCAGGAACTCTATCCGATTCGATAGCATTAGTGTACTGATTATGTCGAAAACCATATGGCAATTGCCCATTTTGTGCTAATTGTTTGCCCTTATGACGTACCATAACGGCCTTCACTTGTTTTCCAGGCACCGAAAATGTTCTTGAAAATGGCTGACCAATAATTGCTTGTTCTGTGGGCCTTAAAAATTTTTTCTTGTTCCATCGGTTCAGTACTTTAGATCGTTTCTGATAAATGGCATATAGGACCCCCAGACTAGTAAATATAGGGCCTACAATTTTGATCACAAGGAGAACATATGAGTCCCCTGATACATCAATATCAAAAACATGAGTGCTAATCCCTGAACCAGCACTAGCGGTCAATGCCACTTCTAAAATTCGATCGGAAAAGGTATCCGTATCTCCTCGTCCTGGCTTCCCTAAAAAGGTTTCATTGACGAACGTCAGCCAAGTTGGCAAAGAAGAGCCATCCTTCAATTTTGCAGAGTAGAGGACGATAAGCCCTGGAGGTACAACAAAGGTATTAGAAGGAACGTGAAACTTGAACACTTGTCCCACTAGAGCTATCTGATTAGCAATGGGATTCAATAGAACAAGACTTGTAGGAAGTACTGCTTGTATTTGAAAATTCGTTTCAGCAACTAATCCATGAGAATCCTTCGCATGAACGACAACTTGTACGGTCCCTAAATCATTCTCCGATGGCGTTCCTGAAAAGGTGCGTTTATCACGGTCAAAATGGAGCCAAGAAGGAAGGGGCAACCCATTATTTGTCGCTGCATACTCTAAAGTTTCACCATCCTTATCGGCAAACGCATCTTCAGGAAAAGTATAGGTAAAAAAGTCATTAATTCGGACTACCTGGTTGCTAATTAGCCTGTTAACAGAAGGTCCATACAAAACGTCAATTTGGAATTGAGTTTCGGCTGTCAATCGGTTCAGATCCTGTGCAACTAACTTGATCGGCACTCTTCCTATATCAGTTGAGGTGGGAAACCCTGAAAATGTCCGCATAACCGAACTAAATTGAAATAACCAGTGCGGCAATGGTTCTGATGAATTCTTCATAGCAGTATAAGTTAAGGGAATTCCATCGAGATCTATAAAAGTTTCTGAAGGGAACATATACGAAAATGGAAACCCTACTCTGGCTATTTGTCCTTTAATAGGCTGATTAAAACTGGGACCATAGACAACATTAATTGAAGCAATCGTGTTTGCTATCAGTCCATGAGGAGCCCTCGCAGTGATAATGAGTTGTAATCTACCCGCGTCAGATGGCTTGGGAATTCCGTAAAATTTCCTTAGATTTGCATCGAATGTGAGCCAATTCGGCAAAGGGGTTCCACTATTCGTTACTGAATACTCCAAGGTATCTCCATCTTTATCGATAAAAGTATCCGCAGGGAATGTGAATGAAAATGGGATCCCTATCTTCGCTATTTGTTCGGCGATGGGATTATTCAGTGTGGGGCCATGGACTACTCTGAGATCAAAATCAGTATTGGCGGATGCCCCATTACCGTCTTTTGCAAATACACGTATTTTCTTCATCCCAGCATCATTAAGTCCAGGAGTTCCAGAGAAAGAACCACTGATCGTATTGAATCTAAGCCAGTCTGGAATGGAGTCTACATAGTATGTTAGGACATTGTTATTGATATGTTTAAAGGTATTTGAGCCAATGAAGAAATTAAAATTAGACCCTATTACAGCAAATTGGTTCGGAATGATCGCTTGAACGGTAATGGCAGGGTTAATGAATAAATTCAAAGTTGCCTTTGCGGTCCTACTTTGTTTGTCAGTAGCAGTTAGAGTAATCAGATAATTCCCTTGCGTTCCCCCTGGGGGAGTCCCTAAAAGAGTCAGTGTATTGCCTCTGGGAGTAATGCTAAGGCCTTGATCGGTAGTAAGAAAACAGTAGTCCTGATGTATAAATGAATCTTTCCCTGAATTAGGAACATCAGAAAATGCTGTATTCACTACAAAAGGATTTGAAATAGTGGCTATATCGACCACTAAATATACCCCATTTGTTGAGATATAACACAGATCATTATTTAGAATTAAATTGCCATCCATTATTTCTATAGGTAAAGGAATAGTTGAGACAAGACTTGGGTTCTTTCTCTGGGTGATATCATAAATTAAAAGGTTCTGGGAGGATGCAATAAAAACATGTGTTTTCGTTGAAGCAAATAAGGGAGACATTCCGGCAGGATAGAAATCACTTAATGTGATAGAAGATGAAATTGTTACCGATGTTGAATCTATTAGGTAGACGACTGTATGTTGATTATCGTAAAGAATGATGCAATCATTACCACTAGTTGCAATTTTATAAGGAGCACTAGTGCCTGGCAAAGTTAACTGAGCAATGCGCCTAGGAGAAAGAGGGTTCTTTACATCATATGCAAGTAAATACTGTTGTGCTGAGATGTAGCAAATATCATTAAGCGTAGCAATAACTACTTTAGAAGTTTGACCCCCTGTATCGAAAATTGTTTTGCTAATAACTTTAAAATTTAAAGGATCACTGACATCGGCTATAATTAAATCTGCTTGATACTCAAGAAGTGTAACAATATAGGAATAATTTCCCTGAAGTGAAATATCATTTAATACGAATGGGGAATCAAAAGGAGTTTCTAAAAATTGCCTGTTAATTGTAAATAAATTTAACGGATCACTTATGTCGATTATATCAAGAATATGCGCTGGTATTGGATTGCGAACATAGAGTAATCCAAAATACAAATAATGATCCTTATTTTTTGCTAACCAGTGATTATTAACTCCTCCCGATGAAACGGAATTGACGACTCTCATTGGCTGATTGATCAATCTCATACCTTTTGGTAGAGAATCAGCGGAAACAACGGCTCCATTCATAGCGCTGCCAAAAAGATCGCTAATGATCCAGGTTGGGCTTTGGTAGGGGATCTCTTCTATAAGAGTGATGTTAGGCAGCACGCCTAAAGGAACAAATGTTGTCCTAGATACAGCTTGAGCCATGAGATGAGGGAGGACTACAACATTTATCTGTTCTTCTGTTTGCCGGTGAGAATAATATGCATAGGCTCCTGCGCCAACCGCTGCCCCTGTAGCTACTCCTGCAAGGCATTTTAGCAGAAATGCTCGGCGCTTTTTCTCGCGCTGCATCGTCTCTAGAAAGAGCGCTTCCGATTCAAACTCTTGGAATGCAAGAGTGAAGTAGCCGGAGCGATTTCGCACATAGGTAGTTGTGTCGCTGCTTTTGTCGATGACCTTGAATGCGCCTCCTGCATCTTTTGAGAGAGCATAATAGAGCGCATTTTTTGTGGCGTAGCTCTCAAATGAGCCTTCGACCTCATCCCAATACTTGTAGAAGACTCTGTCAGTGCCCCCCAGTTCGATTCGCCAGAATGAAATTTCGGAAACCATGCTCTTTAGGTATTCTGTGAAGGCATTGGCATCCTCAAAGTAGCGAGGAGCAGAATTGTATTCCGTAAACTCAAATCGGTTGTGTTGAATCTGCTTCAGGATACCGCCAGAACATACTTTTTCAACTAGGCCTTCAGAGAAAAGCTGCGCACGCATTTCCTTAAGAGGGGTAACCTGTCGTTCTGTCAGAGGGACTGGTTTAGATCTAAAACAGCCTGCCAAGGAAGAGAATGCTCCTTGCACTCTTGTCCATGACATGCAGGCGGGTAAGGCTTGACGAATGTGTTGAAAAAAACTTCCGGTTGGTCTTACAGGTGTAACTTGCATTCTATTCTCCTGCCCAGCTCCTTATGCAGAGCCTTTTTACTCATCTTCCAAGGTATCTGGCAAGAAGCCACCGGCTTGCATATCCCAGAGATTTGCATAATGTCCACACGCTTGCAGAAGCTCATCATGAGAGCCATCTTCGATAATTTTTCCATCCTTGAAGACTAGTATGCGATCCATGCCTGAAAGTGTAGAGAGACGATGCGCGATCACTAAAGTGGTTCTTCCCTGAATCAGCGGATGCAATGTTTCCTGAATATGCTGTTCAGTTACTGAATCGAGGGCTGAAGTAGCTTCGTCGAGAATCAATATGGGGGCATTTTTTAGAATCGCACGCGCAATGGCGATGCGCTGTCGTTGGCCGCCGGAAATCTTTACACCCCGTTCTCCGGCTAGTGTATTGTATTTGTCTGGGAGCTTCTCAATAAATTCGTGACAACGCGCTTGCTTGGAGGCTGCATATACTTCTTCATCGGTGGCTTCCGGGTTACCGTAACGAATATTCTCCATCAAAGTTCGATGCAGAAGCGTAGTGTCCTGGGGAATCATCGCAATTTGCGAATAAAGGGAATCTTGCGTAACTAAGGCGATATCTTGATTGTCAATAAGTATGCGGCCATCTTCCACATCGAAATAGCGCAAGATGAGATGCACAAAAGTAGATTTTCCTGAACCTGAAAAGCCCACTAACCCTACCTTGGAGCCAGCGTCAAGGACGATATTTTTATTTCTGAAAACAATGTGGTTTGGAGTGTAATGAAAGGTCACATTCTCAAAAACAATCTGCCCTGATGAAACTATTAAGGATTTCGCATCGGGGCTATCGACAACATCGTGAGGGTCCTTGAGGATCGTGAGAGCTTGTTTGCAAATGCCTATTTCCCTAAAAAAATTGGGAATTTCAAGTCCGGCCAACCAGGCCATCATCATAATATTCCAGGTCGTATTAAAGATAAAAACCACATCACCGGTAGTGATGGTGCCTTGTTGCCAGCTGTAAAGCATCAGCCAGTTGATGGCGACTCCTGGCCCAAGAAAAGCGGCAATGCCTAGACCAATCTTCATCTTCTCAATATAGGCTAAGGATATAGTGTGAGTCCTAATTTCCTCTTTCTGGAAGTTCAAGAGGTAGTCTTTTTCAAATCGATGGCGTGCAAAGAGGCGCACATTGAGATGATTGGTGAAATTATCGACAATTTTTCCTGCAAGCGTAGAACGCGTTTCAGCATGAATATTGGCATATTCCGAACACTTCTTTGCGAAGAGCAAACAGATGGATATGTGGATGACTATCCAAGCGATGATTAAGATCGCAAACCATGGCTGGAGATGAGCAAAAAGCCCCACAGAAATAGCCAGAGCAGCTAGGACCGGCATGAAAAGTGTCATCACCATTTGTAAAATGCGGGTCATACTTGCGGGCATATCGGCAATCTTATTAGCCAAACTACCAGCTAGGTGAGAAGTAAAATACCCGTAAGAGTGTCTTTGAGCATACTCAAACATCGCCATGCGAACTTGAGCCTCGAAACGAGGTGTCACACGGCTATTGAGAAATCCGGCAATTCTATAGCTAATTTCAATACCGATCCAAAGAGATGCCCCTAGAATTAAAGGAGTGGCCACTGCACTCCAGAGCTGAGACTTTTCTTTTAATTGCGATAGTGAATCTACGATCCATCCGATGAGGTAAGGGAATAATGTATGATCAATGGCCCATGTAAAATAAAAGATTTGCAGCAGCAAAAACCAGGGCCATTGCTTTTTCAAAAAAAAGAAAAAGAATTTGGTTAAGTTGGCTGGGGGTTTTTGCATAAATTTTTACTGCTTTTTCATTAAAAATTTTAGAGCATCCTGTTTCATTCTTAAATGAATATTATACAAGCCATTCGCTCTACTAGGGGTCAAACTTGCACGCAGCCCTAACGTTTCTAGATAGTCTGGAGGGCATTTTAAAATTGTTTCGGGGGTTTCGCCATTATATACTTCAATGAGAACTGCAGCCAAGCCCGCTGAAATAAGGGCTTCAGAATAAGCTGAGAAGTGCACTACGCCTTCTTTAAGCGCGGAATGTAAATAAATAATGCTTTGACAACCGGAAACGAGATTCTCTTTGTTCCTGTCTTTGGGATCCAATGAGGGCAAATTTTTTCCTAATGCAATTAATTGGTGATATTTCATTTCAGGGGTGGCGAATGCATTAAATCGCTCGATCATTTGTTTTTGTTTTTCAATGCAATAAGTAAACATATGAAATTACTGTAATTAATAGTTTTATCATAACCGAAAATACCTTTTTGGAAAAGGAGGAAGGCTTTTCTAGCTCCTCTATGGGTGTGGAACAATGGACAAAATAGTAATCATTCCTTTTAAAGGCACAGAGACGCAAAGGTCCTGATCGATAAAAAGCGCGCGGAACGCGCGCTGCTCAATTGTTATAGTTTTCAATCTTGATCCAAGCCCTAAATTTACGCATTGCCAGCTATATAATGTCGGGCTTGGATCAAGATTGAAAACTATAACAATTGAGCAGCGCGCGTTCCGCGCGCTTTATCGATCAGGACCTTTGCGTCTCTGGGCCTTTGCGTTGAATTCAATAAAAAGTGTTTGAAAACTCTGTGTCTCCAGGTAGTTACGCCTCTGCGTTAAATTGTTAAACATCTTTTAACTGGAATTGCTGGTGCAATCCTTTACTTTTCTTTACTTTTTCTCCGCTTTCCCCTATCCTTGTTCCGTTAAACATTAAGGGAGCCATGCATGTCTTCTGTTAAGAAGAAACGCAAATACAAAATCGCGAAGCATAAGCGCAAAAAGCGCAGCCGTCGCGACCGTCACAAAACATAAGTTCTAGTTTCATCCATGTGGAGATATCCCGTTGACTACGACGTCATTGTCATCGGAGGGGGACACGCGGGCTGTGAAGCCGCTTTAGCTGCCGCTCGTATGGGCGCACGCACTCTTCTCCTGACCATGAGTCTCGATACTGTTGCAAAAATGAGCTGCAATCCTGCTGTCGGCGGCATCGCCAAAGGACACATGGTGCGCGAAATCGATGCTCTCGGCGGCGAAATGGGCAAGGCGATCGACACTACCGGCATCCAATTCCGCATGCTCAATGCCACCAAGGGACCCGCCGTATGGGCGCCACGTGCCCAAGCAGACAAAGCTGCTTATCAGCTTGAAATGAAGCATCGACTCGAAAAAACCCCCAATCTAGAAATCAAACAGGGCACAGCCGAAGAAATTCTGGTCCACAATAGTGCTGTGGTGGGGGTCAACACCAAAGAAGGCATTTCCTACCATGGGAAGACCGTTGTTATCTCTTCGGGCACTTTTTTGAGAGGCCTCTTACACATTGGAGAAACCCATTTTTCGGGCGGCCGCGCCGGAGATCAGCCTTCTGTAGGGTTGTCCGCCAGTTTAGAAAAGCTTGGGTTTATTTTGGGCCGATTGAAAACCGGCACACCCCCGCGCATCAATCGCCGATCGATCGACTTTTCACACACCGAAGAACAACCCGGCGACCCTGATGTGCGTTTCTCTTTCGATGATGAAGTAATAAGACGTCTGCCTCAAGTGTCCTGCTACATCACCTACACCTCAGAAGCCACTGAGAAGGTGATTAAGGAAAATATTCATCGCTCACCGATGTACTCCGGCAAGATTGTAGGGGTTGGCCCCCGCTACTGTCCTTCGATCGAAGATAAGGTGATGCGTTTTTCAGGGCGAAGACATCAAATTTTTCTCGAACCTGAAGGCATTGGCACAAAAGAAATTTATGTGAACGGCGTCTCCTCTTCACTACCTTTTGATGTGCAGTTGGCCTTTATTCACAGCATCCCCGCCCTGCGCAATGCAGAGATCATGCGCCCGGCTTACGCCATCGAGTATGATTATGCCGTAAGCGGCCAGATCTCAGCGTCCTTGGAGACAAAAAGCATCAGCGGACTGTTCTTTGCAGGACAGATCAATGGTACATCTGGTTATGAAGAGGCCGCCGGACAAGGCCTCATGGCTGGAATCAACGCGGCTAACAAAGTGCGCCATCAGCCTCCACTCATTCTGAAACGCTCAGAAGCCTATATCGGCGTCATGATTGACGACCTAATTACCAAAGGACTTGAAGAGCCTTACCGCATGTTCACAAGCCGTGCCGAACACCGTTTGCTTCTGCGGCAAGACAATGCTGACTTGCGCTTGAGAGGTTACGGCTATGCCATGGGGCTGATTGATGCCGAACGTTACAGAAAACTGCAGCACAAACAGAAAGTGATCCAAGATGAGATGGAACGATTGCCCAAACTCTTTAAGCAGATCGATGGCAAAGGCTATTCCCTCGCACAAATACTCTCGAGGCCAGAAAGCAGCTATAACTCTTTGCTGCAAACCTATCCTTCGGATTTCATCGATTATGGCAGGGATATTAATTTTCAGATCGAGCTGGAACATAAGTATGCTGGATACATTGAGCGCCAGATGTCTGAAGTGGATCGTCTTGCGCATGTAGAGAACATTCGCGTGCCTCCGGATTTCGATTATCTTGCAGTCCTTGGCTTGAGAAATGAAGCTCGAGAAAAGTTGAATAGAATCAAGCCGCAATCTCTCGGACAAGCTTCGCGCATCTCAGGTGTTTCCCCTGCCGACATCTCTGTGCTGATGATTGCACTTAATCGTGGTTACTATGACGAAACCTGTTCTTCAACTTCTTGTTCTTAATCATTTTCCTATCTACAGACAGCTGCAAATAGAAGAGGCTCTGCTGCGAACAGATGAAAATAATTGGTGCATTTTAAATAACGGTACCGATCCAGCCATCGTCATGGGCATATCAGGGGCTCCAGAAGAGCTCCTGAGTGCTGTTTTTATGAGAACCGCACCGCTTCCTCTCATTCGAAGATTCAGCGGAGGAGGCACCGTAGTAGTGGACCAAGGAACGATTTTTTCCACTTTAATTTGCAATAGTCAAGAGATTGAAGTTTCTTGCTTTCCAGAACAGGTGTTGCAATGGACAAAACCGCTTTATGAAAATGCTTTTCAGCACCCTGACTTTCGTGTCAGGGAAAATGATTATGCCATTGGCGACTACAAATGCGGCGGAAATGCACAATATTTCCGAAAAGATCGCTGGTTGCATCATACCTCATTTCTTTGGGACTATAATCCTGAGCATATGGAGTATCTTCTTCTCCCTAAGCGCACCCCGAAATATCGTTTGAAAAGGTCTCATGGGGAATTTTTGTATCGCTTATGCCATCACATTCCCGAAAAAAATGAAATAGTCTCACGCATATGCCAGAGCTTATCCGAGAAATTTATTATACAGGAACAGACCCTAGAGTATGCTGAGAAGGCTCTTTTAAGACCTCATCGGAAAGCGACAACTCTCCACAATATGCTTTAGAGCATCGATCCAGGCGGGATGGTCATTCAAACCTGTCACAAGCTGCAGCTTTTCTCCACCTGCATGCAAGAACTCATTAGCATACTCAGTGCTAATCTCGTAAGTGGTTTCCAAACAATCGCAAACAAAAGAAGGGCAGATCACTAAAACCCTCTTTTTGCCACTCTGAGCTAGTTTTAAGAGAGTTTCATTTGTATAAGGCTTCAGCCACGGCTCCTTCCCCAGACGAGATTGAAAACTGATGGAATACATTGTCGGAGGGATTTTTAAATGACTCACGATGGCATCCATTGTGGCGTAACATTGCGATCGATAACACAAAGGCTTGTTTAGATCCCTGTTAACTTGCCTCTCAGGCAATCCGTGGAAGCTAAATAGCAGGTGATCATACTCCATAAAATTATGCTCCCGGGTACGCGCGCAAAACGCCTCTATCATTCCGGAGTGAGAAGCATATTCGCTAATGAAGCTCATTTTAGGAATCACTGTATATCGACTCATCTGCTTCATGATTTCTTCATGGACAGACCCGGTTGTAGAAGAGGCGTATTGAGGAAAGAGGGGAACAAAAATGAGATGTTCAGGATTGTCTTTCATCAGGCGCTCAAGGCCTTTCTCGATCGAAGGCTGTTGATAGCGCATTGCCAATTCTACCCTGCACTCCTCCAGGCTATTCTGGAGAGCCTGTTTGACCTTTTCGCCATAAACCAGGAGAGGAGAGCCTTCATCCATCCATATTTTCTTATAAGCTCCTGCAGATTGCCTGTAGCGCATAGGGACAATCATCCCTCGCACTAAGCATTGACGTTTTAGCCACGAAAAGTCAATGACACGCTTATCCGTCAAAAATTGAATCAAATAGCGATAAACATCCTTAGGCGTAGGAGAACGAGGTGTGCCTAAATTTATGAGGAGAACTCCAGTTTTATTCAAAAAAACCTAACCTTTTTTTTAATTTTTAGACATATTTGGAAAAGGTAACATCACGAGGACTATTCTATGTTTGCGACAATATTTTCTGTACTCATTGCTGCATATTTTTACTTAAGCACTGTCCATCAAGAACTTAATCTATCTTCTACAACAGCAGGCAACCTCTTGCTTATCTTAGGATCACTGTTTTTTTTCCTGCCACCCTTCTTTAGAGCGTTCGCTTGGTCGCCACTCCAGAGCGCCGAAAAAAACTCTTCACCCTATGTTGTCGAGCTGTATTCAAAAGATAGAATGCTTTTACTGGATCAATTTATCTTCATTCTGTTTGCGTGGCTCTGTTACGGAATTGTCATCGACCTCTGGTTTGCTAAGTTATTAAACATACAATTGGCGATGACAGTGTGGATTGTGGTCTTTGGCGTAGCTTTGGACGCTCTATATCGCTTTTCCAAACGCACTTTAAAATATCTCAACCCAAAATATTGTGTGGAGCTATTTACTAAAGCCGCCACTAAAAGCATCCAAGATGAAAAGGAAAAAGACCTTTATCACTGGATCGATGCTCTCGCAGAAGTTGCAACACGTGCGATACAAAGTACAAGCACATCTCTTTGCAATTTTGTCTGCAATGAACTGCAGAAACTGATGAGACTCTTTCTCGATTCAGCAAAAAGCATTAGCCATCATACCGCTGACCCTCAATCAAGAGCGATGGGCATTTCTGACAAAGTGAGCTACACACTATTTTATGTTCTGCAGCGACTCGAGGTGATCAATAATAAGGCCGCACAACAGCATCTAGAGCCTGTTTGCAGCAATTTAGTCACCATTGCAGGAAAAATTGTCCTCGCTTCGGCTCAGCTAGACATTTCATTAGCGACCTATCCTCTGCCATTTTTAGGAAGGTTTGCCTTAACAGCTCTGCAACATAATGTGAAGGAAGTAGGACCAAAAGCTGTTCTCACTCTCCAGCAAGTCGCCAAGGGGATTATTAATGACAACGATGTGACCTACATGGAGCTACAAGAACCTTTTTTTGCTCTTATCAACCAAATGAATGAGATTACGAAAGAGATGTTTCGTCAAGATAAAAATATCAATGTCCAGCTGCTCATGCAGCCATTTTTAGACTTGAAAGAGCTTTTTAAAAGCGACAAAGTAGCACAACACGCTGACACTCCTGCCATTACACAGCGCATCGATGCTGTTTTAAGTGAATACTCTGCCTTAGAAACAGTGTTGAAGACAATGCCGGCCATACCCTAGGAAACCGTTTTTAGGTTAAATATACACTCTTCCTAATCAAAAACGCGCTTGCGTAATTCTGGAATGAATCTGTTCATAATGGGATCGTGCACAGAATCCCCTAGCTTTAACATAGCCTCTTCTTCTTCGTCTAAAGGTCTGATTCCCCAACTGCTATTCCTTCTTTTTTTATGATTGAAATAGAAAGACTTGGTGCGAAGTTGATAGTGATTGATGCGAATCACATCGATAGGTGGTGAATCTTGGGTAAGTTTGAATTTTGTTTTTGCCCTTTTTCCATTTGTATCGTGAGCATGGC
>Ga0207151_1173_pt1 | contig 13364 bp, 16 predicted proteins | sample Alteio_BWMinHeat_29_FD_153523 | JGI IMG/M metagenome (GOLD analysis project Ga0207151, IMG submission 153523) | Enriched cells from forest soil in Barre Woods Harvard Forest LTER site, Petersham, Massachusetts, United States -... | ecosystem: Environmental > Terrestrial > Soil > Temperate forest >... | reverse complement strand
AAAAAGAAGTAACATGCTCGCGCATGGGACGAGATCCAACAATCGAACAGGCCGAGCCGAAGGCTGAAGTGAGGCGAGCATGAAAGCAAGAATCACTGCGGTGATGACTTTGGGCCTTATGCAATCACTGCTAGTGGCCGAGGCGCAACAGTCCGACCCCCTGAAGCCGAATTCTTCGTATCAGTGCAACGACGATATGACCGTGACTGTAGTTCGTTGCGCGCAGCAAAACGGGCAGGAGTACTGCGAATTCAAACTCGGGAAGGCCCTCGGAGATGCGCATTCGTCCATCGTCCTCACGATTCCGCGCGTCGGCTACCGTCTGGGGGTGCCGGTTCGTCGCAGACCGGTGATGGATTCACCAGCTGAGATGAATTTGTGTTTCAGGCCCGGCGATTCAGTTCCAAGTCGGGAACACTGGCGTATGGTTCGAGCGCTGCCTATGCCTGATAGCCGCGAGGTGTGGCTCGCCGAAAATCCAAAAACCCACGAACTCCGAGTATTCAAGTTTGCCTTGCGCGGCGGAAGGCTGAAGAGCCTAAAGCGCGAGGTGACCGTCTCTCGATTCTTGCGCGAATCGCTTGGTGAACGAGCGGACTTCGCTCGCTTGTTGGAATGGAATTTCGAAACAGAACCGTATTCGCTTGAGATTGAGTATGGAGGTCCGAACCTAGTTGAATGGGCCGAGAGCCAGGGAGGGCTCAGCAAGATTGGACTGGGCACGCGATTGCGTTTGCTTGCGGACGTCGCCTCAGCGGTCGCCGGTGCACATCAAGTCGGCGTTGTGCATAAGGACCTGAAACCCGCGAACATTTTGGTGACCCGTGCCGCTGGAGGTGACTGGCAAATCAAGGTCGTGGACTTCGGAAGCGCGTCGCTTACTGAGCCGGAACGTCTGCAAGCGCTAGGCATCACCAATCTCGGCCTTACGCAAACAGCGGGGCCCCCGACGTCGTCCTTGACGGGGACCCTGCTGTACATTGCCCCAGAGGTTCTTTCCGGACAGCCATCCACGGCGTCAGCCGACGTTTATGCGCTCGCTGTCATGCTGTACCAGATTGTGGTGGGCGATTTTTGCAAGCCGCTTTCGCCTGGATGGGAAGGCGAGATTGAGGACATTCTCCTTCGCGAGGATATCGCAAAGGCTGCGTGCGGCGACCCGCGCAAACGCTTGAACAGTGCTGAGGAATTGGCGGGACGGTTGCGAGATCTCGACCGGCGGCGCATCGAACTGCGCCGGCTTGAACAAGAAAAAGCGCGTGACGAACTCGTGCGACAAAGACGGGCCGATGCGCGCGCGCGGCGACCGTGGATGGTGCTTGCAGCGGTGACGCTCACCGTGGCTATTGCAGTGAGCTTTACTCTCTATAGGACAGCTTTCTCCGCAAAGCCGCGAGTCGCGACAGTTGCGCTTCTTCCGTTTCGGAACGCCACTTCCGATTCGAGCATCGATTTTCTGCGTTTCGCATTGCCTAATGAAATCGGCACTAACTTGAGCCATATGAGGCCCCTTGCGGTTCGGCCGTTCACGGCGAACGGCAAGTACGCGCAGGGCGCGACAGATCTGCAGCAAGCCGGCCGCGAAATGGGTGCCAGCAGTATCGTAACCGGTGACTTCCTGCGAGTCGGTGAGCAATTACAAATCACCGTCGAGGCCGTCGATGTTGACACTAATCGGGTGCGCTGGCGGGACACGGTTAATGTTCCGGCAGGGAATCTACTGGCGCTGCAAGCGCAAATTGCGGCTACCTCACGGGGCAAGCTCGCCCCTGCGCTTGGAGCTTCGGAGCTGGTGCGAGAGATGCTGGCCAATTCGCAAAACGAGCAGGCATACGACCTTTTCCTGCGAAGTGTCCCGATCCCGTACGATCCAGAGCCCAACAAGAAGGCTACAGCCATGCTGGAGCGGTCTCTTCAGCTTGATCCCGGATACCCGCCGGCATGGCTGGCGCTCTCCCTTCGCTACTACCGTGATGGCCGTGAGGCCGGAGGCGGCGAGCCGATGCTGCTGCGGTCCGACGATGCTTGCGAGCGCGCGCTGGCTCTTGATCCCGACTCGTTGGATGCTGCGAGCGAACTGGTTTTGCATCGGGCAGAGCGTGGCGATTTGAAGCGGGCCTATCGGGAGGCGCAACAGCTGGTGCAACGGCGCCCTGATAGTGCCGTAGCTCATCACTTATTGAGCTATGTTCTCCGATACGCGGGAGTGCTGGACGAAGCCGGTCGTCAGTGCGACACGACTACGCTCCTCGACCCGCTGGTTGGGGGATCTTGCTCGGCTACGTTCATGGAGGCCGGTAATTACAAGCACGCGTTGGATTACGTCCGCAAGGACTTTAGTTCGGAATGGTCCAAGGCTCACGGCGTTGACATTCTTGTGCGCCAGGGAAGGTACGAAGAAACGCTGAAGGTAGGCGCACCAAAGAATGAATGGGCGAGCAGCTATAAGATGCTGTTGGCCTGCGTCCAGCATAAGCCGGCGGCGGAAGTCGTTGCTCTCGCAGCGCAAGTCCAGCCCAACGATGACCCGGAAGTCTCATACTTCTTCGCCGCGCATCTCGCGTATTGCGGCCAGGCAGCGCCGGCGCTTCACATGCTCGATAGCGCGGTGCGCGCGAATTATTGCTCCTACCCCGCGATGGATTCCGATCCATTGCTGGCTAATCTGCGCGGACGAAGTGAATTCGCGGAGATTCGGTCGCGTGCAATGGCGTGTAACCGCCGCTTTCTATCGGAGACTAAGCAAATCCAATAGAGGCAATATCTCGCACTTCCGGCAAGCAAATACATGATGTCCGCGTGCTCAGGACCCATACGAATATTGGGGAGATCTGGGGGACATCAATAGAGTGTTTGGGCATGAACCGGAAGCTGTTAACTGACGCCAGAGAAACGAGTTATATGATTTAAATTTCTCTATTAACAGCCGAATGCTCTACCATTGAGCTACCGGGGAATTGCACAACGCCGCTGTTTTCATTCTATTACAGGAAACAGATTCATGCTATGACCATTCGGATAGACGCTCAAAATATTTAGCGGTGAGCTGCCAGGCATGATCCTCATCTTGTTATAGTTACGCGGCTTTTTTAAGCCGAACCGACGGGGCTTTGGGGACACCATTATCGGGGTACGCGGGAATTGCAGACGTCATCGGGGCTGCCACCTTTTACTGTCATTGCGTCTCAAGAGTCCGTTTAATATGCGCCACCTTGCGCCCCTCCGCTATCGTGGTAGGCAACAGAGGACAATAATGTTTAGTCGTAAGCTACGCGCTCGACATAGAAGCAAAGAGGCCGAATCCCTGAACGACAAGGCCCGGACTGGCGCGAAGCCTGCAATGCAAAGAAGATGCTCTACTGTAGTTCGGTTTCTCCGTCAAGCGGGCATCCCCGGTTACCCTTCTGTGGCTGTAGGAATGCGTTTACGTTACGCACGATGACGTCGGGACGGTCGATCATGACATGATGTCCACTCGAGCGGGCGATGATTCTCCTAGAGCCAGGAGAGAGACCCTTCATTTGTTCCTGCAAATCTCCCCAAATACGTCTCTCGGCCATGTTCTGGTTATTACCTGATTTGACGTGGCGCTGAGCGCGGCAATCAGCGATACACTGCCTCGTGTGCCAAATGTATCGAACACCAGCGCCTTCACTTTGGCCAGTTCGGGTTTCATTTTCTGTGTATCGCGCTGCCCAAGAACGGGGCGCAGTTCAGAAAAGGAAATCGCCGCGGCACCTGTACCTGCAGTCATCAGAAACTTCCGGCACGTCGTAAACAACATCTGAGTCTGGCTGCTGCACGGACTTTCATGGGGCGTATCTGCTGCCCAGGAGTCCGCGAGCTGTGCGAGGATCGGCCACTCACCCGTATTCCTCCTCCATAATAATCCCCCAGCTGACTCGAGGCTTCTCCTTATCCCGAATCCCAGAGGCTTGCACCCTTACTTACAGAAGGAGGCCCAACCGATGACAAAAGCTAACCGGGGTCTTGCGAACAAAGGCATAGAACGAATCTTGGAACTCTCGGCGGATGCGCACATACGAAGACGGGGGACGGTTAAGGATTCTCCGGAGTTTCACAATCTAACTGGGGCGATAGCAGCCTACGGGAAGGCGCTGGAGCTTCTCACAGCACTGCAACAGCTGGAAGAATTCTACGCAATGATCGGTCAGCTTGACGCGCCCGGCTGCGTTGCCGCGCGTGTTAGCTGAAAAAAGGTTGACCCAATATGTGACGCAATGTGGCGCAAAAATTGCCCTGTGGTTCGCCAAAACTTCAGCCGAGACCAAAAACGGGACTGTTCTTGGTAAAGTAGTCCTGAGTACGAACCTCGCCTCGACACAGCTCGAAAACTTTGGAGGGGAGGAATCCGTGTGCGCGTGCAGCGGGCATATATATTATTTAAGGATGGGGACAGTCGATCCGAACTAGGCTTCTAAATCCATCTCTTTTTTGCCATAATTACGTTTGTCATATTTTGTCATAATGGTTGTCTTCGACGCATCTACGCTGATCCTGATCGCCAAGGCCGATCTTCTTGATCTATTTCTGACGAGCATCAACGTACCAGTGGCCATTCCCAGTGAGGTCGGGAAGGAATGCTGCGGTTTCAAGAAAGCGTTGGATGCAATAATCATTCGGAAGGCGCTGGACGAATCAAGAATCAAAGTCTTCGCCCTCAGAAATCGCCGGCTGGTTGCGAAATTGCAGACAGATTTCAACCTTGGCAAAGGCGAAGCCGAAGCCATTGCACTAGCGCTAGACGAGAAGGCCCAGATCGTCGGCATCGACGACAAGAACGGGATCGATGCATGCAAAGTGCTGGGCATTGCGTTTACGACGGCTGTGGGCATTTTGGTTCGAAGCCGGGAAAAAGGATTGCTGGAAGGGCCCGATGCCAGTGCCAAACTTGCATTGCTAGCAAAGCACGGGCGCTACAAACGTTCAATTATCGAGGATGCAAGGCTGAAATTGGAGGCAAAGCGATGAGCAAGACGATGAGCATCCGCATGGATCGCGACAATTATGAGTTTCTTCGCGAAATCACAAAGGAAGAGCGGAGTGACCTGTCCAAGGCTGTTCGGGACCTGGTCAGTCGGGGAAGAGTCTTGCTTGCGGTTGAGAGGTACAAGAAAGGAGAGGCCTCCCTCGGCAGGGCTGCGGAGCTTGCCGGGCTTCCTCTCGGGCAGATGATCACGATCCTGACAGAATTTGGAGTAGAGAGCAGGCTAGAAAAAGAAGACTATCTCCAGGGGATTAGGAATCTCCATAAAGTATGGTGATCACCAGCGGGAGATGGAGCTTCGCGTCAGCACGTGTGCGCTCGCTGTCCCCGTGCCGCAGGGCGATTTGAAGTAGGCATATGCGCACTGATGCGGTTGCTACTACCATTAAAAGAGCGCAGTGGACGCATCCGCTTCTTGGGGGTACGCGACAGGGAGCATGGAATCATCTTGCGAGTCGAAGAACCTATTTCGGCCTGCGCCACGGTAGCTCACCCCTCGCGCAGCAGCATGATAGGATCGATCGACAGCGCGCGTTGCGCTGGAATCCACGTGGCGAGCAGCCCCAGCATTGACGTTGCTAGAACAACTCAGAACCGGAGACTCCGATTGGTTCCGCCGAGCTGACTGCGTGACGTATGCCGTCGCGTGGAAGACGGACGGAAGCGAGCTTGGGGACATCCTGGGCGCAAGAAATAGGTGTTTGGGGATGGTCCGGAAGCTGTTAACTGACGCCAGAGAAACGAGTTAGTTAGGTGATTTAAACCTCTCGGTTAACCGCCGAACGATCAATTTAATCAGAACTTGCAGGAGTTGGCACTAATCGAAGGAAATCAGCAAGTTGCGACTAATCCTGACGAATCACCTTCTCCTTCTTTATTCACCTTTCGTCCGCATTTTGCCGCCATTCACCACCATTACTATTACGTTTTTATGACAGTCGAAGGTGCGACGAAAGCACGCGCCGTTCAGCATTTCCCCAACTTCGAAGCTGTATCGGGAGCAACCGACACGACTCACGCCAAACACTGTTCGCAGCGGCTGAAGGCTGTAACAGTTGTTCAGCTTAGGAAGCAGAGAATCTCCACCAAATGACAATGGCAACGATCGCAGGGACTGCAAAGACGAGCAGAGCAATTGGAGCCTCATCCTTGATGGAGTAGCCGGCCTTACTGACCCCGACCCACATATTTGCGAGCGTGGCGACTAGCCAGAGCACGAGACAATACTTGATCGTAGTGGCGTCCACCGTCGCTGCTGCGCCGCCAATCCAGCGCCCAACAAGCTGGCATACTCCCAGAAGCAAGATGCCGCCGAAAATGACTTTCAGGGTATGCATTCAGAAATTCTCCCGGAAAGTGCTTGACCTCCACAAGGACCGCATTAGATTTCCACTAGCTTGCCTGCCCAAATATCCAGTCGGTCAGCATTCGTGTTCTCGGCGCAAAAGTCCGAGGAGTTGATTTACGCGCGCACTCTGAAAGCACCCTGAAAGGTCGTCGGGATGGCGTTGGAGAATGGACGGCAGCCTGATTAGGGCTTGACGGATCTGCAAGCCGTTTAAAGGGAATCGAAACATTGTCTCCCATGTCGGACGCCGGGAAGTTGTTTGTGGCAAAAGCCCAGTACGAAGTTTGACTCATGGTTAGTTTCCATAGACTGCTGCTCAGACATTAATCGCTCCGCCTTGTAGCACTGCTGCGGAATAGCGTTGCGCGATGCATCTCTTCTCCTATGCAGTTTTCAGGCGTTTGCCCGTGGGATCTAGCTCACGAAGTCCATGCCATCGAGCAGCGTTCGGCGTTTCGAGTCCGAACTGATCGAGAACCCGGGCAACAATGTGGTCTACCATCTCCTCCAAAGTCTTGGGATGGTTATAAAAAGAAGGCACTGGCGGAATCATCACCGCGCCCATTCGGCTCACCGCTAGCATGTTTTCAAGGTGAATATCGTTGAGGGGGCTTTCGCGCGGAAGAAGAACCAACTTCCGCCGTTCCTTCAGCACTACGTCTGCTGCGCGTCCGATTAGGTCGGCAGCATATCCAATGCGAATGGCTGCAAGCGACTTCATACTGCACGGAGCAATGATCATTCCATCTGTTTTGAACGACCCACTCGAAATGGATGCAGCAAGATTGCTATTGAGGTGAATCTCTGTTCCTAAGGCCTCTACCTCTGGCGCAGTAAACTGTGTCTCGTGCTGTATGGTGACTCTCGCCCATTTGCTCAGGATCACCTCAGTTTGAACGTCGAACTCTCGAAGAGCTTGAAGTATGCGGATTCCGAAGATTGCCCCGGTCGCGCCCGTAATGCCTACCACAACCCTCATTTTGACCTCACGTCCCTAGAGAGCCCTTCGTGTGCACCTCGGCGCTATCTCTTAATGAGTTCCGGCACCGATGGCACGACTTGGAAAGTTGCCATATCTTCCGGCTTGAATTTAAAGTTCGGATCGTACTTTTTAGGATCCGTAATGAAATCTGGTTCAGTGGATCGCCACGCGAAGAAGCACGTCGGGCATCGATAGATGACCCACACACCCGGATCCGGCGATTGTGTGAGGATTTCCGTCTTAGCCGTTTCGCATCGGGGGCACATCGGTAATTTTTCAGCGGTCATTTTGAACCTCCCTGTTTGGCAGTGCTGGCAACCATTCCTCTTATTGTGTCAATCCACTGTTGTGTCCCAGCCGGATCGCGAAGCTCCTGGCTATAATGACCATGGTTCTCAGGCGCCTTAGGAGTGGTTGCATCGATCACCATCTTGTACGTCATCCCCTCCGGGTCCGACCCAGGATCCAACGAAAGCACCGACATGCCTGGTACGACGACCAGATCAAACTGCGGATTGAATTTGGTTGAAAGTGCCCACATTACCTGCGGTAAGTTATACGGATCGACTGTTTCATCGACGACAATCACCACCTTGGCGTAGCCCATTCCGTGCGGAGTTGAGAACACACGCAGGCCGACGGCCTTGCCGAATCCTCCAAAACGCCGTTTGGTCGAAACGATCACCACCAGCCCATGCGTGTAGAGGGCATTCACGGAAACAATTTCCGGGAAATTCTCCTTAAGTTGCACGTAGAGCGGCGCTCCCGTGTTGATGCCGAGCAGATAGTCGATCTCCGTCCATGGCATGCCTATGTACAGATGTTCGAATATCGGATTTTTCCTGTGAGAGACTCTCTCGATCTCAATCACTGGCATGTTCCGCGCGCCAGAATAGTGACCGGTAAATTCGCCGAACGGGCCTTCGGCCTCTCTCACCCTCGATTTGATCTTCCCTTCGAGGACGAACTCCGATCCCCAGGGGGCATCAAGACCTGTCAACTCAGTGGGGGTAATACGGTAAGGCTCACCCTGCAAAGCGCCCGCCATTTTGTATTCCGATTGGTCGTAAAGAATGGGCATCCCGGATACGATGCTCATCAGTGGATCGTTTCCGAGGCAAATTGCAACCGGAAGATCTTTGCCTTGCTCTTCTGCTCGCGCGAGGTGAATTGCGATGTCATGTTCCGGAATAGGCTGAATCCCGATTCGATTACGGCCTTTTACTTCGAGCCGGTACATGCCGCAATTCTGTGTATCTATGTTGTCCCAGTCGTTCAGATCACGCGAAACGACGGTGGATTTATCGATATAGAAGCCGCCGTCACCTTGGTTGAGCCGGAGAAGAGGCATCAGGTCGTACAGGTTGATGTCCTTATCTACAACAACCTCCTTCCAGGGTGCATCTGCGCGCCTTTCGATCTTCCCCGGATAGGTCTGATACCGTTTCACGAACTCAAAGAATTGTTCTTTGAGCGGCGTGTCCTTGGCCATGCCGATTGCGAGTGCATGGTTCGGCCACGAAGCATGCACGTTCATAGCAATCTTCGCCGTCTTATACCCTTTGATGTTCTCAAAGAACAGCGCCGGCGACTGGTCGCCCAGTTTGGTTCCAGCGCAAGCGGCGGAAGCAATATCTGGCTCAGGCAGAACGGGCTCACTGATTCTGAGCAGTTGTCCATTCTTCTCGAGGGCATTGAGAAATTCGCGTAGACTGTTGTAAGCCATATCTAAGAACTCCTTATCAACTGCTAGTGCCGCACTGAATGCACATGTCAGGGGCAACTCGGTTGCGACCGGTTAATTTTGGGAAGTGTGGATCTTACGTGCCTCGCTGCTTGCACCGTTCCATTCGTACTTGTTTGTTTGCTTCAGCCCAATGAGGCTGAGCACTCTGTGAGCAAACTCTTCGACGAGACTCTCCACCGTTGACTGTCCGTTGTAAAACGTTGGTGTGATGGGGAAAATGATCGCGCCAGCTTCGGTCGCCGCTGCCATGTTCTTGATGTGAATGAGATTCAGCGGGGCTTCGCGCACGCAGAGAACCAATGGAATCCGCTCTTTCAATGCAACATCAGCAGCCCTCTCTATGAGATCGGTTGCAGCACCCGATGCGATGCGCGACAGCGCGCCAACAGCAAGGGGCGCTATGATGACGGCCGTCGTTGGATAGGAACCGCTCGTGACAGGAGAGCTTAAGTCCCCATCGTTCAGGACACTGACCTTCTTTGCATTCTTGCCAGCGATCTCCGGTATCATGTCCGCCGGGTTCTCGATGCCCCACTCAATCTGGAGTAGCCTATGCCCATTCGGCGACGCGACGACGTTGATATGCTCTACACGATCGTCGCCTGAAAGCAGCTTCAGCAATGTCCGGTGGACAATCGTGCCGCCTGCTCCCGTGTACGCTAGCGTGATGTTGTGCTTGTTCGACATATCGTTTCCTCTTTTTGAGTTTTCAACCGATTAGTCACTGACTCCCCTCAATAGATGGCGCAATTTCTTCCGCCCATGAAACACTCGAGCTTTCACCGCCCCGACCGAGACGCCCATCACCCGAGCGGTTTCTTTCGTGGATAACTCACGAAGCTCTCGCAGCTGGATTGCCGTTCGAATTCTTGGCGTCAACTTATCCATAGCCGCGGATAGAATCCGGTTCCGCTCGCTCTGTAAGAAGACACTCTCCGGACCTGCGTGTGAATCGGGCACCTCTACCCGTACCGCGCTCTCTGCTTTGCCGCACAAGTCGTCGATCGGTACCTCGCGCAGTCCGCGACGCGTGCGCAGCCACATAAGAGCTTCGTTCATCGCAATTCGTGTTAACCAGGTGGAGAAGGAAGACTTTCCTTCGAATTTGTGCAAGTGCACGAAGGCTTTATGGAAGCTCCGCTGGGCGATGTCCTCCGCGTCTTCGCGGACCCGGGTGAAGCGTCTCGCAATGGCTAGAATCCTCCGCTGGTGACGGTCGATGAGAATTTCAAATGCCTGTCCTTCTCCACGTTTCGCGGCAGCGATGAGCGTCGCTTCCTCGTTTCCGCCAGCGATGTTCTGCCTGTGAGCATCCGCAAATTGCCGTGATTCTCGACTCCGTTTGTTTGTCTCCAACCCAACTAGCCTGCACTCTGGGATTGAGATACGCGTGGGCGCGGTGTCAGAAGGTCCGCTAGGCCAATCCGGCGAAGCATCTCAGCACGAACGCGATCTAAGACTCCGTTCACGACTTCTGCGCCGTCTTGCGTCGGGTCGATGTGTACTCGGAAAGGTCGCTTGCCGAACGGGGCATCGACCACCTTGACGATGGCCTCCGCGACGGCCGAGACATCTGCGTCTGCGGGCACGATGGCCGCGAAACCCTTGAGCACCTGCTCTCCAAAACCGGCGTACGGGCCAGCTTCGTATTCCGCAGCCCGTGCCTTATCAGCGGGAGAGCCCGCATGAGCGAAGTGATTCGTGCCGCCAGTGAATGCGCCTGGAACGATGATAGAGGTCTCGATACCCCAGCGCGCTAATTCGCGCGAGTAGACAACGGCTAGCGCATCCATTCCGGCCTTTGCCGCAAAGTATGGCGCGAGATAGGGTGGAGTTCCTCCCGCTGAGCTGCTGCTCGAAACCCAAACGACAAGACCTTGGCCTTGCTTACGCAACTGGGGCAGGGCTGCACGGTTTACGCGTTGGGTGCTCAACACATTGATGTCATACAACTCTCCCAATTGTTCGGGGGTGAAGGCTTCGGCTGGACCAAAAACCATGTGGCCCGCGTTGTGAACGACAACGTCCAAATTGCCGTTTTTCGAAATGATTTCCTGGATGCCCGTGTCACAAGATTTCTGCGACGAAACGTCCAGTTCGACGACGCGCAAATCCACGCCGTGGTCGGCCGCATACTTTTCCACTTCCTTGACCTGATCTGCGTTCCGCCCCTTGGTTTCACGCATGCTCGCATAAACTGTATGCCCCGCTCGCGCCAAAGCGCGTGCTGCCAAAGCGCCAAAACCACTCGATGCACCTGTAACAGCAATTACGTTCTTCACAGCTCAATCTCCTTTTTCGAATCGAATTTGGATCTAATAAGAACCAATCTCTTATTCACAAATCTTCCGGACAGTTCCACTTTCTTCCTTGAAGGCGATAACGTCAGGCAAATCCCCCATTGGCTCGCAGAATTTGGCCGTTAACCCATCCGCCGTCGGGCCCGGCAAGGAATGACACCACGTTTGCGATATCCTCCGGCTGACCCAGCCGTTCGAGTGGAGGGACTTTGGTGAGTTCATCGATTTGCGCTTGAGTCTTGCCTTTGCGAAACAGGTCGGTCCCCACAGGTCCGGGAGCGACGGCATTTGCGGTCACCTTTCGACCACGCAACTCGTTGGCGAGCACGTGGACCAGTCCCTCAACTCCCGCCTTGGAAGCGATGTACGCGCCGTAGGTCGGAAACGACTTGGCTAGTACGCTGCTCGACAGCGCAATAATACGTCCACCCTCCGCCACATGTTGTGCCGCCTGCGCGAGCACGAGGAAAGTTCCGCGCAGGTTGGTGGCGATGACTTTGTCGAACAATTCCACATCGCTTTTTGCGATCGGAGAGAGTGGCATGATGCCTGCATTGTTCACGACCACGTCGATCCTGCCGAAAATATCTTGAGCTTGCTTGAAGAGATTCTCCACGGCCTCAGCGTTGGCGATATCCGCCTGGAGGGCAACCGCCTGCCCACCCGCGGCTTTGATCTCGTCCACCACCTCTTGTGCCTTGGCCGGATTTCCGGCGTAGTGAACGGCTATACCAAAACCATCACTTGCGAGCCTCTTCGCTACTGCTCGTCCGATACCGCCGGAGGCGCCTGTCACGATAGCGCTCCCAATCACTTTACTTTTCATTGTTCGTCTTTCTTTCCTTTCGTGGGCATGCATACCTTCATGTGTAGACCCTGACCGCTGCTTCAAGAGGTGAGATGGATTTGACTTATCAATCGGACGATGAATTGTTAGAATGCCTATCATGCGTGACGTGCATCTTCGAAATGTCGACCTGAATCTCCTTAACCCGCTCCATGCCTTACTCGAAGAACGCCATGTGACGCGCGCTGCAAAGCGATGTTTCTTGAGTCAGTCGGCCATGAGCCGGGCGCTTGAACGTCTCCGTGAAATGTTTGGAGACGTGCTTCTCGTCCGCAGTGGCCGCAGCTACGAGCGCACCCTTCGAGGAGAAAGCGTGCTGCGGGAACTCGAATCGCTCATGCCTCGACTTGAAGCAATGCTGCGAGGAGAGCATTTCGATCCGGCCAAGAGCCAGGTGCGATTTCGAGTAGCAATGACTGACCATGCAGCCATGGTGCTTATGCCTCCGCTCGTTCAGCGTGTGCGTAGAGCTGGAGCCAAAGTAAACATGCACGCATCAGCATGGAACGATCGCGTCCATGAAGACATTGTTGCGGGCCGAATTGATACGGCGCTCAGTGCAGAGGCCCCGCCGAGCACCCTCGAGTCCGAAGTGCTTTATGACGAAGACTTCGTTTGTCTCATAGCTCGGGGCCAAGGGAAGCATCCACGACGATTTACGGTGAAACAGTATCTGAACCTTTCACACGCAATCGTTGAAACGTGGGAAGGACAGCAGACTCCTGTCGATAGACCCCTGGCAGACCTCGGCTTGAAAAGACAGGCGGTGTTACGTATTCCGTTCTTCGTGCCCACGATTCTCAGCATCGCACGCACCGACTTGGTGATAACCGTGCCGCGAAGGCTGGCCAAGATCATGGCACCTCTTGCGAACGTATGGGTTGTCGAACCGCCGCGTGAAATCAAAGGCTTATCCTATTTCATGACTTGGCATCAACGACTCAACGCGGAGCCGGCACACACGTGGTTTCGAGAAGAAATTCGTATTGCGGCCCGGTCTATATAGAAAGAATCACTGAAGGATAGTACTGCACTGGTTCGCTTTCTCCCCTGTCGCCTTAACCCATCGTTTCGCGGTCGACTGATTTCTATTTCAACAGGCTGTTAAGAAAACTGACAAACTCTTGATCCA
>Ga0207151_1178_pt1 | contig 13501 bp, 12 predicted proteins | sample Alteio_BWMinHeat_29_FD_153523 | JGI IMG/M metagenome (GOLD analysis project Ga0207151, IMG submission 153523) | Enriched cells from forest soil in Barre Woods Harvard Forest LTER site, Petersham, Massachusetts, United States -... | ecosystem: Environmental > Terrestrial > Soil > Temperate forest >... | reverse complement strand
TGCTTCGTCGCCATCAGTCCGCGGATGGCGGTGCTATGTCGTTGTGCCATAAGTGACTCCCAGTCCAGAATTCAGAGTAGCCCTGACAGGAGGAGGTTCAGAAAGGCACGAATTACGCGTAAGGTTAGCTGGATTCCGGCTTACTGTCTTTCTGACGTGAACGTCCTGTCGAACCGGCTGTCGAGGCCCCGAAATGCATGTATATGTCCGGGGAGTCTACCCAGGGTTTTATTATTGTCAAGTCAAAATATCGGTTGCGTATAGCTAGCTAATTAATCCGCTAGGGACCGACGACAATACGATAAGCCGTTGAGGGACCGGAATAAGCATGCAATTCCATCTTTCATCGGATTCCGAGGTCTGGTATAACCGTCGTCATATACTCACCTGATCAAACTTTCTGACGGACGATCTAAAAGTTACCACGTGAAGCCATGGAAAACCGAACCTGCATCGTAATAGGCGCCGGCCTATCCGGTTTAACGGCTGCGCGCATTTTGGCGCATGCGGGGTGGAAGGTCACTGTTCTCGACGCGCGAGACCGCATCGGTGGCCGTGTGCTTACTTACAGTTTCGATAAGCACAGAGATGCCGGTCACCTCTATTGCGAACTGGGCGGCGAATGGATAGGCAACGGTCACGTACACATGAAGGCTTTCTGCAAAGAGTTCAATCTCGAGCCACTCATGAAACATGCCTTCGATTTTTCTTTTTTAAAAGGCGGAAAAATTAGGGACGAAGATCGTTTCAAGGCCGGGGAGTGGCCTTTTTCCGAAAAGTCTGGGACGGCCTTCAACATTCTACGTAACGAAGCGAAGAATTGGAGTCCGCGAACCCAGGAAATCCTGGATCGCAAGGACTGGTGGACCATTCTACGAGACCGAGGCTTCAGCCACGAGGAGTTGTTGCGCAGAGATTTAATGGACAGCACTGACTTCGGGGAGACGATCCGCCAAGTCGGAGGGTTCTCGGCGGCGGCGGAATACTTTAGCAGCAACAAAAACGACGAAATGGATTTTCGAGTTAAGGGCGGAAACATAAAGGTGGTCGAAGGATTAGAAAAAGCGATCATTGATAAGGGCGGCTCGATAAAACTGAACAGTGAAGTGAAACACGTGCGGCAAAGCCGCGAAGCGGTCTACGTCTCCGTTCCCGGGGTTCCTCCGTACGAGGCATCCTTTTGTATCTGCACGGTCCCGGCCCGCACCTTGACACAAATCGTCTTTGAGCCGAGGCTTCCCGACGATCAGTGGGATGCCGCGAAACAGCTGCAATACGCGCGCATCATGAAGACCGTCGTGCTGTTCAAGGAAAGATTTTGGATGGAAAACGATTCGACGAGATTTTCGTGCTTCACCGATGGAGCTTCCGATTTCATCTTTGATTCGACGCTAAAGCAACCCGAGCCGTACGGGATTCTATGCAGCTACGCCGTAGGTGACAAAGCAGACGACCTAAATGCGGTCTATAAGCGCAATCCAGAAGATTTGCAAACGCTCATCGAGCAGGATCTGGCGATGATTTTCCCAGGGACTAGGCCCGAGGCTGCGGACATCAAGGCCCAGGCATGGCAAGCGGATGAGTACACACAAGGCTCGTATGCGTTCTTCAGACCTGGCCAATGGTTTGGTATACGTGCGATTTTGCAGGAACCGCACCTGCGCGTTTATTTTGCAGGCGAGCATCTTGCCGACGAACAAGGCTTCATGGAAGGCGCCGTCGTTACGGGGAAAGATGCCGCCGAGAACGTTCAGACGGCCAGCTCCTCTGAACTCTTACACGACAGCCCGCACCCAGCGATCGCACCGTACGTCAACTCCAGAAGAAATACAATTGCGGGGTAATCCCAGCGAGTGCTCTCTTATGGTTTGTCGCGACTGCGCGCACAAGGAAGGCAATGGAGCCCCGACCGTTTGACGCGGTAGCGGTTGAGCGGAACCGCGGCCAAAGCTCCTCCATAGACTTCTTTGGTCAGCTGTCGGACGCGGCCTTGGTGCGTGAGGCGATGCAACCTATCGGACGCTCGTTTTGGCTGGGTAGGGGGACTACGCCAACGGTTACCGTGGACGAGCCAGTCGACGTCACTGGGCCAACGACAAGGTGGCGCTCCGGATCGACCAAGAGCCACGCTACCGCACCGAGAAGCGCGAGAGCAGCCGCCACCAGAAACGAAGTCGTCCATCCGTAGTTTTTCGCGATGACCGGAGTGAACGCCGCAGTCAGCGCGCCTCCCACTTGATTGCCCATGTTCATGAAGCCGGAAACAGAACCGGAGGAGCCCGAGGCGATGCCTGCGGTCACGGACCAGAACGAGCTCTGCGAAAGATAGAGCGCGCCAGCACCGCCGGCGAGAACGATGCTTGCCAGTCGTGCGCTGGCCACGCGGGAGCCAATGGTGAGAAACGCCGCGGTCAACACAAAAGCAAAGACCGCGATAGCGCAGCGCCCGGTGCGCGCACCGTAGCCTTTGGTAAGGCGGTCACTGATGGCTCCGCCGATCGGACTGCAAGCCGCCATCGCCAGAAAGGGCAACGTGGTGTAGAAAGCGCTAACCTTGAGGTCCAGCCCGCGAACCCTGGCGAGGTAAATGAAAAACCAGCTGAAGAAGATCCACGCCACGTATCCGAAACAGAAGTAGCTGAACGTCACGGCCCACACATTTTTGCTAGCGAGTATGTTCTTCCAAGAAACCCGGCGAGTTGCGACCGTCCGCTGCGTTTCACTGTTCGCGCCGGACGCTGACGAAGGACCACTGAGTCCAGACTGGATGTGGCGCAGTTCAGCGGATGAGACGCGGGGATGCTGTTGCGGAGTGTCGCGTGCCGCCAAAAACCAGATTGCGCCGGCGAGCAAGCCAATGAGTGCGCTGATCCAAAAGGACCAGCGCCAACCGTAGTGCAGCATGATGTAGGTGATCAGAGTCGGTGTCACGCCGGCGCCGACCCCAACGCCGGAAAAAATCAGTCCATTGGCGATGCCGCGCTCCTCGACCGGGATCCACCGGGAAACGAACTGGTTCGACGCAGGGTAAATCACCGCTTCACCCGCGCCGAGCAGGAACCGAACCGCGGCGAAAATGAGAACAGCGGACGCCATGCGGGACGAAGCGGCCGCAGTAAGTGCCGTAAAAATACCCCACCACAACACTCCGAGCGTGAGGACGCGGTGCGGACCGAGGCGGTCGGCGAGCCATCCGCCCAACGGCTGGAAGAGCCCGTAGCCGATGAGGAAGGCGCTGAACACCCTTCCAAGTTGCACGTCGGATAGGTGAAACTCGGCGGCTATAGAGCTTCCGGCAATCGAGATATTGACTCGGTCGAGATAGGCTACTGCGCTCAGAACAAAGAGCCAAAAGATAAGGAACCATCGCACGTGCGTCGTGCCGGCTTCAGACATGCTTGATCCCTCGGGCAGAACTGGAACCCGCCGTCATCCCGCGTGCGACTTCAACAGGGCAGCGAGATTTTCCGCGATGATTTTTTCTTCTCCCGGCTGCAGCATGAAGGAGCTCAGCGACAAGCCCTCACGGCCCTCCTCCCCCGCGGAAACAACAATGGAGGGCTGCGATTTGCGCAGCGCCTGGCTGGCCTCCCGGGGCGTCAGCTTGATTCGTTGTTGTTGCCATTGAATGTGCAGGTGCGGGACGTGATTGGCCACGTCAGGAACGAAGTAACTTGTGGTGACGCTCGGAATCTTGGCGACCTGCGCGGCGACAAATTCCAGACGGCGCTGCCATTCCTTGGTCAACGCTTCGTGGTCTTCCTTCAGGTAGGACTCGAGGGCTTTCACCATCCCGACGATCTCTTCTTTGCCGACTTTTTGGCTGCGTCCGATGGTGTCCTCGTGGGGGCTATTGTTGAGCAGTGCATACGCTACAAGGTCCTTCTTGCCGACAAGAAGCCCCGCGCACTGCGGCCCGCGAATCGCTTTGCCGCCGCTGAAAGCAATCAGGTCGTAACCCATGTTGGCATAGTCCCAAAGATGCGAGACGGGGGGAGTATCCGCGGCCGCATCAATGAATGCGGGAATGTTGTTTTCGTGAGCGAGCTTGACCCATTCCTCGACCTTGATTTGGCCGGAAGCGTCGGCGAAGTTCGAAAAATGCATCATCGCTGTCTGTGGATTGATCGCTTTTTTCACGTCGTCGCGTGATTCGACGACGATCAGTTTCACGCCGGTGTTGCGCAGTTGGTGGTCGAACGGATTGCGGTGCGATTTTTGAATGATGACTTCGGATTTCATCCCCGTGAGATCCGGAATTTGCTCGATGAACTTAGGATTGTCTCCGGTAAGAATGCCGGCGAGGCCGGACTGCATCGCCGCTGCGGCTCCTGAAGTCACAATCGCAGCGTAACCTTCGGGCAGCTTCAGCATTTCCGCGATGCGCTTGCCCGCGGCGACCTCAAGATCCGGGATGCTGACGAAATGGCGACCGGCTTGCGCCATAACGGCTTCCACTTCCGGCCTCATCAACGAACCGCCAAGGACCGTCATCGTTCCTTGCCCGTTGATCACCGTAGCCACGCCAAGCTCCTCATAGACGTTGCCGCTGGCGCCGAATCCGGTTACTTTCCCGGTGTTCGGCAAGCCCGCCGAAGCAGCGAAGAGCTTGCGTGGGCTGGACAACGCGCCGGTCAATATGCCGGACAAGTAGCCGCCGAGCGCTCCAAGCGTTCCGAGAAACGTTCTGCGATTAGCGTGTATAGAGAGCGGCATCGCACTATCCCTTCGTCGCTGCGTTGACAACCGCAGCGATACAATTGATCTCCACCAGCGACTCACCAGGCAGGCCTGCCACTGCAACCGTCGTCCGCGCGGGGCCGCCATTCGGGAAATACGTCTTGAAGACCGAGTTCATCCCATCGTAATAGTCGAGCTTCGCAAGAAAGACGGTGAGCTGCAGAATGCTGTCCATCGTGCCGCCGCCGGCTTCGACGACGGCTTTCACTCCGTCCATCACCATCTTTGTGTGCATCTCGATGGTTGGTGTTTTCCCTGCGTCGGACTTGTCTCCCCGCGAATGCGCGCCCTGTCCTGCGATGTAGATCAAGCCGTTGTGAATGATAAGCGGCGTTATAAAGCCCTTTCCGTCGGAAGGCTTTCCGTCGCCGTTTAGCTTCTGGACACCGCCTTGCCCAGCTTGTGGCTTGGAAGCTGGCGACGCCGACGCCATCCCAGCAACGCCGAGACCTGGCAAAAGAGCGGCGAGCCGGGCGCCGAGTCCGCGCCGCGTGATGAGAGTAGAAAACATTTTATCCATCCTCCTGTGTGTCAGCATTAACGAGCAAGCGCTTCTCAGGGCAAAGCAAACGCAAGAACGTCGCTGCCGGCGGCAATGGCAACGTACTGCTTTCCATTCACGGCATAACTCATCGGCGAAGCATGAATCGACTGCCCGGTATTAAAGTGCCACAGCGGCTTCCCGCTCGACGCATCGACTGCTTCGAACGACTGCGCTTCATCGCCAAAGAACAGCAGACCGCGCGCGGTGGTCATAATTCCGCCCGAAGAGTGACCGCTGCCGACCTGCGCATAGCTCCACGCCGGTTTGTCCGCTCCGAGTCTATACGCCAGAAGAATCTTTTGCCCGTGGTCATCGGGATTGTGGCGAACGCCTGTTGAATAAAACGTGCGGCCCTCGGAAAAAGACTCCGGCTTCAGAAAATACGTGTCGCAGTCTTCGTGGGCAAGAAAATAGAAAAGATTTGTCTCAGGACTGTAGGAAGGCGCATACCAGTTCGTTGCTCCTACGAACCCCGGACACATTCGCGTGCCTTCAGCCGACGGCTGCAGACCCGTGCGAATGGGACGCCCCCGGGAATCGATTCCTTTGGCCCAATTCAATTTCTCGGCAAAGGGCACGGCAGAAAGGAATTGCCCGTTGGTGCGGTCCAGGATGTAGAGAAAGCCGTTGCGATTGGCCTCTACAAGCAGCTTGCGAGGCGTTCCCCGGAACGGTGCGTCCACCAAAACCGGTGTTTCCGCTGCGTCGTAATCGAACAGATCGTGCGGCGTGAATTGAAAATGCCATTTGAGCTTACCGGTGTCCGGATCGAGAGCCAGAACGCAATCGGTGTAGAGATCGTCGCCCGGCCTTGGCCCGCCGTCAAAATCAGGCGACGGATTGCTGGTCCCCCAATACAGCGTGTTGAGTTCAGGATCGTAGGTTCCGGGCATCCACGTGGTGCCGCCGCCGTGCTTGTAGAGATCCCCCGGCCAGCTTTCGGAGCCGAATTCCCCGGGTCCGGGAATGGTCCAGAATCGCCAGGCTTCTTTGCCCGTCTCAGCGTCATAAGCGGCCACAAATCCGCGGACCCCATCGTCTCCGCCCGAAGTCCCGACAACCACGTTGTCTTTCACCACCAGAGGCGCACTGGTCGCGCCATAGTTGCGGTTTCCGTCCGTGTACGCAACATCCCACAGTAAATGGCCGGACCGTACGTCGAGGCAGAGCAGGTGGGCGTTGTCGGTCTCCAAGTACACCCGCGAGTGCCAGCGTCCTACGCCGCGATTGTGATGTTGCGCCGCGTCGTCGATCAGCCCCTCGGTGACCGGCCTCGCATAGTGCCAGACCAGCCGGCCTGTTTGTGCGTCAAGGGCGAAGGCGTCGTTTGCAGAAGTCACCAGCATCAAGCCGTCGACCACGACCGGAGTAACTTCGAGGTTGCCAGAATTCGCCACGTGGAAAATCCATTGCGCGCGCAGTTGTTCCACATTCTTCACGGTAATCTGATCGAGACTGCTGAATCGTCGGCCCGTGTAGTCACCATTGTAGGAAAGCCAGTTCGCCCCAACCGGCTGAGCGTTCATCATTTGCGAATTCACGTCCCCGGTGGCGGAAGTCCCGCCGCCGCCGTTGCTGCCTTGCGCTGCCAGATATCCAGGCACAAGACCGAAGATCGCGCTCGCGAGAATAATGACTCGCTGTGTCATCCGCTTACTCATATCGAGGCAGGCTGATTCAGATGCGCCCAAACTGCTTCACCGCCTCTAGGATTGATTTCAGTTTTTCGATTACCGCATACATAGAATGTTCCTCGAAGTCGAGTTTCTGCGCGCGTTCCAGAACTTGGACCGCCGCGTCCCGCGGCACTACCACCACGCCATCCGCATCCGCGACCACGATATCGCCCGGTTTCACGGCAACAGAGTTGCACACCACCGGAACGTTTGCGCCTGCAAATCGATAGTGTCCCACAGATGTCGACGGCACGATCCCCAGCGCATATACCGGGAACCCGATTTTCTGCAGGTAAGCCACATCGCGCACGCCTCCGTCAATCACCGCCCCGGAAAAATTCCGCGCCGCCATGGCTGTTCCCATCAGCCCGCCCATTCCTGCGATGTCCGCACCGTCTTCCACCACCATGACGTAAACGGAGCTTTGCCCTCCGCTATCGATTGCCGAAAGCATGCCCTTTAGCGCGTCAGGATCGCGGTTTTCTTCCTTCTTGAGTTGTACGGTCAGCGCGTACCCGGCAAATCGGCTCGGGAATATCGGGCGCATCCGGTGCGTCATGTACATGCGTTGCCCGGTAAGCTGCTCGAGGGCGTCCGAAACCGAAGCCACTTCCACATGCCGGAAGCCGTCGAGCAGTGCATCGTCTCTTCTCGATGCACTCGAATCGGCCGAAGACGGCGCGCTTTGCGCGTGAGCGAAGAGTGCGGCGGCCGTCGCGCCGGCCAACGCCACACACAGAATTCCAAGCAGCCGAAGACGAGCGACACAGCGCCGAGTCGAATTCACAGCATCCTCCAAAGCAGACGCGCGGACTCTACCATTGTTTGCGCTGTCACCGGAAGGGCGTGCCACAAGAGACGAAATCAACCTGCGAAGGATTCCACCAGTTGCGATACGCGCGACAAAGTCATATTGTCTCCTGCGAGAAAAAAGATCTCACGAAATTGGGGCAACTTCATCCGTGAACCTCCTGGCTCGGTCCATCCTCCGCTTACGTTTTTCCTTCCGTGCGGCCTCCCTGCTGGGCAGCCTGCTCTGTCTGGCCGCGGCTGGCCCGCCAATACGCGCCCAGGACCGTTCAGCCCATCGCTCGAACCTTGCGGAAGAGGATTCCGCCGAGGCCCGCAGAACTTTCGAGTCTGTCTGCGCCGGTTGCCACGGTCTGGACGGGGGCGGCGGCGAACGCGGCCCCAACATTGCCACGCGTCCGGAGGCCCAGCGCCTGAGCGACCAGGAAGCCTTGCGCATTTTGCGAGATGGCCGCCCCGCGAACGGCATGCCCGCTTTTTCGTCGCTCGGTGACGCAAAACTCGCCGCTCTACTGCAACATCTTCGGTCGCTCCAAGGCCGAGGCAAAGCGCGTTCATCGTCGGGAGATGGCAAGATTGGGAAGCAGTTGTTCTTTGGAAAAGCGCAGTGCTCGCAATGTCACACCATAAACGGGGAAGGAGGCTTCCTCGGCGCCGATCTGTCTGCGTACGCCGTCGCGCATGACGCAAGCGAAATGCGCGAAGCCATTCTTGATCCTTACAAAAACCTTGATCCGAGAGCCCGCATCGTGAATGTCACCACGCACGCTGGAACGCGATTCTCCGGTGTCGCTCGAAACGAAGACAATTTCTCCCTGCAACTCCTCGCGCCCGACGGCACTTTCCACTTTTTCGCCAAGCAAGACTTGACGCACATCGACCATGAAAACCGCTCCTACATGCCCTCCGACTATGGAACCCGGCTCAGCAAGCAGGAGCTCGACAACTTGATCAGCTACCTTCTCAGCTGCGCTGGTGAAACAGAATCTCAGAACACCAAAGCGGCTCGCGCCGAGACACAAGATTGACAGGATCCCCCATGAAAACAGTCTTTTTAGCTCTAGCTTTCAGCTTCGTCGTTGCTCTCGGTCTGCCGCTGAGGACCGGTGCGCCCATCCGCCAATTCGAACTCCGCGCGGAAGCGCCGCAGTTCTGGCAACTTGTGGACAAAAACGCCAAGCTCACCACCATGGCAACCGGATTCGGCTTTACCGAAGGGCCAGTGTGGGACTCGCGGGGTTTCCTGTACGTCAGCGACGAAGAAACCAACAAGATCATCCGTGTGTATCTCGATGGCCGCAAGGAAGATGTTATCTCGCTCGGCGACCCCGACGGAAACACATACGACCAGCATCATCGCTTGATTGACTGCGCCAGCGCGCTCCGCGCCATAATCGAAGTCACTCCCGACGGCAAATACAAAGTTCTCGCCGATCGTTTCAAAGGCCAACGCTTCAATAGTCCCAACGACGTAATCGTGGGTCCTGATGGCGCGCTGTACTTCACCGATCCCACTCTGGACCTTCCGCGGGGAGAAAAACAGGAGCTTTCCTTCCAGGGCGTTTATCGCCTCGATTCCTCCGGCGAGGTTCGCTTGCTCACCAAGGATCTCACTCAGCCCAACGGCCTGGCCTTTTCGCCCGACGGGAAGCGCTTCTACGTCGACGACAGCGAACAGCGCAACATCCGCGTCTACGATTTTCTTCCCGATGCCACCCTCGCCAACGGCCGCATTTTCGGCGAGGAACCCGGCGGCAAAGGCGATGGCGTTCCTGACGGAATCAAAATCGATACTCGTGAGAATCTATTCGTCACCGGCCCAGCAGGGATTTGGGTCTGGAATCCAGAGGGTCACCACATCGGCACAGTCGTGTTGCCCGAACAGCCCGCCAATCTCGCTTGGGGAGACGCAGCCAATAATACGCTCTACATCACCGCCAGCAAATCCATCTATCGCCTGAAAACCAAAACCCACGGCTTCTCGCCAATCCCGCGGTAAGCCGACGCGATCAAATCGTCTTGTCTTTCGAATAGCAGAGCTTCTCGAGATTGCACTCCACGCAGTGCGGTGTCCGGGCCACGCAAACCCGCCGCCCGTGCCAAATCAATTGGTGCGAAAACAAAATCCATTTCTCGGTCGGGATAATCTTGATGAGGTCCTGCTCGATTTTCTTCGGATCCTCGTTTCGCGTCAGATCCAGCCGCCGCGAAAGCCGCTGCACGTGGGTGTCCACCACCACGCCGCTTGCAATTCCGTACGCCGTTCCCAGCACAACGTTCGCCGTTTTTCGCGCCACTCCCGGAAGGGTCAGAATCTCTTCCATCGTCCGCGGTACTTGCCCGCCAAAGTTTTCAAGAATTGCCTTGCTCGCTCCCATGATCGATTTCGTCTTGTTCCGGAAAAAACCGGTCGGCCGTATCTCTCGCTCCAGTTCCGCAGGGTTCGCGTTTGCAAACGCTTGCGCCGTCGGATACTTCGGAAACAGCGTTGCCGTCACCTGGTTCACCCGCACATCCGTGCATTGCGCCGACAAGATCGTCGAGATCAGCAGTTGAAAGGCATTTTCATGCGTCAACTCGCAGTTCGCCGCCGGATACGCCTCATCCAGCTTCGCCAATATCGCCGCCACCCGCGCCGGATTCGTCCCCGCTCCCCGCCGCGCCGTCTTCTTCGTTTTTGCCGCAGCTGGCTGCGAAGTGCGCGCCCGACGCGCACGCGATTTCCGCCGAACACTCTTTTTCGTTTTCTTCTTCATCGCGCCAGAACTATAGCACGAGGCGAAATTCGCAGGCGCCTGGCGGTAGGGCGCAGCACTGCTTGCGCGCCAGCAACCCAGGTGGAAACCTCGAGCACAACTGTTCCTTAAAACCTACTCCGCGACGCGGTCTCCCGCGACCGCCCCCAGCAACCTCGCAAACGCTTTTCCCCGATGACTCACCCGATTCTTCTCGTCCCCGTGCATTTCCGCAAACGTCTTCCCCAATGCCGCAAAATAAAACACCGGATCATATCCAAACCCGCCGAGCCCCCTCGCCGCTTCTAAAATCACTCCATCTACGCGCCCGGAAACAATCGCCGTGCCGCGCCCGCCCCGTACCGCAGCAATCACGCACACAAAATACGCCGCGCGCTCCGAGCCGCGAAGTTCGTGCATCTCCGCCAGCAGCTTCCCAATCCGTTGCTCGTTGCTCGCTCCCGCTCCTGCATACCGCGCCGAATGCACTCCCGGCGCCCCGTCCAGCGCCGGCACCACCAGCCCCGAATCATCCGCAAACACCAGCCCATCGCAAAAATGTGAATAGTGCAGCGCCTTCCCAAGCGCATTCTCTCCAAACGTCGCCGCGTTTTCCTCAAATTCCGGCAGCCGAGCAAACTCCGGCACCAGCGCGAGTGCAACCTCATCGGCCGCTAGAGCCTCCGCGGCCAAAGCGCGAAACTCCCCAAGTTTTCCTGGATTCGAAGAAGCCAGATACAACTTAACGGGCGCGCGCACTGAATTTCTGCGGCACAATCGCCCGCTGCTCGTCCGTCAGACGCCGAATTCCCGCCGCCGCCAGCGCCAGCAGGTCCTGCATCTCACTCCCGGTGAACGCCCGCCCTTCCGCCGTCGCCTGAATCTCCACGAAGTGTCCCGACCCGGTCATGACCACATTCATATCCACTTCCGCTCGCGAGTCTTCTTCATACGCCAGATCGAGCAGTGCGCGATCGTCCACAATTCCCACGCTCGTCGCCGCCACCGAATCGATCAGCGGCGACCTCTTCAGCATCCCCGCTGCCACCATCCGTTCAAACGCCAGCGCCAGGGCCACAAACGCACCGGTAATCGACGCCGTCCGCGTCCCGCCATCGGCCTGAATCACGTCGCAATCGATCCACACCGTGCGTTCGCCCAGCGCTTCTTGATCCGTCACCGCGCGCAGCGATCGCCCGATTAGCCGCTGAATCTCCAGCGTCCGCCCCGTTTGCTTCCCGCGCGAAGCTTCGCGTGGCGTTCGTTCCTCGGTCGCGCGCGGCAGCATTCCGTACTCGCTCGTCACCCATCCTTTGCCCGAGCCTTTCAGAAATCCCGGCACTCCGTCATCCACCGTCGCCGTACAAATCACGCGCGTTTTCCCCAGCTCGATGAGCACGCTTCCTTCCGCCGTCGAAATAAAGTCCGGAGTCAGTTTTACCGCCCGCATCTGGTCCGCGTTCCGCCCGTCAATTCGCACTCGTCCTCCAACTCGTTCCAGCCATCTAGTTCAGCCCACTTTCGCCGGCTTAGTCGCCGGCGACGCCGCGGGTTTCGTACTCACCACAAACGTTCCCGTCAAATCCAAATGTCCCGCCAGCGTATCCACTTCTTGTCCATGAATCAGAATCTTCAGCCGCTGCACTTGCGGCACATTAGCTTCGAGCGTCCGCGTAATCGAATCGACCGCCAGTTGTTCGCTCTCAATTCCCGACGGTATCGATGTCCCGATCGCTTCGGAAAAATCCGCGATTCCCGTTCCGCCCGGCAACAAGTAAAACTCCAGCAGCGCCGCATCCGGCGGCAGCGTCCGCAGCTCCGCATCCACCGGTCCTGCCAGCAGCGTATTCAATACCTGCTTCGCCCGCAGCACCGGATCATCCGACAACGGAAGCTCCACAGTTACCGCCGTCAACTTCGCTCCGTCCGCTCCTGACGCCCAGAACAATTTCGCTTTCACGCGCGGCCCATTCGGATTTCCGGTGATCGCTAGCGTCAACTCCCGCCGCGCCTGCTCTTCGGTTTCCTGCACCAGCTTTGCCGTGCGCTTTACGCGCTGGCGCAGCGTCGGCAAATAAATCGCCGCCCCGCACACCGCAATGGCCAACCCAAAAATCAGTCCGCTCCTCCACTTCGGACTCATGGCCGCACCGCCCCCGCCACGACATACGACGGCTTGAACGCTCCGACACCTTTTGCAATAGCGTCCGCCACTCCCGCAGCCATGCGATCCAGATCGTTGCGGTTCTCTACCGTCACGCTCGATACTTCTACCGCAATCGCCGGCGCCGCCGTAGTCCGCAATTGCCGCACGGCCGCGCTCTGCACCGTATTCGGCGATCCCCTGAATCGCTGCGCCATTTGACCCTGCACCAGATCCCCCAGCTTCCGGCTCAGCGACAAAAACGGCCCTTGCGCCCGCTCCCACGGGATCAATCCTGTTGCATCCGCTTCCGCCGGCAGTTCCTCGTTCGCATACACCCGTACCGTCCCCGGCAACCCCGTCGATCCAATGTGCAAGCTCACAAACACCGCCCCCTGTTGGGCATTCGCTATTGCCGACCGGTCATCGAACGAAGGGTTCTCATTTCCCATCCGGGTCTGCACCACCTGAAATCCCTGCGATTCGAGCGCACGCCGCACCTGCACTGTAAATTCCATCACCACTTCGCTCTCTCGAATCCCTTCCGTCCCTCGCGCACCATAGTCTGTTCCCCCATGCGCCGGATCCAACACCACAACGTTCAGCCCAACAGGCTGCACTACAGGCAATGCCGGAATGGCTTGTGCCACGGGCGCCGACGATTGTGGGGGCGGGGCTTGCCCTGCCCGCCGTGGCGAAGAGGCAGCCCATCCGGCATAACTCAACACAGCGCAAGCCAAAAAGGGCGCCGCCAGTACCGCAAATCGCGCTTGCGTGCGCGTCCGCTGATTTAGAAAGGGAATTAACAACTCGCCTCGCATCCCGAGCAGCATACCAAATCGCTCATGGGCCA
>Ga0207151_1177_pt1 | contig 13518 bp, 8 predicted proteins | sample Alteio_BWMinHeat_29_FD_153523 | JGI IMG/M metagenome (GOLD analysis project Ga0207151, IMG submission 153523) | Enriched cells from forest soil in Barre Woods Harvard Forest LTER site, Petersham, Massachusetts, United States -... | ecosystem: Environmental > Terrestrial > Soil > Temperate forest >... | reverse complement strand
CTCAACGTCAGATGCATAAACTGCTTTATTCCTTAGTCCAGTTACTCCTTTACAGTGTTCGATGAAATAATGTTCGAAAGGTTTATCCCCACTAAAAACAATCCATTTGCTGTTTTTATCAATTTGATGGGCAATAGAATTTTTATTTCTATCCGCACTATTCCAAACCACTAAGGCGCTCAACCTAACTTTGTCGGGTGTTGTAAGGTAAAAATGTTCGCTGTGCGATAGTAATGTTGTATTTATATTTTTATCATCCGCTTCGTCAAATGGTGTAGCGTTACTGGCCCTAACATCGATATCGAAGTACTTAAGATCTGGATTTCTTCTCACTTTTGAAAGAAGATCTTCAAATTTTTGGATCAGTTTACAGTTGTAACATCCAAGTTTTTCGTCCCTTTCACCTGCATATAGGTTAAAATTAGAGTGAGTGTTAGAGTGAGTGAAAGAACCGCAGGTCAAAAAATATAGGATTGCCAAAGCTATGACAGGGACAACGCTTTTGAGTAGAGCCGCACTCAATATTGCTGAAACGGCAAATTTTCCCATTAAAGCAGCTTGACGCTTCCAATAAGGGGGGATGGACGCGGGATAAAGGGCTGCTGCTGGTTGACTATGCATTATAAAATCTCCTGTTGGAGTGCAATTTTAATAGATTTAATAATAAAAATAAACATAAATCTATATTTTGTTCATAAACTCTTCTTCGCTGATTATATTTACACCCAATGACTGCGCTTTTTCTAATTTAGATCCTGCTTCTTCGCCGGCAAGCAGGTAATCGGTTTTTTTACTGACCGAATCACTCACTTTGCCTCCGCGTTCGGTGATAAGAGCGCTGGCTTCAGATCGAGTATAATTTTTTAGAGTGCCGGTTAAAACAAAAGTTTTACCACTAAACAGATGGCCTTCGATTTTTTGTTCCGCGGTTCTTTCGACTTGCACACCTGTTTCCAGCAGGGCTTCAATTTCATGCTTTTGATGAGGATCATGGAAAAACTGCTCGATCGATTCCGCAATGGTTGGTCCGATCCCCTCCACCGCTTCCAATATCTCATGCGTGATATTGAACAGATCTTGAATAGAGAAATGCTTTGCCAGCAGCTCTGCCGTGCCTTTCCCCACATGCGGCAGACCTAAAGCCATCAGAAAGCGCGCCAGAGGGACTTTTTTGGAGGCTTCAATGCTCGATAATAGGTTGTGAATCGATTTTTCTTTAAATCCTTCAAGCTGGGCCAGTTGGTCGGCAGTCAGTTTAAAGATGTCTGAAGGTTCGTTCACCAAACTTTTTTCGACCAGCTGTTCCATTACTTTGATTCCAAGGCCATCGATATCCATGCCTGCTTTGCTGGCAAAGTGAATCAACCTTCTCAGGTGCTGTTGTGAGCAATGTTTATTGGGACAGCGGAAAGCCACTTCAATGCCCGTTTTAATGACCGATGATCCGCAATTAGGGCACTCTGTAGGCATATGCCACCGCTTGCTATCTTTTGGGCGCAGATTGACATGTACGCTCACCACTTTTGGGATGACGTCTCCCCCCTTTTCGATCGTGACAGTGTCGCCGATGCGAATGTCTTTGCGCTGGATCTCATCGGCATTGTGTAGCGTTGCGCGCGAGATCGTGCTGCCCGCCAAAAAGGTGGGCTCTAGTTCAGCTACAGGCGTCAGAATGCCCGTACGTCCTACCTGTACAGTGATGTCCAGAATTTTGGTGACCGCCTGTTCGGCGGCAAATTTATACGCCACCGCCCAGCGTGGATTTTTGTTGGTGTTGCCCAACTCTTGTTGCCTACGAATGCTATCCAATTTAACGACGATGCCATCGATATCGAAAGGCAGCGTTTTTCTTGCTTCGCGCACCTTTTCTGCGAATGCCCAGATTTCCTCTAAGTTATGGCATTTATCAAGATAGGGCAGAATCGGCAAGCCCATTTCGCGTAGATAGTGATGGACAGCGTACTGGCTTTTGAGATGATCTTCAGAGTCCTCAGCGACACCGTAAAAAACAATGGAGAGATTGCGCCGTGCCACTTCACGCGAATCCAATAATTTGAGGGAACCCGCTGCCGCATTGCGAGGGTTGGCCCAAAGGAGTTCCTCTTTCTGTTCCCGTTCTTTGTTTAGGTTGAGGAAGTTTTGGTGCGTCATGTACACCTCACCGCGAATCTCCAGCAGATCGGGAATATGGCTTCTATATAGCTGGAGAGGCAGTGCTGGGATAGTTCTTATGTTTGCCGTGACGTCATCCCCGCTGACACCATCTCCACGAGTCACGCCGCGCACGAAGAGACCTTTCTCATAGCGCACCGAGACAGCCACGCCATCCATTTTTAGTTCGCAGGAGAAACCCAGTTCTGTTTGTTCAGTCAATTTATGCATGCGCTTGATGAAGTCGTTAAGCTCCTCTTTGCTGTAAGTATTTGCAAGAGACATCATTGGCACAGTGTGCTTAACAGTTTGGAAACCTTTGCTGGGCATCTCATTTACGCGTTGCGTAGGAGAACTATTGGTGACCCATTCAGGGTGCATTTTTTCGATAGCAATCAGTCTGTTGAGGAGGGCATCGAACTCTTGATCGCTGATCGTAGGGCGATGTTCGATGTAATAGAGACGGTTATGTTCCCAGATCTCTTTGCACAAACGTTCGTATTCTGTGTGATTCATACGTACTAACACTTAAATGTTCTTTAAGTTATCACCATATCATTTTCTGGAAAGTTTGAAAATCATTGTTGCTAAAGGAGCAAGCTGAATTTTTACGCCATCTTGAAAGACTTTAGGCTCGGTATTGAGCTTTCCAGACCCTCCATAACGGGTATTGTCACTATTAAACACCTCATAAATATCGGCGACGTTGTGCACTTTAACGAAATAATCATCGAAATAACCGGGCGTAAAGTTATGCACGCAAAGCAACGTTTCATATTCACTTTTGCGTAGATAAGAGATGACACTATTTTTCGTATCTGAGAAATCCACCCATTCAAATGTGGAATAATGAAAATCCCTTTCCCATAGCGAATGAGAATGTAAGTAAAAATGGTTAATTTCTTTCACCATCCTCTGCATCTCTTGATGCGGAATAAAGCGCAATAGATCCCACTCAATTTCTCGTTTGCACCACCACTCATTCCATTGTGCCAGTTCGCCGCTCATAAAAAGCAGCTTCTTGCCTGGTTGACAGATCATATAGCTATATAATAATCGCAAATTGGCAAACTTCTGCCAAATGTCTCCGGACATTTTGCTGATCAAGCTGCCTTTGCCATGCACAACCTCGTCGTGAGATAGCACCAGAATAAACTTTTCTGAAAAGGCATAAAGGAGACCAAAAGTCAGATCGTGATGGTGATAGTGTCGAAAAAGCATGTCCTTCGAGAAGTATCTGAGAGTGTCATTCATCCATCCCATATTCCATTTAAGATCAAATCCAATCCCGCCTTGCTCAACTGGGTAGGAAATTTTTGCAAAGGAAGTGGACTCTTCTGCAATCATCAAAGCTCCTGGAACGCGCTCATGAATGGTTGAGTTCAGATGTTTTAAAAATTCGATCGCTTCTAAATTCTCCTTGCCGCCATAGCGATTGGGAATCCATTCGCCTTCGTTTCTTCCATAGTCTAAATAGAGCATCGAAGCTACAGCATCGACCCGCAAGCCATCGACATGCATTTTTTCTAGCCAGAATAGCGCATTCGCAATCAGAAAATTGGAGACCTCCCTGCGGCCGTAATTAAAGATCAGGGTGTTCCAATGCGGATGTAGGCCTTGGCGTGGGTCATCATGTTCATAAAGAGCTGTTCCATCAAAACGCCCCAGAGAGAATTCGTCAGTAGGAAAATGCCCCGGAACCCAATCCAAAAGGATCCCGATGTAATTAGCATGAAGATAGTTGACAAACCATTGAAAGTCTACAGGAGTGCCAAAACGGCTGGTAACAGCATAAAAGCCTGTCACCTGATAACCCCAAGATTCATCCAGAGGGTGCTCTTGGATAGGCATGAGCTCAACATGTGTAAATCCCATCTCATGACAGTAGAGAACCAGTTCTTTTGCGATTTCGCGATAATTAAGGAATTCCCCATGATTGCGTTTCCAGGATCCAAGATGCAGCTCATAAATGGTTATAGGCTTTGGATCATGGCGCGTGGCAGCTCGATTAGAAAGCCATTCCTGGTCGCTCCACTCAAAATGATCCACATCTGCAACAATAGATGCTGTATTGGGTCTGAGTTCACTCCAGAAAGCCATCGGATCAGATTTTAGAAGAATCTGATTGTTTTGGGTTTTGATCTCATATTTATATTTTTCGCCCTCTTTCAAGCCGGGAACAAAAATTTCCCAGATTCCTGTGCCTCCCAAGGAGCGCATAGGATTGACAGAGCCGTTCCAATGATTAAAATCGCCCACAACAGAGACTCTTTTAGCTGAAGGCGCCCACACTGCAAACCGCACACCCTCAACACCTTGTTGAGTCAAACGATGCGCGCCAAGGACATTGTAAATTTCATAATGGACCCCTTTATTGAAAAGGTATAGATCGTAATCGCTGATGGTCGGTAAAAATGCATAAGGGTCGTGAGCTAAAAGGCCGTCTTGGTGGAAAACGCGATAGTCAGAAGAGTGCATATTGGCATCCACGATGTATTCAAAAAGACCCGTTTGAGTCACAGGCTGAGCCTCAACCATGTTTCCTGCAACTTCCAGATGAATTAGAGAGGCGCCCGGGCGCCAGATCCGGATGCATTTGCGCTGATCATTTTGATGATGAATACCAAGAATTTCATGAGGATTATAATGTTCCCCGTTTTCCAGAAGATTTATAGTTTGCATAGAACTCCTGCTATGCACCCTCAATAGCAAAATTCAATTAAACTGAAAAGGGAAGAAAACGGCACTTTAGGTGTTGATTGCAGAAGGGTTTGCATTTTTAGATAGTTCCAATCTATTTTCAATCAAGTTTGTCCTACCTTATGATTGAAATGGGTTTGAAACGCAGAGTCGCAAAAGTCGCAAAGACGCAGAGGAAAAGGCTCAATTGTTTTAGTTTTTCAATCTTGATCCAAGCCCTAAATTTACGCATTGCCAGCGTACATGTTCAGGGGGGCTGAAGAAATAAAACATTGGAAATGAATGACTTAAAAACCCTCTGTGATCTCTGTGGGCTCTGTGTTTAACTTTAATTAGGGGTATGCCCTATCGAGTAAAAACCACCACAGAGCCCACAGAGATCACAGAGAGAAGATGTGATTGTCACATTGTTGTAATTTATATCTCCTCCCCGTGAACATGTACTTGCCAGCTATACAATGTCGGGCTTGAATCAAGATTGAAAACTAAAACAATTGAGCAGCGCGCGTTCCGCGCGCTTTATCGATCAGGACCTTTGCGTCTCAGCGCCTTTGCGTTTTATATACCTTATTATAAGTCACTTATGGACTAATGGGTAATAGCATGCGTAGACTGTTGCAATAGCCTCCTCAGGTCCCTTGTCATTTCTCAAAGCGGTCGAGATAGTAGGTCTGTCCTTGCATGACATTTAGGAGCTGCCCGAGTTGTAGAACAGAATCACCCGCACTGCTACTACGAACACGGCACTGCCTCAATTTTCCAGAGAAAGAAAACTGAACACTGGTTGTTTGGCCGGCAGTGAAAATCAGGCGGCGAATCACTTTTTTGCTCCACTCAAAATGCACGATTCCCAATGAACCGCATTGGGCATTTATCATCCTACCGGCATGAAAAGCCAAGGGTAGCAGCGGAAGAACATTTATTTGCGCATCCTCACTCTGTAGAAAAAGATCTCGTATGCATTCAGAGCCTTCTCTCAATAGCTGTAAGGGGGATCCTCCATTAATGGAAGGAATGTCCACTCCTTGAAAGGTTGTATCTTCCAAACGTGGGCTTAGGCCACAATCCATTCCAACCAAAAAAAGGGTGTGTAGTAAAGTGGAGGCCTTTTCTGCATGTGTGGCGTTATGTATTTGATTGAGCAGAAAGGCTGTCCCTTCATTTGTCTTTTCTACTTTAGGTGTCCACTGTCCAAGCCTAAACCAGATGGGCAAAATTTCAGCTAGATCGCAGCGGCGTTCCATAAGCTGCCACTCCTGCTTCTTGTGAGAGCCCAATGATAGGCGCTCAGTAGGGGCTAGGATCAATTTTTCAAAAGAAGGCAGCTCAGCCAGAAAAAAAGTATTCTCAGGTGATTTTTCGATGACAAACCCTCTGGTGGCAGAAATCAGATACCGGAAAAAACCGTTTTGGGTTTGTCCCCAAACCACTATCTCGCCGTGCTCCAAATCTTGTTGCACGGTAAATTTTTCAACAGGCCCTTGTACTTTTAAAGGCACCTCTGCAATCAATTGCGGTTCGCTTCTAGAAAGATCGTGGAAGCGAAGGAAGGCGGGAAAAATTTGTGTACGAATCGTTGTACCGGGCAATAGAAAATAGGTTCCAGACTTGTGTGAAAACGGCTTCAAGCGTTCAGAAATATCGATTCTCACACTTTCTCCTATTGCACAGGTCGGCCGATAAGGCCTTCCGGAGTATTTTTGATGAGATCTACGGTCACAAGTTGATTTGGCAAAAAACGCTTATCTTCAATTAATACCGGCAGAAAATTTTCACTATGACCGGAGATAAATCCCTGCCTCTGATCCGAGTGTTCCGTCAGTATCGTGCAACGTTTGCCAACGTAATGTTCTCGCAAAGCATAAGCGTGTTTTTCGGAAGCTTCCAAAACCTGCTGTTTACGTTCCTTGATTACTTCTAAAGGCACTTTATTTGGCATGAGCGCGGATTTTGTGCGCGGCCGATCGCTGTAGGGAAACATATGCACTTTGGCAAATTTTACTTCCTTCATTACTGTGAGGGTATCTTCAAAATCACTGTCTGTCTCACCGGGGAAACCGACGATAATGTCAGTAGTGATGGTGAATTCAGGGCAAGCAGCATAAAGCTTCTCGACGCTATCTAAAAAGATCTGTCGGGTGTACTTTCGATTCATGCGCTTCAAAATCACGTTTGAGCCTGATTGCAATACGAGATGCAAAGAAGGGCAGGTTCTGGATCCATTCAGAATGGCATCCATAAGTTCATTGTCCACTTCATCAGGGTCTATAGAAGAGATGCGCAAACGCTCTAGCCCAGGAACTTTGTCAACGGCCCGAACAAGGTCTACAAGTCGCTGTGGAGACTCATTTTCCTTAGGGTTGCCATCAAAGTCTCCAATGTTAATGCCGGTCAAAACAACTTCTTTGTATCCATTGGCGATCAATTGTTCGACCTCGGAAACCACTTCAGGGATAGTTCTGGAGCGAGAACGACCACGGACGTAAGGAATGATGCAGTAAGTGCAGAAAGAGTTGCACCCATCTTGGACTTTGACGAAAGCGCGTGTATGGGATTCAAAATGCTTGATAGAGAACTCTGGCAACTCTTCATCGGGAAAAACCAGCGAAAGCAAATTTTCCTTCTCGCTGTTCCCCACGACCAGCGAAACGCCTTCGATCTGCTTGACAGCATCGGGCTGCCGTTCTGCAAAGCAACCGGTCACCACTATCTTTGCATTTGGGTTGGTGCGGGCAAGCGTTCGTATGGAGTGACGGCTGCTGCTATCAGCCGACTCTGTCACTGTGCAGCTATTTACAATGCATATATCTGCTTCTTCATGCTCCTCGGCGGCTGAATACCCTAAACCAATTAGCTGATCGCGAAAGGCTTGCGACTCATATTGGTTTGTGCGGCATCCAAGAGTGACGATTTTGAATTTTTTTTGTGTCATAATTAATTAACTAGGGTCACTTCACCTGAGGGGTATGTAGCTCCGGAAAATTCTGTCATATGAAGGAATACCCTTTGCAGAATTGGGGGCTTTCTACATCCTGGACAATTTGGCAAACTCGACACAGGTATTTTAGAAGGATAGGTAATCTCTGTATTCTGATCTCTAGTTACAATTAACTTGTTAGACTGAAAGCCTTTAAGCATTCCCTCGGGGGATGAATGTACTCCTCTTATTTTTGCGGCGATCCAGGGACTGATACATTTCACATGGAGCGTATGATTAGGACAGAAACAAGAAATAACGCTTTGATCTAATGCTTCAGGACAAACTAGACAATCCTCATCATGTTCTTTTCGTTTTGGCGTAAAAGGAAAAAGAAAGAAAAAGTACTCCGCTTTTATGTTTTCTACGTAGCCCTTAATGTTATTAGGAAAAAGTTCTTGGTTAGTAAAAATAGCAGTGGCTTTAACCCATTTTCTTTCTGCAAGCTTCAACAGTGTGTATCCAATGGAAGCGGCATTGATCAGCCAGAAAGTAGGCGAATGAGTGGCAAACATGAGATTTACTACACATAAAGTGATGCGCGTTACATGGTTAAATTCTATTATTTTTTCCCAAGGAGGTCGGTTAAATTCTATTTTTACGTTAGAATTGGTTGGCAAAGGACCGCTGTTGTTATACTCTTGAAGCATTTTATTGTTAATGAATTTGACAATGGCAAATGCAGTAAATGCCCATATGCCTGCCCCAATCCAAAGAGCAATTTCTAATTTAAAAGTGACGTTAAGCAACAGAAATTTTCGGTTGTTGAGCACACATCCTAAACCCCAAAATAATGAAAATAAATCAAGAGTAGCAAACACATATCGGATTTTCTCGATGAGAACGAAATTTTTAGGATTTTTCCATTGGATATGACTTACAGCTGCTTGCAATATGTTGTAAGCAGTGAAATATTTGCCATAAGAGGCAGCTTCGCGGTAGAAATCTACACAACCAGAACAGCAAGTAATCAAAAAGAACTCCTAAAAGATAACGATTATAACGACAAACAAAATAATAGGGAATAAATTAAAACGGTGTTCTTAGAAGTTAATTGCAAAAGCCTACGTGCCTGTGTGCGCATGCTATTACCCATAAGTCATAAGTGACTTATAAATAATAAGATAAATAGATGTATTAAACCAAGAAATCGATAAGCGCGCGGAACGCGCGCTGCTCAATTGTTGTAATTTTCAATCTTGACCCAAGCCCGAAATTTATTCATTGCCAGCTGTACAAGTCGGGCTTGGGTCAAGATTGAAAATTACAACAATTGAGATAATTAATTGCTTCGCAATTAATCCTTTATCTCCGTCATAAACCCATTCAGGATAAATGTGAGGCCTTTCTCTGTGTCTTTGCGCCTCTGCGTTTCAAATCCATTGCAATCATAATGTGGCACAAATTGCTTTTGATATAGATTGTAAACTAAGGCGCAAAGAACCTTATCTTAATGCCGTCCTTTCTTTATGTTTGTTAGCTGTTCCAATGTGGTGTTGCCACCGCTCAAGATGCAAACAATTGGCTTAGAAGAACTTATACGATAATTTTCAGCGCCAGCGACACTGAGTGCCCCGGAAGGTTCGACAAAAAAATGTCCCTGTTCAATTAGCTGAAAAGTTGCATCCGCAATTTGCGACTCTGTCACAGTGATCATGTCATCCACGTAAGCTTGAATCAGAGGAAAAGTCAGGGCGCCAAGAGACGGGATGCGGACGGCATCGGCAATGGTTTGGCTGGGTTGAGGCATAGTTGTGAGCACTCCTGTCTTAAAGGATCTCGCGGCGTCATCTTCCAGCTTAGGTTCTACTCCAATGATTTTGATGCCAGATTTCTGCTGCTTGATAGCGGCTGCAATGCCGGCAATTAAACCGCCTCCACCCACGGGTACAAATATAGCTGCGGGGTCGGTCTGCTCCAGAATTTCCATGCCTATTGTTCCCTGACCTGTGATCACATCTAGATGGTCATAGGGGGGAATGTAGATGGCATCCGGGGCTTTGGACAGCATCTCAGCATGCTTTTGCCGTTCTTGAACAGGGACGATGACAACTTCGGCTCCCGCCTTGCGAGAAGCTTCCACTTTGAAATCCAGGGCTTCGGGCGACATCACAATTGTGGCTTTTAGGTTTAAGCGTTTAGCTGCCAAGGCTACAGCTTGGGCATGGTTTCCGGTAGAGAAGGCGACCACTTGCTTGATATGGTTTGGGAGGCGTGAAAGGCAGTAGGTCACTCCTCTAATTTTAAAAGAGCCGCTCGGTTGAAAATTTTCCGATTTGAGATAAAGATTTTGAAAAGGAAGCATGGGTGAATAGAGAACATGTCCTTTCAATGCTTTTTGCGCCTCTTGGAATTTGCTTAGAGGGATTTTATTCATTTTGCGGCTCTTTAACTTCTTCCTCTTTGGCTCCCAAAATTTTGCGTGTTTTGCTGCCATCTGTCTGTCCGATGACTCCTTGAGCTTCAAGCTCATCCATCAAACTGGCGGCGCGAGCGTATCCAATTTTCAATTTGCGCTGTAAGAAGGTTGTCGAGGCATTTCCACTGCTTAATACAATCTCAAGAGCCTGATCGTACAATTTATCATTGGAGGACTCTTGAGCAGTCTGCAGAGTGCTTTCTTCCTTGCCAAGGGCATCGAAAGAAGCAATGGCATAATTGGGTGGTGCTTGAGCGCAAATCTTTTTGACGACGGCAGCAATATCTTCGTCGCGGATAAAAGCTCCTTGAGCACGCATAGGAATGGAGGTTCCTGGAGGCAGAAAAAGCATGTCACCATTCCCCAGAAGGGCTTCTGCGCCTACTTCATCCAAAATGATCTGGCTATTGACCCTGCTAGCTACCTTGAAGGCGATGCGTGTGGGGAAGTTTGCTTTGATGATGCCTGTGATCACTTCTCGAGAGGGTCTTTGGGTAGCTAAAATCAAATGGATTCCAACTGCGCGAGCCATTTGGGCAATGCGTGCAATAGGTGTTTCAATGTCGCTGCTGGCCACCATCATTAAGTCGGCTAGTTCATCGATGATCACTACAATGTAGGGCAGACGATCTGGAATCGGTTTCTCCAAGGCGGCTTCGAACGTTTTGTTAACTTTTCGGGTATTGAAAGCTTCAATGTTTCGTGCTCCCAGCTGCTTGAGGAGGTCGTAGCGATTTTCCATCTCTTTGACCAACCAATTTAGCGCAGCGCACGCGCCTTGCGGTTCGGTGATCACAGGAGCAAGCATGTGCGGGAGCTGAGTGTAGGGGGTCAATTCTACCTTCTTAGGGTCGACCATGATTAGCTTGACTTGGTCCGGTTTTGAAGTCATCAAGAGCGTCATGACAATGGTATTGATGCACACCGATTTTCCGGATCCGGTAGCCCCTGCAATAATGCAGTGGGGCATTTTTGCAAGGTCGCTCATCACATATTCGCCGCTGACAGTCTTGCCTAACAAAACGGGGAGATTAAATTTGCGGGAAGATTGCTGATAGGCGAGAAGCATTTCCTTGAACCCCACTTCTTGCGGGTTGGGATTAGGCACTTCGATGCCGACAGCGGCTTTGCCCGGGATGGGAGCGATGATGCGAATGGATTTGGCCTCCATATTTAAAGCGATGTCGCTTTCGAGAGCTTTAATTTTTTGCACCTTTACGCCGATCGAAGGGTGTACTTCGAAAGAGGTGATTGAAGGCCCGCAGTTGATCTGGCCGACCTTTGCTTCGATGCCGAAGCTAAGCAAGGTTTCTTCGAGTACTTCAGCTTGCCGCTTCAAATCTTGTTTGAGGGAGGATTGATCGACCTTTTTAGCATTTGTTAACAATGAAGGTGAAGGCAGCGAGTATCCTTCAAAATCCCCATTGTGGACACGCTGTGCGGCCAAAGCCGCTTCGCGTTTGCTGATCGGTTTGTGCTCCTCAACCTCTTCTTTAGTGCGGCTTTTCTTCTGTGACATCGAAGGACGAACAGTCGGATTGGCTTCAGGCTGTATTTCAAGAGAGCCTTCTTTTTGCGGAGAATCCGGAATGCGCAAGGCAACATACCGCGAAGGATTTTGCGGATCCATCTCTTCCGGTAATTCCTGCTGCTCTTTAGCTTTTGGCGTAGCAAAGAGTTGAAAAAACCACTTTCCTGCTCGATAAATAGCTTTGAAGCATTGGAGTGGTGTAGTTTTTGTTAAAAAAAGCACACTGGCAAAAAGCGCTGTCGATGAGAACAAAGCCACTCCGCGTACACTCAAAATATTTAGAAGGTTGATGCTGGGAACATCGTGATATAGGTAGTAAAACAGCGACCCGCCTAAATGGTAGCGCTGTTTCTTTGCCCATAGATAAGGATAAAAAAGATTCCCCAAGACTTTGCCAAGATGGGGTAACTGATCTTCAATAAGAGAAAGCAAAACGCAGAAGGAACTCAGAAATAGGAAAAAAAAGAAGGATTTTAAGATGAGGTGGTTGAGAGACTTATGAAACAATTTGCGCCATCCGATCCAACCAACAAACAAGAAAGTCGCATAGCATCCGAGTCCCAAAATGGCGTGCACCATTTTGCCCATGGTGACTCCGATCAGTCCAAACCACTGTGGAGGGCCATAGGCGACACCAAGTGCGCTGCAAAAAAAAGCGGTCATCAAACTAATAATGAATAAGCCTTTAAGGGCTGATGTATCAGGTTTAGGTTTAGTAGGTTTCTTACTCATAAACATTAAAGTATAGGATTGATGCAATTCCTAGGAAGAGGCAGTACCAAACAAAAATGCCGAAGTGATTTTTTTCGGCGAATTTCATCATCCATTTTAGGGCATAATAGCCGATTATTAGCGAAACTACAAATCCAAGAAAATATTGAACAATTCCTACATTTCCCGCTTCATAATCGTACTGTGTAAATAACTGAAGCATTTCAATAAAAATGCCTCCTAGTATAGCCGGAATGGCTAACAGGAATGAAAAAGTGACTGCTTGTGATGCCGGCCATCCCAAGAATTTTCCGGCTGAAATGGTGGCGCCGCTTCTAGAAATCCCCGGAAGTATCGCCACAGCTTGAAAAATGCCCACCCATGCAGCCTCTTTCCAGGAGTGCTTTTCGCGTTTAAAGAATATCCAGCGATCGCTAGCGTACAGCAATCCTGCCGTCACTAAAAAACAGTAACCTAAATACTGAGGTTGACCATAGATCGCTTTGATTGGTTTCATGATAAGCACTAACGGAAAAAGAGGAAGTGTTCCTACAACTACCTGTAGGCATGTTTTCCGATCAACATCCCTAATCCGGCTAAAGAAAAAAAACACAATTGCGCAAAGAGTCCCAAGATGACACATCAGATTGAATAATATAAACTGATGCATCTCAGTTAAACCGAGCCAATACTGTCCCAGCTCTAAATGGCCGGAAGAACTAATCGGCAGGAATTCCGTAACTCCTTGAATGATGCCTAAGATGATTGCTTCGAAAGGTGTCATAATAGATGGGCGATCGACGGGGCTCGAACCCGCGACATTTGGAACCACAATCCAACGCTCTAACCAGCTGAGCTACGATCGCCATGGATCGGTATTGTCGTCTTGAAAGCCATTTTCATGCAAGAAAAGAAGGCTAAAGGCTAAAGGCTGAAGGCTAAAGGATGAAGGATGAAGGAAAGGCTGAAGGAAAGGCTGAAGGCTAAAGGATGAAGGATGAAGGAAAGGCTGAAGGAAAGGCTGAAGGC
>Ga0207151_1175_pt1 | contig 13648 bp, 11 predicted proteins | sample Alteio_BWMinHeat_29_FD_153523 | JGI IMG/M metagenome (GOLD analysis project Ga0207151, IMG submission 153523) | Enriched cells from forest soil in Barre Woods Harvard Forest LTER site, Petersham, Massachusetts, United States -... | ecosystem: Environmental > Terrestrial > Soil > Temperate forest >... | reverse complement strand
AAAGCTTCCATCGCAGCAGGGCCGTGGATCTTCGCTTGTCGTCATCGAAGTTCACTACGCGAGGATTGCCTGCTTGATCCGATTCATCGCGGGACGGGTGAATAAGAATCTCCTCGGAAGGATCGTCCCATCCGGCCTTAAGCCAAAGGGTAGCTTCCTCGGGTGGCTCGGGAGGACGACGGAGAACAGGTCGCTGCACCTTGAGAACGAATCTTTCGTTGCCCTCATCAACGGACAGTGGTTTCCTGTCCTTGTCATTCGATGACTGGGATTTGCCCGTACCTCGCTTGATACAGGGATGTTCGGGCAAGCCCAGCAACCAGAGACTCCAGAGCTGCTCACGAATCTGTCGTTTGGCGGGATTGCGGTGTTGATTCAGCGCTTCCAGATAGCGGAAGACACGCGTGAGTTTGTCGCGGGCAACTCGAAGTTTGTCGGAATCCATGTCTAAGCGCCTTTTCAGGTACAGGCAGAGAGTCTGGGGCAGGCTGGTGGAGTCTCAGAATATCAGTGTCCCATCGTGAATCTCAACGCCCTACGTAGATAGAACACAAAACCCTCCATGTTAGTTGCTTCGCATGGATGGGCGAGCCCTGGTCCCCTAAAGCCCTGCCTGGGCGCTAAACACTCTCGCCAGGCGCAACGGAAGCGCGTGGGGTCTGACGCCAGCGGTAGAAGAATGGAATGCCGGCGAGAATAACTAGCAGGCCGAGAGACGACCGCACGGGGCGGACCACCCACAAGTTCACGGTAAGAGCGATGGCGGCGATCAAAAAAATGACTGGCGTCAGCGGGTAGCCCCAGGCGTGGTAGGGGCGGGAAAGCGTGGGCTCGGTTTTGCGCAGTCGAAGGAGGGCCAGGGCTGTTAGCGCGAAGAAAATCCAGACGGCAAAGACGAACAGAGAATAGAGCTCTTCGTACGTTCCGCTGAGTGCGAGCAGCGCCGCGATCGAACCAAGGAAAACCAGCGAGCCGCTGGGAGTGCGAAAAGAAGGATGGATGCGGTTGGCGAACCGGAAGAAGACGCCGTCACGGGCCATGGCATAGGGGATGCGTGCGCCGGTCAGGACCACCACGTGGAGCGCTCCGAGCGCAGAGGTGGCCATGGCGATGGTCAGCCAGGCGGCGCTGCGAGAACCGGCAAACGTCTGCAGAACGTCTGATGCGACGTGCTGCGATTGCGCCAAAGCCGCGAATGGCAGGATGCGGAAGTACACTACGTTCGCGAGCAGGTATAGACCGCCTACCGTCAGCAATCCCAGGATGATGGCTCGCGGAATGTTTTCTTCAGGGTGCAGAATTTCTTCGCCTACGTCGCCGAGGTCGTTGAAGCCGTTGTAGGCCCACATGGCGGGGACCAGAGCGGTGAGCACGGCACCGATCGTTCCCAGGTTGAAAGGGCCGTGACCTGTGACTAGGGGAGCAGCTGTGATCGCGTGCTGCTTTCCGAACAGGAAGCCCGTGACGACAATTAACAAAATCGTGCCAATCTTCAGGGATGTCAGCAGCACCTGGATGGCGCCGCCGAGGCGCACGCTCAAATAATTCACCGCCGTCACGGCGATCACCACGAGCGCGGCAAGTGGCTGAGCGGCGGTGAACGTGAACTCGTATCTCCCGATATGGCTGGTGAACAAGGGAGTGGCAACGACGGGGAACAGGAATCCGAGAAAACGCAGGAATCCGGCAGCCAGTGTCGCCATGGCCACCGGGCGCTCGAGAAAGGAGCTCATCCAGCCGAAAAGAAATCCCCAGAGAGGACCGAGTCCGCGATTGAGATAAACGTAGGGACCGCCGGCTTTGGGAAACGCGGCCCCCAGTTCGGCATAACAGAAGGCGCCGAAGAGAACGATGACTCCGCCGATGAGCCAGGCGGCAAACACCAAAGTGGCGGAGCCGACGGCGCGAGCCATGTCGCTGGTGACGAGAAAAATGCCCGTGCCGATGGTGTCGCCTATGACGATCGCGACCGCCGACCACAGGCCAAGGCCACGAATCAACTCTGATGACGAAGATCGCCCGGCTGAGTCAGCACCCTTTGGGTTCATGGAAGTTCGGAGAGCCTACTATCGGAGGTGGGAGTGGTCAACAGGGGCTCTCGCTTGCCGTTTCTGTGGTTTGCGTTTACGCGTTATCATCGAGGCCACTATGGCTACGCAGAAATCCATGATGAGTAAATTTGATTGGGACCCGCGTTATAGTGTGTCTGGCATTGAAGACGTGATGACTCCTGCGCTGGTGGTCTATCCCGAAATCATTGCTTCGAATCTGGAGCGGACCGTGCAGTTGTTGGGCGGCAATGCGGATCGCTGGCGTGTGCACATCAAGACGGCCAAGTTGGGTTACACAGTGCGGATGATGGTCGAGCGCGGCATCCGCAATTTCAAGTGCGCGACCACGCTGGAACTGCTGGTGGCCTGCCAGTGCGGCGCGGCGGATGTGCTCCTTGCTTATCCATCCATGGGTGCGAACGCGCGGCGGGTGCGCGAAATCGCAGAACAGTTTCCGCGGGTGCGCATTTCCGTTTTGGCGGAGAACGAAGAGCAAGTGCGGCAATGGCGCGGCAGCCGCGTGGGAGTCTTTCTCGATATAAATCCAGGCATGAACCGGACGGGAATCGAAGAGAGCCACGGAGGAGAAGTTATTGGTCTGGTGCGCGCGATGGGAATTGGCGGCCTGGAGTTTCGCGGTATGCATTATTACGACGGCCAACATCGGGGGCCGGACGAGCGCGAACGGACTGCTGCCGCGCATCGGGGCTACGATCACTTGCTGGAAATTGTGAAAGAGATCGAGCGCATCGGTGTGCGCGTGCCGGAAGTGGTTACGGCGGGAACGCCGACGTTGCCTTGCTCGCTTTCCTACGAAGGATTTCGTGCGGCAGGATTCATCCACCGCATTTCACCTGGCACGGTGGTCTATTCCGATGCTTCGAGCCTGGCGCAGCTGCCCAAAGAGTACGGGTATCGGCCGGCGGTCTTGGTGCTAACCCGCGTGGTCAGCCATCCACGCGCGGGGGTGGTCACCTGCGATGCGGGGCACAAGGCAGTCTCCGCGGATGCTGGTGTCCCGACATGCGTTGTGGTGGGTCATCCCGAGCTAACGCCGCTTTCACCGAGCGAAGAGCATCTGCCGCTGGAGGTGGAAGGTGGGGCGGCCGGTCCGCAAGTTGGCGAGGCACTTTATCTTCTGCCGCGGCATGTTTGTCCCACGGTCAACAACTTCGATGATGCGCTGCTCGTGCGGAATGGCGAAATCGAGTCGGAGGAAAAAGTGACAGCACGTGGGCGCGAGACGCCGTTGCTGCGATCAAGCGACAAAGCCGTTTCGGCGGTCGACCGTGACGGAAGTAGATAAGCTAGATTAGCCATCATGAAAGGCGCTCAACGGCAGGCAAATCGCAGCTCACGGCGTTAACTCCTTTGATTTCAGCACGTCTTGATTGCGAACCAGTTTTTCTCGAGACTGTTCGAGTTCATCGAACATCGGCAGTTATACGGAGATGTTGGATCCGGAAGGGGAACTCGCACCGTCGAACGCCGCGCCCGATTCGGTGTTCACACTCTTATCGACGATGCGGGCTTGACGGCGCGGCGCCATATGCTGGATTTGCGCGTCCTCGAGCTGGGGGATATTTCCGTTTGTGACTTTAGGCCATACGGATGCTGCGTCAACTCGGAAGTTCCGGGCATGGAACAGTTCCAGTTCAACGTGGCAAACCTGCCGCCGTTTGGTCAGGGCCAGGACCATGCCTCGCTCGACCCAAATTTTCCTCAGGCCCGCGAATTCCGCGTGGTATGCTCACCCCATTCCCGTTAGAATCAGCGCGGCCCTTTGTTGCCCTCATGAAGAAGATCATCGTCGCCGTCGGCAGCACGCGCAAGCCAAAGCTCAGAGCGGTAATGAAAGCTCTGGACGCCTTTGCGCCAAAACTCGTTCCGGATGGTGACTTCGAAGTGGTAGGCGTGGACGTCGAGAGTGGGGTAAGCCCCACTCCCACTTCTTGCGAAGAGCTGATGCGTGGAGCACGCCAGCGTGTCGAAGCGCTCGTGCAGATGGCTCGCGAAACTCGCAAGACATGGCGCTATTTTGTCGGCTTGGAAGGCGGTCTTGAGGTTTTGCAGGATGACAGAAGTCGCCGCGTCTTCCTGGAAAGCTGGGCGTACGTAAGCGACGGCATACAAGGCTTCTACGGACGTTCCGGAGGTATCGAACTACCGGAGGAGCTTGCCCACGAAGTTCTGGAGCGCGGCTTCGACCTGTCGGATGCCATCGATCGATATGCCGGCGCGGTCGGCATTCGGGACGGGCAGGGTGCCTGGGGCGTGCTCTCGGGAGATTTGATCCAACGGGACGAATCTTTTCGAGTTGCGGTCATCACGGCCTTCGCGCCGCTCTATAATGCGAAGATGTACGGCAGAGCGGTGCGCACCGCAGTCTAAGAGTTGTATGAGGAAGGTCAGGAGAGACGAGCGTGGACATTGTCAAAGGCAACATGGGCTGGATCGAAGTCGTGGTCGGTCCGATGTTTTCCGGTAAGAGCGAAGAGCTCATCCGCCGGTTGCGGCGCGCCGAAATTGCGCGGCAACGCGTTCAGATTTTCAAGCCCGCAATTGACGAACGCTACGCTGCCAACGAAATCGTTTCGCATTCTGGCCTGGGCATTTCTTCGGCTAACGTCACCAAAGCCTCGGAAATCATGGAGCAGGTTTCCCCGCGGACCGAAGTCGTTGGCATCGACGAGGCGCAGTTTCTAGGCGAAGAGATCGTTGACGTTTGCACTAAGCTCGCCAATCTGGGAAAGCGCGTCATCGTCGCCGGACTCGACACGGACTACCGCGGCCGCCCGTTCGAACCTATGCCGCGGCTCCTCGCCATTGCTGAAGAGATCACCAAGCTGCTTGCTATTTGCATGAGGTGCGGCAATCCTGCCGTACACACGCAAAGGCTTGTAGAAAGCGAAGAGCTTATCGTAGTGGGTGCCGGTGGAATGTACGAGGCGCGGTGCCGCCGTTGTTTCGAGCCAAACCCGGCGCTTGCTCAGGAGAAAAAAGATTCCGGCCCGCAGCTCATGGTTCGCAACCGCGCTGCTGGCAGCGCAGGCCAGTAGAGACTTGCGCGCAACCAGTGTCAGCTTGTCCTTTATAACGGACATCTCTTCTTGAGCTGCCGGGTCGATTCCTGCCAAACTGGCTCGACTGACGGCACACCGAAATCCACATAGTGGACACTCATGATCATCGAATCCAAGGCACCGACGCGCGTTGATTTTGCGGGAAGCACCCTCGACATTTGGCCGCTCTACCTGTTTCATCCCGGCTCGGTCACATTGAATGCGGCAATTTCACGCTATGCCTCCTGCGTGATTCGAACGCATGCGCCCTGGGATGAGCGCATCAAGCTCGTCTCCCGTGACATCAAGCGCGAAGAGAGCTTCGCATCGTTTGCCGCCCTCGTGAAAACCAAGCGCTACAAGCTGCCGCTCCTCGCGGAAATCGTAAAATTCTTCCAGCCACAGGGCGGCTTCACGCTGACAACGGATTCGGAAGCTCCCAACGGCGCGGGTATCGGCGGCTCGAGCGCCATGGCGGTGGCCATCTGCGCGGCGCTGGACCGCTATACCGGAGCAGGGAAGAGCAAGGTCGATTGGATTCACATCAGTCGCGACGCCGAGGCCATCGTCATCAACGTTCCCACTGGCACCCAGGATCATTACCCGCCGGCGTTTGGCGGTGCTGCGGCGATCGAACTCCCCCCGGGAGGGGAGCACCGCGTCGAGCTGCGCGTCAATCTCGATGAACTGGAACGTCGCATCATCGTCTGTTATACAGGCAAGCCGCGCCAGCACGGCATCAACAATTGGGAAGTGTTTAAGGCCCAGATCGGCGGCAAACGCGCCGTGCAGAATAGCCTCGAGCGAATCTCGGAAGTCGCCCAAAAGATGCGCTTTGCCATGGAGAAGCCCGACTGGCGCGAAGCCGGACGCTTGATGCGGGAAGAATGGTCCTTCCGCAAGAGAAACCTGCCCACCATCTCGACCAAAACGATAGACCGAGTCATTGATGGCGCGAGGCGCAGCGGCGCTTTGGCCGGCAAGGTCTGCGGAGCTGGCGGCGGCGGTTGCGTCGTCCTGTTGATCGAGCCGGATGCCCGCACGGGGGTGGAATCGGCCATCGCCGAGGCCGGCGGTGAAGTTCTGCCGGTGACCATCGACCGCCAGGGCGTCCAGGTCATCTCGCGTTAGAAGACCGGCTCTGGCTCCGCGGCGTCCGAAGGAATTCCCATCGAAGCTCCGATGTATGTGGGATAGCGTCTCCCGGCGTCCAATCCGGGAGCTGGAGTCTAATTCTCTGGGGTGGCCGTAGCTGTTTTTCCCATTTCCCGCATCATAGATTTTGAGGGATAATTGGGTAGCGGAAAAGGACTGCCAGCCTCAGCGTGGCTGGCCCAAATTTGTCATGGCGACCAGGCTCTTTCTAAGTTTGACCATCTTCCTTCTGGCCGACGCGGATGTTCCGCGCGTCTACAGCCTTCGTCCGCCCGCTCAGCCCAGCATCGTTTTTCCGTCCGGCGAGGAAATTTCTCTTTTCCCGGACACGGCTCTCGACGGACAGGGCGACTCGCAAACACCCCCCAAGCCGAAGAGTGCAACGCTGCAAGAGTCTTCGAAGCTCGAGCTCATTCGCTACGTTTCCGGCGAATTCGCCAAGGCCACAAAATCGCTTCCTGCCGGCAAAGAGGGCTTGATCGTTTACGTAGGCAAACCGATCCCGGCTGATATGCTCGAACGCGCCCTGGCAACGCACGGCGCTGCCGTCAATAACGGCGACAAAGTACAGATCACCAAGCTGGATTTTCGCGACCATCAGATTATCGTGGACTTGAACGGCGGTGGCCGCGGCAAAAAGCGCCTGCGCGATCGTATCCACATTGAAATGGCGGGCATTCCGACGGCTCGATCGACCACGGAACAGGAAGACAAGGGTCCGCCAGGGCTGCAGCCCGGGCAGGGCAGCACCATCTATCTCGATTTCAGCAAGCCTGTGCCGGATCTGAGCCCGAACGATCTGAAACAGCTCCTCGCGCCGTTCCTCGATTTTTCAAGGCAGCGCTCCGCTTCGGTTCAGTGGGTCGACACCCTGCCACCGGAGATGCGGAAGGCCATTCAGGAACGCCGGCCCATTGTCGGGATGGATCGCGAACAGGTGGTCGCCGCCATCGGCAAGCCCGACCACAAGATTCGCGAACGCGACAACGAGGGCAACGACATCGAAGACTGGATCTACGGCCAGCCCCCATCGAAAACCGTCTTCGTGCGCTTCAACGGCGACCGCGTCACCAACATCAAGCAATACCCGCAATAAGACTTCCCCCTACTCGCCGGTGGGAAACGCGACGGCGGCACTGGAAATCGGATTTTCCCTTCGCGTTGACTTTTCTCCACGCAGCCCCTAGCATTTTGGGTTCGGCTTTGCGGCCGTTTCTCTCCGGAGAGCCCGCCGCCGTTTCACCACAATCCATCGGAGGAAGTATGTCCATCAAGGTCGGCATCAACGGCTTCGGCCGCATCGGACGGAACATCATGCGCACCGCGCTCGACGACAAGGACATCCAGTTCGTCGCCGTCAACGACGTCACCGACGCCAAAACCCTCGCGCACCTGCTTAAGTACGATTCCATCCTCGGCAATCTCCCGCACAAAGTCACTCACACAGACGATTCGATCTCCGTCGAAGGCAAGGCTTTTAGGGTTTTCAAGGTGAAGGATCCCGCCGAAATCGATTGGGCCAGCGTCGGCGCGGACATTGTCGTCGAATCCACGGGTCTGTTCACGAAGGGTAGCGATGCAAAGAAGCATCTCCGCGGCCCGGTCAAGAAAGTAATCATCTCCGCCCCCGCTGACGGGCCCGATGCGACCCTGGTCCTGGGCGTCAACGACAAAACCTACGATCCCGCGAAGCATCACGTAGTCTCCAACGCCTCCTGCACCACAAACTGTCTTGCTCCGGTCGCCAAAGTTCTGCAGAACACCTTCGGCATTCACAGCGGCACTATGACCACCATTCACTCCTACACGAACGATCAGAAGCTTCTCGATTTGCCGCACAAGGATCTCCGCCGCGCGCGCGCTGCGGCCATCAACATGATTCCCAGCTCGACCGGCGCGGCCAAAGCTCTGCATCTCGCGATTCCAGAACTGAAAGGCAAGCTCGATGGCTACGCGATGCGCGTGCCTACGCCGAACGTGAGCGTTGTCGACCTTACTGTTTTTGTGGAAAAGGCTGCCACCGTCGAGTCCGTCAACGCCGCGCTGAAAGCCGCGGCCGACGGTCCCATGAAGGGCATTCTCGCCTACACGGAAGAAGAACTCGTCTCCGCCGATTTCAAGGGCAATCCGAACTCTTCGATCGTCGATTCCGGCTACACCAAAGTCGTCGGCGATCGCTGCGTAAAAGTCCTGGCCTGGTACGACAACGAGTGGGGCTATTCCTGCCGCTGCCGCGACCTCATCAAATTCATGGCTGCCAAGTTCTAGTGCAGGTCCCTGCGGGCGGGGCTTGCCCCGCCCGCGGAGGGCACATGTCGCAGATAAAGAATCACGAGTCACGAATCCATGAATAAACTCACCATCCACGACCTCGAACTCCGCGGCAAGCGTGTTTTCATCCGCGTGGACTTCAACGTCCCCCTGAAAGATGGCGTTGTCACCGACGACACGCGCATTCGCGAAACACTCGACACGCTGCACCTCGCCATTAAAAAGGGCGGCCGCCTGATCCTGGCTTCGCATCTCGGACGCCCCAAGGGCGGCCCCGATTCCAAGTTTTCTCTTTTCCCGGTCGCGAAAAAACTCGAAGCGCTCATCGGCAAACCCGTTCGCTTTGCCTCGGATTGCGTCGGCCCGATCCCCGAATCCAAGAGCAAAACGCTGGGCGACGGCGAAATCCTGTTGCTCGAAAACGTGCGCTTCCATCCGGAAGAAGAGAAGAACGACGAAGCCTTCTCGAAGCAACTCGCTTCTCTTTCTGACGGCCTCTTCATTTGCGACGCTTTCGGTTCCGCGCATCGCGCCCACGCCTCGGTTGTCGGCATCACGCGCTTCGTGAAAGCCGCGGCCGCCGGTCTGCTCATGGAGAAAGAGCTCACCTACCTTGGGAAAGCGCTCACCAATCCGACGCGTCCTTTCGTGGCGATTCTCGGCGGAGCAAAAGTCAGCGACAAAATCGAAGTCGTCGAGAACCTCATGAAAATTGCCGATGCCACGCTCGTCGGCGGCGGTATGGCCTACACGTTTTTCAAGGCGCAGGGTTTGCCCATTGGAAAATCGCTAGTCGAAGACGACAAGCTCGATCTGGCGCGCAAACTTCTTGCCGACGCCGAGCAGAACAATCGAAAGCTGCTGCTGCCCGTTGACCACATCATCGCTCCGGAATTCAAAGCCACCGCGCCTGCAACTACGGTCGAGATCTCCGCCACACCCGCCGATCAAATGGGCCTCGATATCGGCCCCCAAACCACCGGCGCCTTCGCTGCGGAAATTTCGCGAGCCAAAACCATTGTTTGGAACGGCCCCATGGGCGTCTTCGAAATGCCCGCCTTTGCAAACGGCACGCTTGAAATTGCCAGAGCCGTCGCCGCCGCCACCAGCGCCGGTGCCACTTCCATCGTCGGTGGTGGCGACTCCGTCGCCGCAATTCACCTGTCCGGCGTTGCCGGCCGAATCTCTCACATCTCGACGGGAGGCGGCGCTTCTCTCGAATTCCTGGCTGGCGCCAAGCTACCCGGCGTTGAAGCCCTGACCGATAAGCCCGCAGAAAACGTTGCTAGTGTTGGCGGTCGTGTCAAGCGCCGCCGTGTCATCGCCGGAAACTGGAAAATGTTCAAGACGCAGACGGAAACCCAAGTATTTTTCTCGGCGTTCTCGTTGCTCGTTGAAGGCATCCAGCAATGCGACATCGTAATCGCTCCGCCCTTTACCGCCATCCACTCCGCCGTCGAAGCCGCTCGCGGCTCGCAGATTGCCATCGCCGCCCAGGACGTCTTTTGGGAAAAAGAGGGCGCCTTCACCGGCGAAATCTCGCCACAAATGCTGGTCGAAGCCGGCTGCCGCTATGTGATCATCGGTCATTCCGAAAGGCGCCAATTCTTCGGCGAAACCGACGAAACCGTCGCCAAGAAGACGAAAACAGCTCTCGCTGCAGGTCTTACTCCCATCGTTTGCGTTGGAGAGATGCTCCACCACCGTGAGGCCGGCACCACTGAGCAAGTCTGCCGGACGCAGTTCCTCGACGGCCCCGGTTCGTTGACCCCCAGTGAATTCTCCCGTATTCTGATAGCGTACGAACCAGTGTGGGCCATCGGTACGGGCAAGACAGCCACTCCGGAAATTGCCGCTGAGGTTCACCAGCTTATCCGTAAATGCGCCGCGGAGAAGTTTACCGCGGCTCACGCCTCGGCATTGCGGATTCTCTATGGAGGCAGCGTCAAGCCTGACAATATTCAGGGACTGATGGCGCAGGAAGAAATAGACGGCGCGCTCGTAGGCGGGGCGAGCCTCGAAGCGAAGTCGTTCGCAACGATCGTAAGAGATTGCGCGGGGAGATAGAAATGCCGAGGTGGATGAAGTGGAGTATCGCTATTCTGATTGGTCTAGCGATTATCGTCATCGGTTTCCGCTGGGCGGGCCCGCTGCTAACGATCTTCTTCGTGATGAACTGCCTGGTCTTGATCATCGTCGTTCTTCTGCAGAGCGGCAAAGCCGCTGACCTTGCCGGGGCCTTCGGTGGCGCGGGCAGCCAGACCGCCTTCGGTCCGCGGGGAGCCGCCACGATTCTGTCGCAAGCTACCACGTGGTGCGCCATCATGTTCATGATTTGCGCCCTGGCCTTGATGATTCGCACGGACAAGGCAGTCGTGCAAGGCGGCTCGGTCTTGCAGCAAGTCTCCAAGCCCGCTCCCAAGAAGACGCCCGCCACCACTCCATCCACGCCAACATCGCCGGCCCCCGCGCCGCAGGGCAATTCTCCGTCGAGCACCGCGCCTGCTTCTTCGCAACCCGTACCTTCACAGCCGGCCCCCGCACCGCCGAAGAAACCGTAGTCTCACTATTGAGACGCGCGGTCATTCTGCTCCGGTGGGTTCTACGCTCCTACGCTCTCCTCGCCGTCGTAGCCCGGTTAACTTCGCTTGAAGGTCGGGGACTACTCTGCCCGCTAAATTCCCACGGCTCCCGGGCACGTCCGGAACGTCGCTGGGCTTGCAGCCTTCCTCACTGCCAGTTAAGATGTCCATCTCACCTCTGTGCGGTCGTGGCGGAACTGGCAGACGCACCAGCTTGAGGGGCTGGCGGTAGCAATACCGTGGTGGTTCGAATCCACTCGACCGCACCATACTTTCCGGTGAATATTTGTCTTAAGCGCCCGTTCTTTTTTCCTTGCCCGCGCGCCATATTTCGATATCTGCGGAAATAGGGTGTTGTCCATCGTCATTCCACATTGAATCGCCCACGCGCTTCCCTCCCTCCGCAGGCCTTTCTCCGGCTACCGGCTGGCTCGCGTGTCCTCTTCGTCTGCCGCGGTTGGTGGCCTCTTCCCACTACATTTCCTGGCCCGCTTGCGATATTCTTGGCCCCTGAATAAACGTGGTTTCGTCAACCCATGGGAGGCTTTCGATGTTCACACACGCCCTTCGTTTGCTCGCCGTTGCTTCTCTCTTCCTCCTGCCCGCCCGCGCGGACGAAGACGTCGTCACTGCCGTTCACGGCACAGTCACCAAGGTCGATGGAGCATCCAAGACCATTCTCGTCAAAGCCGCCGATGGCACCGAACACACCTTTCATTTCGTCGCCAAGACCACTGTCCATGGCGCCCAAGCTGCGGCCACAGGCGCCAAAGACTCCTTCCACGGACTCACCGAGGGCTCGGAAGTTGTAGCTCACTACACGGCGAAAGGCGCGGAAGAAACCGCCGTCGAAGTCGATAAAGTGGGCAAAGGCGGCCTGCACGCTGTCGACGGTACGGTCAGTCACGTAAGTGAAGACGGCAAAACCGTTGTGGTCAAAGCCGCCGACGGAACGGAGCACACCTTTCACGTGGTAGGCCACGACACCGCCACCTCCGCAAAGGAGATCGGCAAAGGCGCCGATAAAACGGCCAAAGTCACCGTCTACTACACGGAATCGGCCGGCAAAAAAGTCGCGCACTTCTTCCAAAAACTCTAGGGTTCGCGGCCTTCACCAACGATTCCGGGTACGACCACCGAGGCTACCTGCTCCCATTACGATTGGCGATGAAGCCCTGGCGGTACCCTGGCCCAAGAGAATCGCCGGAGTGGTATCATCCCCGGCATTATGAAAGCTAAATTCGCCCTTTTCATAGCGCTCTCGATCGTTTTCCTGACTTGCGTCTTCCTCTTGTCTGTCTTCGGCCAATCGACGCCGTCCAACTCAAAGCACCCGATCGTGCTCCACGCGGCGCGCCTCCTCGACATCGCCTCCGGAAAAATAATCTCTCCCGGCGAAGTCCTCGTCGAAGACGAACGCATCGTCGAAGTGGGTTCTTCCGTCAAGCACTCCGCGGCAGCCGAAGTCATCGACCTGGGCGACACCACTCTTCTCCCCGGTTTGATCGACGTTCACGTCCACCTCTTCCTCCATCCTGGCGCCGAAGATCTGCAAACCGTCGAAGAGTCCGTACCGCAGCGCACGATTTCCGCGCTTCTGGCCGCCCGCGACGACTTGATGGCTGGCTTCACCGCCGAGCGCGACATGGGCACCGAAGGCGCGGGCTCCGCCGACACCGCCATCCGCAACGCCATCAATCACAGTGCAATCCCCGGCCCGCGCCTCCGTATCAGCGGCAATGCCGTAGATATTCTCGGCGGGCACGAAGACGCCATCCACTACAATCCCGACCAGCACGTCCTCTCCAACGCCACCTACGCCAACAACGCCGCCGAACTGGTCACCGTAATCCGCCAGCAATTTAAAGACGGCGCCGATTTCATCAAAGTCTATGAAACAGGTCCCGACTCTCTTCGCGACGGCCACTTCTCCACCCCCTTCCAATACACTGAAGCCGAACTCCGCGCCGCCGTCGAAGAAGCCGCACGCAGCGGCAAACATGTTGCCGTCCACGCCACCGGTGAGCCCGGCACTCTCTACGCAGCCCGCGCAGGCGTTGTCTCGATCGACCACGCCTACCAACTCAGCGAAGAAACCATGCGCCTAATGCGCGAAAAGCAGATCTTCGCCGTTCCCACTTTCGCCATCGCGGAATACTTCGCAGATCATGCAGCCACTCCAGCTCAATCCGAACGTGAACGCCGCATGCAGGACTTCCACGGCCAAGAATTTCGCAAGCAACTCGCCGCTGGCGTTCCGATGGCTGTAGGCTCGGATGTCGGCCCATTTCCCCACGGCACGCAAGCCCGCGAATTCAACCTCATGGTTAAATACGGCATGACTCCGATCGCCGCCCTCCAGGCCGACCTGCTGAATGGCGCAAAGCTACTCGGCTGGCAAGATCAAATCGGTCTACTCAAACCTGGCTATCTCGCAGATATCATTGCTGTTCCGGGCGATCCGCTAAACGATATCAGCGTCCTCGGAAAAGTCAGCTTCGTGATGAAAGGTGGCACGGTCTACCGC
>Ga0207151_1174_pt1 | contig 13674 bp, 9 predicted proteins | sample Alteio_BWMinHeat_29_FD_153523 | JGI IMG/M metagenome (GOLD analysis project Ga0207151, IMG submission 153523) | Enriched cells from forest soil in Barre Woods Harvard Forest LTER site, Petersham, Massachusetts, United States -... | ecosystem: Environmental > Terrestrial > Soil > Temperate forest >... | reverse complement strand
AAGGTGAACAATCGACAAATTGCTTTACAATAGGCCATATGGCGGATTCAGCTTTCATAGTTTGGGCAAACAAAAAGAGCGCGCGTAGGTATGCTTGGTTGAGCAACTCAGTTAAGTCAGTTTCCTCGCAAAGCAGTATAAGACAGGCTTTATAATATACTTCTTTGTAATTATTGATCCCTTGTCGTTGCAATGCTTCCTCAAAGAGACTGGTAATAAGTGTTATTCTGTCTACAGAGGTGGTGGCCTGCCATTTTTGCCTAAAAATAGGTAGAAGGGTTTGCATATCTGCTACCAAGGCAGCATCTGTGCTATAGTTTATCATAGTGATGCAAGTGCCCCCTTCGTCTGCTCTGAGATAAGCCATTTTGTTTACAAAGTCCTCTACAGTTGTAGAGATATCTTGAATACTGGATACATCATAGGGTCCTTGCTGGGGAGCAAATGGTTTTTCCACCCCATCGTTTACAAAAATAATATTTTGTTCATCCCAAGTAAAAAATCCTATTTCATGGGGATTGTCAACCAGTAAGCCTGCATGGTTTTTGGCAAATACCCAATTCATTTTACCTTGAGCGAGGGTAGCAATACTTAAGGCCAGGCTACGCAGATTGCTACCCTTTGCCAAACTCGTAGAAATAGGTATACGAAAACCAGCCATAGTCTGTAAATCACTCATTGGATTTGGCCTATACTTTATATCTTTTGGTTGGTTAGTATGCATTTGGCTGCTAATCATGGGATCTAATTTGATGGGAGTATAAGGTGCCGGCTTAGTTATCCTATTGGTCTTCTTCTTTTTCAAAGGGGTATCAATATAGGCTCTATTAGCTAAAAGCATATCAATATGGTTTTTTGAAGTGCAAAATGCTTGTAAATGCGAGTGTGGGTATCCATCACGCAAAAAGGCTATTGAATTGGCATCAAACCCATGTTGCAACAACATAAGGATTCCTGCGTCCTCCGCATAGGTAAAAAGTCTGGTTAGATAAGATCTATCATCATAGAGTGTGGTGGATAATATTAGTATAAATTGGTTATACACTTCAGAGTTTTGAGACAAATAATTACAATTTTCCACGAATCTTGGGGTAAAGATAGGTGGGACTACCTTCGAAGGCTCGATCCCAAAGAGGGGATAAAATAGGGTATAAGGATCAAGGTGTTCTACATAGGGTAAGAGCTTTTTTAAGTCCTCTACACTGCCAAAATGCATGCAACGTAACCATGTCTGCATTAGAGTGGGAATAGAATGAAAGGCAGTATCAAGCTGTGCTTTAAGAGCGGCAACTTCGGCATCACTAGAATTATTCTCTGAAATACACAAGATATCATCCAAAAATGGCCAAGAGGCGATGCATTTTTCGGTGGTATCCAGTGGGCTTAATTCTGCCAAACCTTGTAATATGGCCTTAACATCCTGCTTCCATTGGGCTTGTTTGGCTTTGGCCAACTGTTTTTTATTTTTAGGAGCTACGCTGTTTACCACAATCTGAGCGCTTGTCTCATCTACTGTGGGAATAGGCTCCAAAGGTTGTGCCAATTTAGCTTTCCATTCTTGTTCTAGGTCAGTTTCTAAAGAAGGGGCATACCATTTAAAGCTGTTCATAGTGGTTCTGGCGTCTTTTAGCTCCTGTAAAAGCCATACTATTTTTTTCCTGTCTTTTACTAGCCTACTATCCTTAGGTATTTTTTGAAGTGCTTTAGATAATTTAAATACTTTTTTCGCTGCCTGGTTAAATAGCGTGGTTCTTTCATTAATGCATTGTTTCACTATGTCTGAGGCTTCTTGGGCATAGGTTAAAATCAAGGGCCTAAGACTGCCGTTTAGATAGAAATCGACCCCATTTTTTTTTGCTTGGATGCATATAATATTGCCATGACTATCAAAATACACATGCACGTCAATGCCACCCTCACATACAGCAGTATAATGGGCAAAGGCCTGACCGTTACTGTTGCTGCCATCCCTATGTTTTTTATAGATTCTATCTACGCGTATGTGGTGTTCTGTGATAGGAGATACAGGGCTGAATGGAAGATCGATGATGAAAAAATCATTGCCTTGCGCCGGATCCTCCTTGCGTTTGGCACTTACATTGTGCATTCCAAGACGAAGCGAGTCATGTAAGGAATTGATTCTTTCTGGGACTTTGATAAAGTCTGCATTTTCATCATCTTCGTGGGTGTGGGGGATTTCTTCTTTGCGGGTGGTCATAACAATACAGCTCAAATTTTCAATTGGGCTATTATTTAACCATAAAATTCATATTACGTCCATGTTTTTTGAGTTTTTTGTGCCGTCTTTGCGAGCGCAGCGAAGCAATCCAGAACAATGCTTCGTTAAAAATCCGTCATGGATTGCTTCGCTGCGCTCGCAAAGACGGCATGAAACAATAATTCTCAAAACTGGATCAATCCCTCAGGCCAAGAGGTCTAACAGGGATTGATCAGATTGAATTATCTAGCCAATTCCTTCTGCAAGATCTGCGCTTTTTGCAAATGGACTAACACATGTGCTCTGGTATTCATAATGTGTTGTCGGATAGCTGGGTTGTTGGTGTGGCTTAAATGTTCCAGCAGGCTGAGCGCATCCTCATGGCCTTTCACCATTGCTTCGGCAAAATCCCTGTTGAAATGGTTGCTGCGGTTTAATTCCTGCCATTCTTTGTGCCCACGGCTCTGTAGGTTCATGGCTTGGGCATCTTTATGCAGAGGCAAGTCGAGTTTTTGTGCTAAGGCTTCGGTGGCCTGTAGGTTAGCGCTGTGATCCGCCGCTATCATGTGCGCATAGCTTCTTACCATGGGATTGTGTGTTTTGGTCCTGGCTAATCGGGCCAGACCGATTTCATTTTTATTAAATACCACTAAGGTACCCAGGATATCTCCTTGGTTTTTATTGATATTTACATTGGTTCCCTGAAAAAAGGGCTCATGGGTAACACAGCCGGTGGTGAGTAATGCTGCAGATAAAGCTAATAATCCAAAGGTTTTTTTCATTATTTTTTCCTTATTGTTGGGTACTTTTCCTCAACTAGCTAGACTACGATATATTTTTAAGGATTGCTACTAGGGGGCCTAAAGTTTAGAGTTCAATTTTTTCTCATCCCTCGAAGGCCAACTTAAAAGCCGATGCCATGCGCCCTTGCTCGGATTGGTTAATTCCTATATGTTTTGCTATTTTGTCCCATTCTTTAATGATTTTTTGCATTTCCATTGTTAACGCATCAGCCTTATTTTTAGAAATTCTAAAATAGGGTGCGACAGATTTGACCAATTCTAAAGATTGGGTATTATCGGATTCAGAAATGTTCAACTTAAGACCATCTGAAAATGGTATTGGATTGATATCGTAGGCTGGAGACAAGACCCATCCCTCCGGTTTTAGTAGAAAACCGTGGTTTCGCAGGTGATCATCTACATTGGAAATGCAAACAAAGAATAAAATGCGTAGCCATAACTGTTCTAAATCCCTTTCAGGCTGTGCACCTTCGCGTATTAAAAATTCCGCTAAATGGAGATAACTCACTCCCGATGCGGCATCATCACCATCTGTTCGCTGCAATAGGGTCATAGCTGAGGCAAAATGAATTCTTTTTCCCTGAAGCAATCTATCAAATCGTTTGGATAAGAAGGTATGGTTTCCGCTATTATAGCGTTTTAGTTGGGCCTCAGGCATTATTATCCCTGCTTTTTTGCCGAGCTGATAGGCAAGCATTTCCCAGGCGCCTACGTCAAAGTCGTCATAAAGACTGGGAAATTTTGCGATCCACAGTTGTTGCTGCGAATCGATTACGCTTGATTTTGGCCGTGCACCACCTAGTGAACCTCCTGGTGCAATTAACATCCTCAACCAATTTCCATACTCTGGATTTGTTTCTGAGTCTTTATTTTCTATAGCAAGAGACGCTTGCTCCAATTCTCTTAGAGAAGTCATGGGAGGGGAGGCCATTTTTTTATTATTATCAAGAAAAGTGCTTTCTCGATCTAACTTAAATCTGAGTGCACCTACACGATATTCATCATGTACACCTAATAAATAATCAGATTCAAGCAATCGGTGTTCAGCTCTATTTTCCTCGCGTGCTGCTTGGGCTTCTCGTCGCTTCATTAGAAATCGACCCCAACGATCTGGGCATGAATCAAGAAACAAACCAAAGTTCGAGTGTCCCTCTCGGGCAAATTGGCGACCTTCAAACAGATGTAATGCAGGATCTAGTGATAGGGTTTTGTTATTGTTTAACCATATCGGATCGTATTCGAAGGAGAAAATTTCCTTTCCACGCAGCAAAGTGGTGCTCAAAATGCCTATCAATTGAGGAGCGTCAGTGCTTATCCAATCGGCATAAACTAAGATATTTTTCTCAACTTGTTTATTCATGTCTCACCCATTTTGAGGTGGTTTGCGTGGAGCACGGGCCTTGACCGGTAAGCCCGCATCTTGTAACTTCCGACCTAATGTGTCATCTCGTGCCAGCAGCGAGAGGTCATTTTCTAGGCCGAGGGTTAATAAGACTCTGGCATAGGCTCCAAACATCACATTGGGATCACCACGTTCAATGGATCGCAATGTGGTACGAGTCATGCCAGCGCGCTCAGCTACAATGCTGGCTGAGAATCGTCTACGTAGACGTGCCAGCCTAATATTTTCACCTATCTCACTAAGGTGACGTTGCAGTATGGGCAAAATGGGCGCTGAGTATTTTTTCATAATGGTTAATATTTTGTTCGTTAATATATTGTATTGGATATTATATTAATCATTATAGTTCATTTATTCCATAAAACATAGTAGCCTCTATTTATCGATTAGGCACGGATCTTTCCTCATCAAAAAAAGTGACCTGTCCGGTTTTGATATCATGCATTCCGGCGACAATGCCTACTTGTTTGGACTTAACCAGCTCTTTTAGAATTGGGCTTCTTGCTTGTATGTCGCGTATAATTTGCAAGGTATTGGCCTTGGCTATGGTGTTTATTAGTTTGGGATCAGAGCAATTGGTAACTCCCAGACTTTGCATGCTTGGTTTAACCACTGGTTGGATTTTATTGAGTACATCGGTTAGGTGTCCTAGTTTGGTGTTCTCACAGGCGCCAACCACGGCCCCACAAGAGGTATGCCCCAACACTACAATCAACCGCGCTCCTACGACCTTGGTTGCAAATTCCATGCTGCCTAAAATATCATCATTTAACACATTGCCGGCAACTCTGAGTGTGAATAAATCTGCCAAGCCCTGATCAAAAAATAATTCTGGTACACTGCGGGAATCCATGCAGTTTAGTACTACGGCAAAGGGAAATTGTCCATAAGAGGCTTGTTTGGCCTGCTTATGGTAATCACGTTCTAGGGTTGTATTCATAAGAAATCGTTTATTGCCGTCTTTTAATCGATATAAGGCCTCTTTGGGAGACATCTGTTGTTGTTTGGCCTGGGTCAGGGTTTTTCCAAGGGGAGGTGTGTCGGCAAAACTAGTTGATAACCAGATAAAACAGCAAGATAATAGAATTTTTTTGTACATGTTTGGACCTTAAAAGTGGGTGTTTTTTTATGGAGGGATTACTTTAGCATAAAGTTTTGTATCTACGAAAGCTGGATCCCTTCTCCCCGAAGGGGAGAAGGTGCCCGTAGGGCGAAATCTAAACCACCCTCATCCGTCGCTTCGCGACACCTTCTCCCGCTAGCGGGAGAAGGGATCCAGAGGGGGGCAAACCAAATTAATTCATAGATCGAAAGGCAACATGTGCCGTACTATCCTGCTCGACATAAGGAACAGTAGGTGCTGATTTCTTATTGTTTTTTTTACTTTGAACCAGGCTAACCTCATTTTCTGGGATCTGCTCAAATCCAAAAATAATTTGCTCTATTTTTTGTCTTATTGGTGATATATTGCCGTGGTCTTTCATGATATATCCTTATCAACTATTTTTCCGGGGGAGTTATTTATAAGGATAGCTCAAAGCTTTAAATTTTCCAGTGCAAAATCCCCCAGATGTAAATCGGGCTGTTGTTTATAAAAAAAACAAAGTGCCTCTCTAAAACGATGGGCTCGGGCCGACAGGCCCTGCAGGCAAAATTGTAGTACTTCCTGATATACCAAGGCTTTGAAAGTCTCAGTATCCCCTGTTTCGCCCTCCAAATTATCTAGGCTTACTCGGAAGGGATAGCCACAGGCCATGGATAATATCCATTCCAGAGCTTGGGGCTTGGCCTCGGCTGTAAAAAATAGGGCTTGTTGTGCTTTGTCTCGTCCATCTGGGGCATACCAATAGCCAAAATCAGGGAGTAGTCTTCTTTTTTTACCAGCGATAAGCCAATGGGCGCATTCATGCAGGGCAGAGCTAAAAAATCCATGGGCGAAACAGAGTCGGTGATAGGGGGTGTCAGCGTCTGCAGGTAAGTATAAAGGCTCGTCACCGCCTTTGACCAGGCAGGTATTGAATTCCTTTTGAAAGCAGGCATTAAAAATGGTTATTAAATCTTGGTAAGCGTGCATGGGAACCATAGGTTTCTTATTGGCTAAGCTTGCGCAGCACGTTGAGTTCATGGTGTAGGTTATCTATTTGTTCCAACAATTCTAGGGCCAGTGCCACCCCAGCCAGATTGACGTCCAGATCCCGGTGTAGTCTAAAGCCTTTTTCTATTTTTCTTAGTTCAGCTGCGCTAAAAGTAAGACTTTCCTGTTTGGTGGTCTTGGCTTGGAATATCCCATATTCTACCATTTCTAACAGCAGTTCTTGCGGGATATGATAGTGGCTACATACTTCTATCAAAGTGTAGGTGGTGCTTTCTTCCACAACCAGGCCTGTGAAAATAGTATCTTTTGTCATGAGTAAGCTCCCTTTGGCTCGCGCGGGTTAAAGGGCATAAGCTCGGCCATTTTTTTATACAACTCTGTGGCCTCAGCTGTCGTTGGTTTGGGGGTGATGATTTTCAATTGAATGTACTGATTGCCGGCCGGATTGCCAAGACCTCTGCCCGTTATCCGCAGCTTTTGCCCACTTTGAGAGCCTGCAGGAATTTTTAAGGCAACCGATCCCGACAGGGTAGGGACTGGTAAGGTGCAACCAAGGGCGGCTTCCCAGGGGGTTATTGGTAGGGTAAGCGTGATGTCCTTTTCACTGAGATCAAACTGGGGATGGACGTCTATGACCAGGGTCAAAATAATATCCCCACGCACACCACCTTGTGCCCCAGGAGCTCCTTGTCCGGCAAGGCGAATTTGTTGCCCGGTCAGCATGCCAGCTGGCACTTTGACCTTAATTGTTTGTGCCTTATTATCCGCTGTTGGGACTTGTATGGGTTTCACTGTCCCCACAAAGGCTTCTTCCAAGCTAATGTGTAAGCTACCCTGGTAATTGGGGCCCTTCCTCGGGCCTTGATGTTGTCGTGCACGACCGAATAGGGACTCGAAGAGATCGCTATCGAAGGAACCTTGATTATGGCCCTGTCCAAAGTCAAAATTGTGTTGCTGAAACCGTGGGCCTGCGCTTTCTTGATGCCGCATTTGGTCGTATTCAGCGCGTTTTTTCTTATCATGGAGCACCTCATAGGCCTCACCCATTTCTTTAAAACGCTCCTCGGCATTGGGTTCTTTGCTGATGTCTGGGTGGTATTTGCGTGCTAATTTTCTGTAGGCTATTTTGATATCTGCCTCACTGGCATTTTGGCTCACACCCATTATCTTGTAATAATCTTTCATGCTTACTGAACCTTTTAGTTTTGGCCTTGAAATCCCTTCTCACCTTCGGTGAGAAGGGATTATAAGGTTCAACCTACGAAGAATCTACAACTCAGCCTGGGCGGTATGCTAGAATGTAATAATTCGGAAGTCAATGCAGACCTTGTGGAGATGTATATGCGTATCAATAAAATGTATCCTCTGGCTCTAGTAGCCTTGTTAGTAACCGGTTGTCAGACCATGAACGTAGCGCCCACGCTCTGGCATCCCTTCACACCAGCCGTGCCAATGACCCAGGCAGTACAAGATGCCCTCTATGCCAGTGGCGACCCGATGCTGGCACAATTAAAGGTAGAAACCCAAAATCATCGCGTTTTATTAAGTGGTTATGTGAAGAAAATCCGTCAAAGTGATATGGCAGAACAGTTAGCAAGACAGGTGCCCGGTGTTACCGAGGTAGAAAATGGGATTATTATTCGACAATAGGTTACAAGCCCAAGGCAGTCACACATTGATCAGCCATTTCTGCTATAAAATCACAGCTTTGTATAAACCAATCTTTGGTTTTGGTTTTCTCTAGCGCTGCTATTTGTTCCTGTTCATTCCTGAGTTTAGCCTCATAACCTAAGAGATCACCAGTGCTAAATAGGCGTAGTCTTTGATGGGTGGCCTTGTCTTTATGGATTTTATCTATGGCCTCTGCCTTAGATTTGGCAGCTGCTAGATCCTGTTCTACTAACTCTTCAGCCTTGGTGAATATAGGGGTTTCAAAGGCGCTGATTGCCATGCTTTTTATACAAGTCAACAAGTCTTGTTTGGTTTTTTGGATGAGGGTCGACAGCTCCTTATCCTTGGATTCAGCCAGTTTTGCGTAGGCAGACTCTAAAACAGTCAGGGGTTTCATAGATTCATGGTCTGGGTTATTGAGGGCAGTGGTAATTGCTTCCAGCTCTAGCTTAGCCTTTTCTTGTTTTGCGGTTAAATCTTTTACTTCCTCCACTGGATCACCTACGATGAGGTTACCCATCTGATTCATAAACCTACCGACCTTAGTTGCTCCAGTTTGTACTGTTTTTCTTTGTTCAGCCTTGGCTAAATCAGCAGTAATTTGGGCTAGGTTTTTTTCTGCTATAGACTTTAGATAGTTAAACAAAGGTAGGGTATTAGAAGAGAATTCAGAGCCGTATCTCCTTAAGAGATCGGAAGGCATGGTGTCTTTATTTTTCCAGGCAGATAAAAGCGCTCTGCCTTGGATAAGTGATCCCATGTCAGCTTCTAGTGACAGCGTACCTAAACAACTTGGGACTACTGGCATATTGTCTAAATCTTCCAGTCTTAACCATTCCGTCATGGCCTTTTGATAGTGTTCTAATTGATCAAATTGTCCCTTGGCTCTGGCAGTCAGTAGGTTGAAGGATCGTATCTGTGACAAACTGGTACATTTGGTCTGTCTTAATTGGGTTTGTTGTGCCGTGATTGCATCGGCTATATTCTTGGCCGCTGGCAGGGGGGTGTACACATAGCCCTCAAAGTTCTCTCGCTTTTGTGCATGCGATATTTGAACATCAATATATTCATTTATCCCATCGGATTTGGTTTGAATAGCGACTGCACACAGAGGATCGCTGGGGGATTTTTGTTGGTTTAAAAGCTCTTGCAGTTGCTCAGATTTTCTTTGTAATAAACTATCTGTGCTGTTTTGAATGAGATCCTTTTGTTGCTCGAGCGTATCCAAGGAGTGTTTTAGTCGTTTGCTCATGGATTGTAAGGCCAGAGCATAAGGCTGATACTCCTCATACTTACTAAAACGCTGAACCGTTTCATACAATTCAAGCATACAGTGAATGCGGTTACCCACCTGTCCCCTATCTTGCAAAATAGTACTAAGCCTATCTCTGAGATAATTCCAACAGGCATCGTCTTGATAGGCCTGAGATTTGTTGGCCAAATAGACTTCAAACTCTTTGGTATAATGGTTGATGACCATATTGTCATGGCATAGGGTTTGAAAGGTCTTATCACAGTCCTTAGGGGTCACATGCAAGGACTTTATTGCGGTTAAGGCATTTTGAATCGTATCTTTGATAGAATCATGGCCAATAGAAATCAACCAAGTGTCCCGCAGTAATAATTGGTATTCTTCCAAGGCCTGGTAGAGATCTTGAACTGCTGTTTTATCCCCAGGATTCATACGGACTATGTCAGCCAGATCATAGAGTTGATTCGCCGCATTTTTTGATAGTTCGCGTTCTAAAATGCCATACCAATGGTCATCTAATTTTTTCACCCAGCCCAGATCATTTTGTAGTTTTTGCGCAAGTACTTGCATAATCTGCGCGTCATACTGATCTTTCAGGGCATCGAGGGATTCGTCTTGTTCTCTGCCTGTGGCATTATACAATTCGCTAAAATGTAGAATCAGCCCTTGGGCCTTAAAGCTATTGAGTAGAGAATCATTTTTTAGGGCATGACCATAATTAATCAGCGCATGTTTAAAGGAGGACATCAGCGCCTTCACCTGTTCGATAGTCATGCTTTCTAGATTGGTGCGAAATTGTTCAAGTATTGCAGATCGTATCGAAGCCTCGTCATAGCTACTCACAAAAACCTTGGTACTATAGCCTGCTAATTTTTTTAGATTGTTGGCTAAGCTAACATACAGTGGGGTGTCTATGGATTTGAGTTCAAAGCCTAAAACGCCTCTGGCTTCTGGGTGCATGATGCAAAGATCGGCTATCATATAAGGCAATAATTTTCTGCATCTGGCAAATTGTAGGGCCTGTTTGGTTCCTGCATCTAAGGTACCTTCGGCATCCTCATAATATAACTGGGCTGCTGGTTGATCGCGCAAGGCCAGTTCTAAGATTTGTTGCGAGGCACCTGCTGCTGCATGATCAAAGGTCCTGTTGTTTTGTTTAAAGGCAAGCTGAACCTCTAATTCTTTTTCTAAGTTGGCTCCTTCCAGATAAGCCAGGGTTAATTGTTGTTCGTAGGAAAGTTCTTTGCCAGAAGTGGCTTCTTCAGCTAATAGGGTTAATCGGTTGGCTATTTTTTCTTCCCAGAACATCAGGGCCTGTTTTTTAAATTGCAGGGTAAGTGGCTCTAAATTGGACTGCGTAATATCGGATAGCTTAAAGCCAGCCAAATTCTTCAATAGCTCTTCCTTCAGAGTATCAAAATCGCTACCCAGATCAGGTGCCAGTTCGAGTAAACTCTGTTCCCAGCTCTGCAATTGGTGCATAAAAGTCTGTTCTATATCATCGGTATTTTGGATATACAGTCTGTCCAGGGCATCCTGTAGCTCACGTTGTTTTTGTATGATCTCGGCCTTCTCTTGACCATAGCGTTGTTTCAGGGAGGGGAAGAAATAAAATACTATATTTAAACAGAGGCTTATAAACCAATTGGGGTGGGGATCTATTTGGTAGATAGGAATATACACACCCTTATTGCCATTACGGGCAGTACGCCCCTTGAATTGCTCATTGTCTCTGGTGCTGCCATTAAAGGTTTGGAATACCACTAAGCCTTCTTTGTCTTTATTTTCAGGATCCTGCAGGCGGATATCCAGCCCTCTGCCCCAAAGTTGGGTACAGATAGTGATGGTGTTGATGTTGCCCGCTCTTTTTATGTATTTTTCAATGGTTTCAGCATCTTCTTCCCCTGTACAATATTGCACAGTGAAACCTAAGGGACCGTAGGTGCTTTCGAGGTCGCCTGCCAGGGCTTTCACCATCTCTATAGATTCATTAATAATCAAAATAGGTGGGGTCTGGGTGAGCCGCCATTCTTTGCGAGCCGCCTCGTCCTTTCTAAAGGATTCACGGATTTGCTCTTCAGTGTTATTAATTTGCGTATCCACTGCGCGCAGGGGAATGGTAATTTCCTTTCGGACAGCCTCTATACGCTGTTTGATAACCTTTAGGGTTTCCTCGGTGGCAAAGGTAACAGTGGGTTCATGTTCTACCCGTTTTACGCCCAGATGGGGGGCAATGCTTAGGGCATCGGTACCATATTTACTTCTCAGATATTGTATTTCTTTTTTATTGCCCGGGGTGCCTGAAATCCCGAGCACACGACCATGGTACACATCGATATAGGTTTTGATAAAGGTATTAGGTGATTGGCTGGCAAGCAGTGGCGGGCTGTCCATAATAGGATAACTGGCACCAGGATTTTCTCGGGCAAGACGGGCTTGCATTGCCAATTGCACCCCATTGGTAAAAATACCCCCCTCTCTGGGAGCACTCTTTTCTAGTGGGATACATACCATATGTTTGGGGCCAGAGGCCTTGGGATCTAAGCGTTTACAAATGTAATCCACATCCTTTACCAAACCCTTGGCCTGAACGCTGCTATTGATCCATTGGCGCAGAGTGGTTGGACTGGTTTCTTCTATGAGGGCTTCCTTGGCCTCTCGATTGGCCTTGTCCGGATGCTTTTTGATGGCCTCCTTCATAAAACGTTTTAAATTTTTTAGGTCGGTTTCATCGTCCCAGGCTAACTTGCCCTGGGTTGGATCGCGGTTGATATTGGTGAATTCTGGCAGACGCACAAAGTCATACAGCATGTCGTAGATCCATTCTGCGTTACCACTGCCATCTACTGGCATTTCTGCCAGCAGTTTAAGAATAATATCGCCTTCTAAGAAGGGTTTATCGGACTCATCACAAACCAAATGGATACCTTCCGGATCGATGATTTCGGCTTCTCTTCCAAAATAAGCCTGTGCCATTCGAAAGAGAGCCATGTCTTCAAGGGTGGAGCAGTTGATGCCGCCTTTTTTATAGTCCTCTATCTTGCTGTCACGATAAATTAAGCCGCTTGGGATACCAATGAATTGAAAGAAGGGGGCACAATTTTCTTTAAAATCGCGGGCCAGCAGGGTACGGTTAGCCGTACAAATATCCACAGTGCCGCCCTGGGTCCATTGTAAGGCTGCCAACATAGGGGTAATAAGACCCTTGCCCTCACCAGTCTGGATGCGCATAAGCCAATTTTGATCCGGATGTTGTAAGGATAACAACAGCACTATCATTTGGCTGGTATTGGGGAACAGACCTGTGGTGCGGAAATAACATTCTCGCAGATGGGCTAGATATTGTAATTGCAGCTTTTCTTTGATCTCTGGGGTGTAATGCTTGCCTCTCAATCGTAGGCCTAGGGCCTCAGTCGCGGCCTTTAGGTCGGCGCGTGATAATTGGGTCAGTTTGGCGGGTGCCAAAAAGTTATTAGTGGCGGTGGGCTCTATATACCCTATAGTTTCAATGTAATTTAACTGTCTGGCTAACACCAGATGCAATTCAGGGGGAAGCGGCGCCATATCTTGATTCAAATCGGTTAGACTCATCAAGGCGTTTTTTACGAGGGTGACTTGGGCATCGGAGGAGATAAAATGTTTCTCAAAGGGCCTTGCATCACCGTTGGTTGCGAAGGGATTTAAATCATAGCTTTGGCAGAGACTAATACTCTTTTCATCGTTACTACCTAATAAGATCCCAAGTAGGACATTAACCTGAGGATAGGGTGTGCAATCAAACAGACGTTGGACGGCAGCAACTAGGTTATTACTACGTTGTCTTAATTGTTTTAAATCATACAGATGATCCAAATCGGCCTGTTCATCGGATTTATTATTAGCCAGTTTGGTGAGTACGCCAAGCAATATGGCTTTATTGTCATTGGTGTTGGGGATGGTCATGGCATCCAATATTTCAGTATACCGCTTTAAGGACTTATTGAAATCGGTTTCTTTACTTAGTCTGTAGAGTAGGGCTATACAGAGATCGGCCTCTTTGTCACAGGCTACCGCCTTGCAGCTAATCTGGCCTGTGTTAGACCCTGCAGGGATAGTTATCACCGCATCATTGCTTAGCGTGATGACCACCGGCGTGGCAGCTGGTTTATTTAAACTTAGGCTATAAATAATATTCCCATCAGCAGTAGGCTTGCCACTTAGGCTTGCTTCCGTTTTGTCTATGCCTGTGATCTC
>Ga0207151_1171_pt1 | contig 13831 bp, 16 predicted proteins | sample Alteio_BWMinHeat_29_FD_153523 | JGI IMG/M metagenome (GOLD analysis project Ga0207151, IMG submission 153523) | Enriched cells from forest soil in Barre Woods Harvard Forest LTER site, Petersham, Massachusetts, United States -... | ecosystem: Environmental > Terrestrial > Soil > Temperate forest >... | reverse complement strand
GGGCTGCCTGGTTTACCACTTGCTTTAGTTCATCCAGAAATGGAATTTGTTTTATTAGATTCTAATAGTAAAAAAACTCGTTTTTTGAACCAAGTCGTGCTGGATCTAAAAATAAAAAATATAGAAGTGGTTCATTCGAGAGTTGAAGATTTTCACCCAGACAAGTGTTTTGATAGTATCATTACACGTGCTTTTGCTTCACTAAAAGAAATCTTAGTCGCAACGGAACACTTACCATGCCAGGAAGGTATATTTTTAGCAATGAAAGGGACATATCCAGAAAAAGAGATACAAGAAGTGCCAGAAAGGTTTCGAGTGCTCGGTATTCACGCATTAAGAATTAATGGCTTGAACGCTGAACGACACCTAGTGTGTGTGGAAAAAAACGATGCCAACGGACAGGTAAAATTAGGATGAATTCTATGGGAAAAATAATTGCGATCGTAAATCAAAAAGGTGGTGTTGGAAAAACGACAACATCCATTAATCTTGCAGCCGCTTTTGCAATGATGAATCGCAAAGTCATGCTGATTGATCTTGATCCTCAGGGGAATGCGACTGTGGGTAGCGGCGTTGGTAAAGACGATTATACCGCTTCAACCAAAGAAGTGTTGTTAAACGAGATAGAAATAGAAAAAGCAGTTATTAAAACAGAAAGTAAATATGATGTTTTACCCACTAATAGTGAATTAATTGTTGCTGAAGTTAATTTGATGCAAATGACGCAACGTGAATTACGTTTAAAACAAGCATTGCGTTCGGTGATAGAATCTTACGATTATATTTTAATAGACTGTCCTCCTTCCTTAAATATTTTAACGGTGAATGCGTTAGCTGCTGCTAACTCTGTGTTAATACCGATTCAATGTGAATATTATGCATTAGAAGGATTGACTGCTTTATTAAATACGATAGAACAAATTCAAACGACGATTAATCCAACGTTGCATATTGAAGGATTACTGCGAACAATGTATGACGGACGTAATCGTCTGGCATTAGATGTTTCAGCTCAATTGTTACAGCATTTTCCAGGACGTGTCTATCGAACGGTGATTCCACGCAATGTGAGATTAGCAGAAGCACCCAGCCATGGCGTTCCAATTATTCAGTATGATGAACGTTCACAAGGGGCTGTAGCCTATATCACTTTGGCAGGAGAAATGTTACGTAGGGTAGACGAGAAAGAATCTGGCACGTCAACGAAGACGGAGATTGAAGAAATAGCTTGATCATTCTGTGTTATACTAGCTGTTATGCCAGCGAAGAATGGCATCCAGAAAATATAAAATATATAAAACAAACGAGGAAATCATGAAAAAATATTTATTTAGCTTATTATTATGTTTTACAGCCACAGCATTTGCAGCAGATGAGCATTATGCAATTTATATCGATGCAGGTAGTACAGGTTCACGAATACATCTTTACCAATATAACCAAGAAAATAATAAAACTAACATCAAAGAAATTTTTACTGAAAAAGTAAAACCCGCTTTATCTTATTATGCTGATAGTCCAGAACAAGCACCGCAATCTTTAAAAAAAGCATTAGATGATGCCGTTATTCAATTAAAGAAATTAAATGTGAATGAAAAAGAAGTTTCTTTGAATATTTTAGCAACCGCTGGGATGCGCTTATTACCTGAGAAGAAGCAGCAAAATATTTATTCCAGCATAAAAAAAGAATTACAACAACATTATCATTTCGCGAATGGAAAAGTTGAAACCATCCCAGGAAAAATGGAAGGATTATATGATTGGTTGAGTTTAAATTATCTTGAAGGAAATTTTGATCTTGATAAAACGACCCTGGGCGCGATCGATATGGGTGGAGCGTCTACGCAAATCGCATTTGAAACCAAAGATACCAGCAAACCAGAAGATGAAATTCAATTTAAATATGGAAATAAAATTTATCATGTATTTAGTAAAAGTTATTTAGGGTTAGGAATGAATGAAGCGCTTACCCCTGTAAAGCAAAACAAAAATGGCGATACTTGTTTTCCCGCAGATTCAATAATGTCAGGACAAGTGTTTAATCAAAGCGTATGCAGCGAAATTTATTTATCTTTGATTGATCAATACAAAGTATCTCAACAATTGATATCTTTTAAAGATACCCGATTTGCTCTTTTCTCAGGCGCTTATTATGTTTATAACTTTTTTGGTATAGAAGATGGTTCACAATCATCATTAGATGCAAGAGTGAAGACTATATGCAGCATGACCTGGGATGAAATGAAAAAAACCTATAAAGATGCGAACATTCCGGAAGATATATTATTTACCTATTGTGCAAATGGCGTATACCTTTCAAAACTTTTTTATGACACCTATCATCTGACACCCTCTCAAGTTTGGGTCACAGAAAAAGCTCACAATAATCAACCTATCGATTGGACGTTAGGGGCGTTGTTGCTTGATGTGAATCAGTAGCAATAGTTGCATCACTTACTGTGCTAGCACTAAAAAAGTTTAAACCTTGGGTGGTGACGGAGCGGTTAACAGACCCTGGTAATAGAGAATCAAAATGAAGAGAAGACGATGAAGAATTTTCATTTTCCCTATGCATGTTATTGGTTTCTGGTTTTGTAACAACAGGTTCAATTTTAGGATGAGTGCAAGAAAGAATGAATTCGACTTCTTTAGGCGATAAACCTTTTAATACTGACGAAACTTCTAATGTTGAATCAAAATCCTTAAGAGGAATGTTAGATTCAAGCTCTATACAATGATTATGAGTTAAAAAGAAAAGCTGACCGCCATGACGAACATATAATTTATTAGCATGCAAATCTTGAAGCAAAAGCGAATTAGGATCTTTCAAAGTCCGTATTATTTCATACCCATTGCTAACGGTAAATTCATACAAAAACAATCAAACGCCCCACTTAAACTAGTGATGGGAGCCATTAAAACACTGCGCGCATAATTAGAGCAGCAATCAGAAATTAAATCGGTATCTCTTACACGATCGGGAAATTTAACGCCTTTACGATGATGAATGAAATCGTCAATATTATCAAGATTAAAGCAAACACTGGTTTCATCAATCAGGCAGAAAAAAATAGCTAAGCAATTTGCTCCTCTGGCAGCACACGAGCTTACTCGATAATCGGTATCATTGTATCCTGCGCCAAGAGGCATGAAGACTGCATTATAGGCTTTTGTACCCCATAAAAGGCGGTAAAGATAATCTTCAGTGGTAAAAAGTTCTGCTTGAACTATTTTTTCCCAATTTTTACGCTCTGCTGGAACAAGATATTCGGTAATCAGATCAGAAATAACTGAGCGCTTTTCTGAATTGGATACGCTTAACAAAGAGGTCAAATTATAGCCAGAGCTTGAAAACATTTTTTTATCACTCGTTTCTGTAATTTGAAAAGCAAAGTAACACCTCGTTTTGTTTTTATCAATAGTTGAACACAGCAATTTTTTTCAATTTCTGACTCGTTTCCATGGTAAAATCTCGAATAAATTTTTTCTAAGCTTTAAATGATATGACTCTAACAAAAGACAAAACCCACTTTGGTTTCACCGAAGTTCCAATCAACGAAAAAGTGAATCGGGTTGCTGATGTTTTTCATTCAGTTGCCAATAAATACGATTTAATGAATGATGTAATGTCATTTGGCATGCACCGTTTATGGAAACGATTTACGATAAACGAAGCCAATGTTCGAAAAGGACAAACAGTTTTAGATTTAGCAGGTGGTACGGGTGATCTTGCTAAGGCATTTTCGAAAAAAGTAGGCTCAAATGGTCTTGTGGTCTTATCGGATATCAATGAAAAAATGCTTGATAGAGGCCGAGAAAGATTAACTGATGAAGGTATTGTTGAGAATATTCAATACGTGCAAGCGGATGCGGAGTGTTTACCTTTTCCTGAAAATTATTTTGATTGCATCACTATTGCATTTGGTTTACGAAATGTAACCGACAAATCTGCAGCTTTAGCTTCCATGTTCAGGGTATTAAAACCCGGTGGTAAATTATTAATATTAGAATTCTCAAAACCTGTCATACCCTTGTTAAATACGCTTTATGATAAATATTCATTTAACATCATACCTAAATTAGGCGCATGGATTACCAATGATGAAGAGAGTTATCAATATTTAGTTGAATCCATACGCATGCATCCTGATCAAGAAACGTTAAAACAAATGATGCAAGAAAACGGTTTTGAAGAGAGTGAATATTTTAATTTAAGCGGCGGTATAGTTGCTTTGCATAAAGGATTTAAATATTAAATGAAAGATTTTATTTCTAAAATATTAGGGACCGCAATCAATCGCTATCTTGCTTTAGATCCTGAATCACATAAACGGGTAACTCGATTAAACGAAAAAATCATCACTATGCAATTAAAAGGCATAGGTGTTGATTTTCAATTAAAAATACAATATGAAAAAATTAAAATCCAGAATTTACAATTTAACAATTCTTATTCCGTTTATTTAGAGCCTCATGATGTATTAATCAAAGGAACACCATTGGCTCTACTGGGCATGTCCTTATCAAAAGAAAATCGCAAGCGGTTTTTTGCAGAAGATGTGGTTATCGAAGGTAATTTAGAACTGGGACAGCAAATCATAGATTTATTTGATGAGTTGGAAATCGATTGGGAAGAATTACTCTCAAATGTGATTGGAGATATCCCCGCACACCAAGTGGGAAAAGCGGCGAAAGGTTTTAAAAACTTTACCCAGCGTTTTAAAAACGTTGTTTTACAAAACATCAATGAATATGTACATGAAGAAGCATTAGTGTTTCCACCACGTGAAGCATTAAATGATTTTTTTCGCGAAGTTGATATGTTACGAATGGATACTGACAGGTTAGAACTTAAGATAAAGCATTTAAAAGAGAATTTGTGAAATTTACTCCGAAGGAGACAATGTTGCTGAAATATATTTCCCGCTTTTTTAGAATTATGCGAATAAATTATGTTTTAATTCGTTATAATTTGGATGATATTATTCTTTCAACGCCTTGGTTTTATCCTGTCAGATTTTTACGTTATTTTAATCCGTGGTATTGGTTTTTAAAAAACAAAGTATCTCGCGGAGAACGAATCAGGCTTGCCCTGGAATCATTAGGTCCCATTTTTATTAAAGCAGGACAAATTATTTCGACCAGACGAGATTTAATTCCTGATGATATAGCGGAAGAATTGGCTAAATTACAAGACCAAGTGCCATCTTTTCCCGGCCAAATTGCTATTAAAACGATAGAAGCTTCTTTACAAGCAAAGCTATCAGATATTTTTCAAGAATTTAATATTAATGCTCTAGCTTCCGCATCGATTGCTCAAGTCCATTCTGCCAAATTATTAACGGGCGAAGCTGTCGTTGTAAAAGTATTAAGACCTAATATTGCAGCGATTCTCGATAGGGATATCGATTTATTGAGGACTATGGCTAATTTGGCAGATCGTTACTGGGTTGATGGCCGAAGTTTTAAGCCAAAAGAAATTGTTGCTGAAATCACACAAACACTTTCGGATGAATTAGATTTAATGCGTGAAGCAGCGAATGCCTCGCAACTTAAACGTAATTTTCATTATTCAAAAGAACTTTATATTCCAGAAATACATTGGCGATATTGCCGTACGAATATGATAGTGATGGAACGAATTGAAGGCATTCCTATTCATAATATTCCTGCTTTAAAAGCAGCTGGAATGAATATGAAAAAAATTGCGGAACGCGGAGTAGAAATATTTTTTACTCAAGTTTTTCGTGATTGTTTTTTCCATGCAGATATGCATCCAGGCAATATTTTTATTTCAACCGAAAATTGTGAAAATCCAAAATTTATTGCTGTTGATTTTGGAATTGTTGGATCATTAAACTCTAAAGATCAACGGTATTTGGCGGAGAATCTTTTAGCTTTTTTTAAACGCGATTATCAAAAAGTAGCTGAATTACACGTTGCTTCCGGATGGCTTCCTCCTTCTACACGCATAGATCAATTCGAAGGAGCGATTCGAGCTGTTTGCGAACCCATATTTGAAAAACCATTAAAAGAAATTTCATTTGGGCATTTGTTATTAAGACTTTTCCAAACGGCTAGACGTTTTAATATTAATATTCAACCACAATTAATCTTGTTACAAAAAACATTATTGAATATAGAAGGTGTGGGACGACAAATTTATCCGGAACTGGATTTGTGGACCACAGCAGCACCCTTTTTAGAAAAATGGTTAAAGAAACAAGTAGGCGTAAAAGCTTTCTTACGTAGAGTAAGAGAAAATTTACCTTATTGGTCTGAAAAACTGCCTGAAGTCCCCACTTTGGTTTATGATATTTTAAATGAAAAAAGGCTACAGCAAGAGGAACACCGTTTTGAGTTAAGCTTGATGAATGCTAAAACTAAATCCTCAGGAAAATTTTTATGGGGTTTTTTAAGTGGGATACTGGTCATTATGGTTGGCTTGGCGGTTTGCTCTTTTATAGGGATTAGGCTCCATCTATGACGAATGAACATGACATTTTGCTTGGTTTTGACTTTGGTATGAAACGTATCGGAGTTGCTGTAGGCCAAACAGTTACCAGAACTGCGCGAGCGCTTACTACGCTAAAAGCGGAAAATGGCATGCCTAACAAAGAAGCGCTATCTAAATTAATAAAAATATGGCAACCCACAGCCATTATCGTTGGAATCCCTTTGAATATGGATGGTACAGAGCAAGCTATCACCCAAGAAGCACGTCGTTTTGTTGAAATGCTGCGTAATTTATTTAAAATCCCTGTATATGAAATGGATGAACGTTTAACCACCAAGTCGGCAAGAGAAACTTTATTTGAAGAAGGGGGTTATAAAGCATTACAAAATGGACAGGTTGATCGCGTTGCTGCACAATTGATCTTACAAAACTGGATAAATAACCATTAGGCTAAAAAATGAAATTGTTTTCTCCTCGATTGAATTACCTTTACGCATTTTTATGCGTCGTTATCATGTTCTTGGTTGCATATTATTTACAACATTGGAAAGGCATTATCCCTTGTCCTTTATGTTTATTACAAAGAGTTACTGCTGGAATCTTAGGGGGATTCTTTTTTTTAGGGGCTACTTTAAATTTAAAGAAAGCAGGATTATGGATTGTAGGCTTTTTCTCATTTATTTTTTCTGTGCTGGGTGCGCTTTTAGCGGGAAGACAAATTTGGTTACAACATTTACCCCCAAGTCACAACGCTGATTGTGGTGCCAGTTTAGAATATATGTTAAATGTGTTACCGCTTGATCAAGTATTACAAAAAGTTTTAGAAGGGACTACCGATTGTTCGCGTATGGAATGGTCATGGCTGGGAATGAGTTTAGCAGAATGGTCATTTGTTTGGTTTGTCATTTTTGCTGGATTTTCAATTTGGCAGAGCTTACGCAGAGGGCCATATGATGCTAAGAAACTGTTTTAAATTTTTTTGTATTTTAAGTTGTCTGTTATTTAATTATTCTTCTTATGCTCAAAATGGTATAGGTCAAACGATACAAATTTATACGCACTTAAAATCTATTCTAGGAAAACCGGAATGGCTAATTGAATTACGCGATATGAATTCAGGCCGTGTTTTACCTTACGTTTATGAAATCCGAAATAATGATAATTTTTGGATTGCGTTTTCAACTGAACATTCCTATCGTGTCGTTGCTTCAACTTTAAAATTCGGCATTTATGCGAGTATCCCAAATTTTTGTCATATTGAAGATGGAGTACTCTCTGGTAAATCCATGTTTATCACATTATATGGTCATATTACTCCAGACCCTAGAACATCAAAATGTTTCGTAAGAGTCTTCAAAAATATGCCTTTTAATGTCTCACAATAATTTGGAGAAGTTATGTTATACGATTCTATTTTAGAAGCAGTTGGAAAAACCCCTTTAGTGAAATTTAATCGTATAGCAAAAGATCTGCCATGTGAAATGTATGGTAAGTGTGAGTTTTTAAATCCAGGGGGTTCGGTAAAAGATCGTATTGCTGTTTCAATGATTGAGCAAGCTGAAAAATCCGGACAAATAAAACCCGGGTTTACATTGATTGAAGCGACTTCTGGCAATACAGGTATTGGAATTGCTATGGTTGGCGCAGCCAAAGGGTACAAAGTAATCATTACCATGCCAGAAAAAATGAGCCATGAGAAACAAGTTGTTTTAGAGGCATTGGGCGCAAAAATTTATAGAACGCCGACAGAAGCCGCTTATGATAGTCCAGAAAGCCATATTTCTTTAGCAAAAAAATTAGCGATAGAAATCCCAAATTCCTTTTATATGGATCAATATAACAATCCTTTTAATCCGGAAATTCACCATCACACCACCGCACAAGAAATATTAGATGATGCAGGCGAAGGTTTGGCAATGGTAGTCATTTCAGTAGGGACGGGAGGAACTATAACGGGTATTAGCCGTAAACTAAAAGAAGTTAACCCTAACATAAAAATTATTGGTGTTGATCCTTTTGGTTCTATTTTGGGTGGCGGGACTGAAGTGTATCCTTATTTAGTTGAAGGAATTGGTTATGATTTTATTCCTGCTGTTTTAGATAATTCTATAGTGGATGAATATATTAAAGTACACGATAAAGATTCCTTTCTTACAGCAAGAAAATTAATTAAAGAAGAAGGCTTATTAGTAGGTGGTTCTTCGGGAACGGCTGTTTTTGCTGCATTACAAGCGGCTAAACAATTAAAGAAAGGCCAAAAATGTGTAGTTATTTTACCTGATAGCATTCGAAATTATCTCACTAAATTTGTTGATGATAAGTGGATGCGTGCAAACAAAATGATGGATTAAAAACATATGAAAAAATTACAAGATCTTGCTACACGAGCGATACACGCGGGACAATCACCAGATCCTACTACGGGTGCTGTCATGACACCCATTTATGCTACATCTACTTATGTACAAGAAAGTCCTGGTAAACACAAAGGCTATGAGTACTCTAGAACAAAAAACCCAACTCGAGATGCTTATGAAAAATGCATTGCAGATTTAGAAAGCGGCACGCGTGGATTTGCTTTTGCATCGGGAATGGCAGCAAGTGCAACGGTGCTTGAAATACTACAGCCTGGCGATCATATCATTGCAATGGATGATTTATATGGCGGAACGTATCGTCTGTTAGAGCGAGTACGCAAACGTTCTGCGGGTATTCACGTTTCCTTTGTTGATCTAACGAAACCCGAGAAAATTGCATCAGAAGTGCGGCCTAATACAAAATTACTTTGGGTTGAAACACCAACCAATCCCATGTTAAAGCTGGTTGATTTAAAAAAAGTTGCTGAAATTGCTAAATCATTTAAATTAATTTCTGTTGCAGATAACACTTTTGCGACTCCTATGATTCAACGGCCTCTTGAATTAGGTTTTGATATTGTTGTTCATTCAGCTACAAAATATATTAATGGACATTCTGATATTGTGGGTGGAATTGCTATTGTCGGTAGTAATGCAGAACTTGCGGAGCAAATTGGATTTTTACAAAATGCAACGGGCGCTATTGCAGGACCTTTCGATAGTTTTCTTGCATTACGCGGAGTAAAAACATTATCAGTACGTATGGAAAGACATTGTGAGAATGCATTGGAATTAGCAGCTTGGTTAGAGTCGCATCCTAAAGTAGCTAAAGTGATTTATCCTGGTTTAAAAAGTCATCCTCAATATGAATTAGCGAAAAAACAAATGGCTATGTTTGGCGGTATGATCACCGTGGAATTAAAAAACAATCTTCAAGAGACCATCAAGATGCTTGAGCGCTGTAAATTGTTTGCTTTAGCAGAAAGTCTTGGTGGTGTTGAAAGTTTAATTGAGCATCCTGCTATCATGACGCATGCCAGCGTCCCTAGCGTACAACGTGAAATGTTAGGTATTAAAGACGGTTTAATTCGTTTATCTGTTGGAATTGAAGCACTAGCAGATTTAAAAGAAGATTTAAATCAAGCATTGGGTTGAGCCTCAATTTTAAAAAATCCGCGATGTAATAAAAGAATAACGATTATTATTCCTATCGGGGCAACGATTAAAGGCAATAAAGAATAGACACTCATTAAAATGCCGCCGACAAATCCGGTGAATGCCCACATTAATGCAATAGCAATAAAACAAATTCCCATGACTTTACCTTGTTGTCTTTTTTCGACGGAATCTGAATAAAGTGCTGTAATACAACTAAAAAGAAGAACATCACCAACCGCCAACGGAATGACAGAAATCCATAAGCAATAAGAAAAGTTTGGTAATAAACAAAATAGATCCGTTAATAAAATTCCTATAAGAACTAAGTATGCTGAAAAAACAAAAAGATGATAAAAACTGATAAAACGCAATAAAAACCGAATACCAAAAGCGGTTGTTAGGGCTAACCAAAATGCAATGGATCCCACAAATATTCCAAGTAAATGGGCATCAAAACCAAAATTAACCTTCAAAATGGGCGGTATAAATTGATAGTAAATACGCCAAGTAAATTGGCTTAACAATAGTAAAAGCGTAATTTGAAAAATCATAGGATTAGTCAATATTTTTTTTACGCTTTTAAAATTTATTTCACTCCAGGGTGAGTGCGCATGCATCTCATGCAGTGTTTCTTTAAAAATAAAAACAGTAGATAAAAAACTGATTAATGCAAATACCGAAGCAACTAAATAAGGTAAGGAAAAATTAAATGTGGAAATAAAATATTGGGTTGCAAAATACCCACCTATTATAGGTCCTACAAAAGCGCCTAATGAAATAGCAGTTTGCACATAACCCATAAAAACGACTTTCTTTTCTTTTGGGCTAACATCTCCCATAGCAGCAATGGCAATGGGATCAGCACGAGAAAAAACGCCTTGAACTAAACATGCAAAAATAAAAACACTCAACATCCCCAATTTAATGCTTAAAGCACCAACAATTGAAAATATAAACGCACCTGAGGTAGCCAGTAATAATATTCGTTTACGTCCAAAACCATCGGACAAAGCGCTCAGTATAGGAGTGATAAACATATTAACTACATGTGGGATTGCTATACAAATCCCATACCACATACTTCTTACAGCTTGAGAAGTATCTGCTGAAAATAGATTACTCTGGGTATCAAAAAAAACTAAAGTTAATACGGGAAAAATGATACTTAAACAGGTTTGGTCAAGTAACATGACTAATAGAATTGAAAAAATGGGAAAACGGTTATTTTTCATCGTGATCAAAAGTTCTACCGGTTCCTTTTTGTGGTTTTTGATAAGGAACAACGTCCTTAGGAGCAAAAAATTTGTCTCTAATCCAAGCCAATGCAAACAAAAACAAGCCCACGATGGCTCCAAAGATTAATAAATAGGACAAAAGAACTAAGCCCACAACAAGCACAACAATAAACATACCAAAGAAGAGAAAAGGTAAAATCCGAGACAAAATTGACATTATTAAAATCCTTCCCAAAGTTTTTTAGGGGGATCCTGACGATTCATGGAATCGCGCAAAAAATAAATGCGGTTATATTTTTCGATTTCTTTTTTCTGAGATTCAGTGACTTCTGGATGCTCTTTGTCAAAGTTTTGTAAAAGTCGGTCTGTATCGCTTACGTATCGTCTTAGTATTTTTCCGCTCATAAAGTCTCCACTACGGTTTCAAATAGTATATCATAAGGAGAATGAAGGGCAAAAAATGTAGGGCAGACGCGCATGGCTTTTAGGAAATTATTTCTTCTTTTTACAGTAGGATTGATTCTTACTCTAGGATTATCTTTTTCAGCGATTGCTAAAAAAAAGGCTAGCGGCGATTATATCATTTCTGGGGCTGGGAATCTTAATGCTGCAATTAATCAAGCAATTAACGACGTCAATCCTGATTTAAATGCAGGTGTTTTCGTAAAATCCATGACTAGCGGAGATACCCTTTTTGCAAAAAATGCGAGTAAAGTATTTGTTCCTGCCAGTATTTTAAAGATTTTTACAGCTGAATCCGCCTTACTTTATCTAGGCGCGGACTATCGATTTACGACCAATTTTTTAACCGATGCAGATTCCATTAATAATGGGGTATTGAATGGAAATCTCTATTTGGTACATAGCGGCGACCCTTCACTAACCTATATTGATTTAACTGACTTAATGTCACAGCTTAAAGCAAAGGGAATCCATACCATAAAAGGAAATGTTTTTATTGATACGACAGCCTATGATCAAGAAATTTATGGGCCAGGTTGGCTTTCAAACGATATCCGATTTTGTTATGCGGCACCGATTAGTGCCAGCATTATTAATCATAACTGTCTCATTTTTCAAATAGCACCCGGAAAAGCAATCGGCAGGCGGGCTAATATTATCGAAGATAGAAAAAATTATATTGCCGGAGTTCAAAATGAGGTGGTTACCAAAGCCAGGGGCAGTCGATCTTGCAATATTCGTTTAGGCGTAGATGAATCTCACAAAATATCTTTAACCGGTTGCATGCAAAAAGGCCATAATGCTCAAGGCATCAGCACCGTTATTAAAGATGTCATCAATTATAATCAATCACTCATGCTGAATTTATTTCAACGCAGCGGGGTACAAATTCAAGGAAATATTTTATTAGGGGTTGCCCCTACTCATGCTGCGGTTATTGCATCCCATCAATCCGTTCCTTTACGTGAATTAATTACACAAATGTTAAAGAAATCAGACAATATTATTGCTGGCTCTTTATTTAAAAAAATGGGTGAAATTTATATGCACCAACCCGGTTCCTGGGAAAATGGCAGCGAAGCAGTAACGCAAATTTTAAAACAAAAAATCGGGGTAAATGCTTGGCGTATGAGTGTATTAGATGGATCTGGGTTATCGCGTGATAATCTCATTTCTCCTGAGCAAATGATGCAAGTGTTAAATTTTGCTTATCATAATAATGCGACTAATTATGATTTTATTTCTGGTTTACCTATTGCTGGTATCGATGGCACTTTAAAACATAGAATGAAAAATATCGCAGGCAAAGTCAGAGCCAAAACAGGAACCATGTCAATGTCTGGCGTAGTCGCATTAGCGGGTTATGCTATCAGTAAAGATAAAGAACCAATTGCTTTTGTTATCATCGTCAATGGCCATGTAGGCATGGGTTGGCGATATAAAGAATTGGAAAATAGAATTGTGACGTTGTTGGCGAATTATTCCAGGAATTAAGCTGTCATCCAGAAAATACTTGGCTACTACGACGCAAGTCTTAAGAGGCGGCCTCATCCCAATTTTCCCCAGTCCCAATAGAAACAAGTAAGGGTACTTTTAATGCGGCAGCTTGCATCATGTGATTGCGAATATTTTCTATGGCTTCTTCTATATCTTTTTCTGCTACTTCAAAAACTAACTCATCATGAACTTGCATAATGAGTTTGGCATCAATATTACTTTTTCTTAACCATTCATCGACTTTGATCATGGCCATTTTAATGATGTCCGCAGCGCTTCCTTGTAATGGAGCATTAATCGCAGCCCGCTCCGCGGCTTTTTGACGCATAAATTGACTTGAATTAATTTCAGGTAAATATAAGCGTCGTCCCCACAGTGTTTCTACATAACCTAATTGATGTGCTTGTAAGCGAGTGCTTTCCATATAATTTTTTACGTTGGGATAACGCTCAAAATAGGTTTCAATATATTTTGTAGCTTCTTCTCGTGAGATTCCTAATTGTTTAGCAAGCCCAAACGCAGACATTCCATAAATTAAACCAAAGTTCGTGGCTTTCGCATTTCTACGTTGTTCTGAGGTCACTTTTTCAATAGAAATACCTAATACTTCTGCGGCGGTTGCTTCATGAATATCTAAATTATTTTCAAATGCCTTTAATAAGTTT
>Ga0207151_1108_pt1 | contig 13886 bp, 11 predicted proteins | sample Alteio_BWMinHeat_29_FD_153523 | JGI IMG/M metagenome (GOLD analysis project Ga0207151, IMG submission 153523) | Enriched cells from forest soil in Barre Woods Harvard Forest LTER site, Petersham, Massachusetts, United States -... | ecosystem: Environmental > Terrestrial > Soil > Temperate forest >... | reverse complement strand
GGCAGCGCCGCTATTGGCTGATAGACAAAACCCGCCCCAAGCAGAACCGTCAAAAGCTCTGGAATCGTAGGATTGAGTTTAGGCCTGCCTTCTTTAATGGCAGTTAGAATGGCCCTGCAATCTTCCACTGCTTTGCGTTTGACAGGATTATCGATATCACTAGCCAAGATAGCCGCCTGAGCATTGCGTAGGCCCTCCTTGACTTTGGCTACAACGCCTTTTGGCTGAATAGAGATTCGCTTCAATGTAGTTTCTTGCGCTAAGGTGAGCTGACGAGCCAGCATTCCAAGGTTTTTGAATGCAGTTTCCAGATCGGGAAATAGAAGAGCTAAGCGCTGTACCATATGTTTTCTATCTCTGTCGTTCCATGCATGGACAATCTCTTCAATGAGTGCTGTAGCCACGCCAATGCCCGGAACATGCGTTCCTATTTTATTTAAGCCACTGGCAATATAGTCAGAGGTGTTGTAATCACTATTTTCGACCATTCCGCTATTAATCGATTGACAGGCCAGCCATGTGCCCGTAAGAAGACGTGAAAAGTATTGAAAATATGTGTTGAGCATTGGATCTGTCTCGATACGCACCATTTCCCCTTCGAGATGGCGAGTTTTGGCTTCGATTTCAAAAAGGTGTTGCAGTTGTGCTGCGCGTCCCTCTAAAGCTTGTAATGCAACTGCATCAATAGTTTCCAGGGTTCTGGCTGCAGCTGCAGCGCGATAAACATCCGCTGCTGCAGGAAGTGCTCTCAGTTTATCGAGATCTGCAGGAACAAGGAAAGGGGTTGCTGCAGCAAGCTGCTTGACCTCTAGTTCTACTGTCGCTGGCGGAGGTCCTACAGGTTTATTGGGATCTTTGTTTGGTGCAGAAGGCCCAGGTCCTGGCCCTGGAGCGACAGGTTTCGGTTGTGGAACCATAGTAGGTACAGGTTGTGCAGATCTAGCTGCAGCAAGCTGCTTGACCTCTAATTCTACTGTCGCTGGCGGAGGTCCTACAGGTTTATTGGGATCTTTGTTTGGTGCAGAAGGCCCAGGTCCTGGCCCTGCAGCGGCAGGCTTCGGTTGTGGAACTCTTGCAGGTGCAGGTTTTGCAGATTTGGCTGCAGCAGAAGATCGAAGTACATCAGCGGCAGAAAGGGCAGATACCTCCTGTGCGTTTTTCTGCTTTTCTTCTTGTGCTTTTAAAAGCTGTTTATTGTTCTCTAAGCTGGCTTTAATTTTTTCTAGGAGATTATATGGAATCATTTTACCATTGATCTGAAACAGATAAAGCTCATGCAAGGTACGATTTACCTTGAGGGCTTCGTTTAATGCATTGCCTCCTTCAGTACTGAGACTGTTTTCTCCCAAATTAAGTTGCTTTAAAGTATTATTTGCCATTAGGGCTTCGGCTAGGGCCTTGCCTCCTTCATCACCGAGATCATTGTAATCCAGATTAAGTGCCTGCAGGGTACGATTTACCTTGAGAGCTTCGGCTAAAGCCTTGCCCCCCTCTGCATCGATTTTGTTGAAAACCAGATCAAGTTGTTGCAAGCCGTGGTTTACCTTTAGTGCTTCCGCTATCGCCTTGCATGCTTCAATACCGAGATTATTGTTATCTAGATTAAGTTGCAGCAAGGTACTATTCACCTTAAGAGATTCGACTAATACAATACATCTCTCATCTCCATAAAAACCCGTTCCTGTCACTGTATCATTTGCCGCCAGATCAAGATGCTGCAAAGTACGATTGACCTTTAAAGCTTCGGCTAGCGCCTTCCATCCTTCAACTCTGATATAATTTGACGACAGTTTCAGTTTCTGCAAGGTATGATTTACCTTTAAGGCTTCGGCGAGTATCTTGCATCCTTCAGTACCAATATTATTAAACCCTAGATCAAGTTGTAGTAAGGTACGATTTACCTTGAGGACTTCAGCAAACGCCTTGCATCCTTCAACCAAGAGAGAATTACCATATAAAACAAGTTGCTGCAATGTACGATTGACCTTAAGGGCTTCGGCTAGCGCTTTGCATACTTCAGGATGGAGTTTGTTTTGACCAAGATCTAATTCGTGTAAGGTACGATTTATTTTTAAGACTTCGGCCAACTCATTGCCTGCTTCCGCACCGATATCGTTATTACTCAGATTCAGTTTCAGCAAGGTACTATTTATCCTTAGGGCTTTAGCTAGCGCCTTACCTCCTTCTGCACCAAGTTCGTTATAACTCAGAATAAGTACCTGCAAGGAACTATTTACTTTTAGGGCTTCGGCTAACGCTATGCCTCCTTCAACACCAAGATGGTTGGAATAAAGATCAAGTTTCTGCAATGTACGATTTACTATTAGGCCTTCGGCTAGTGCTTGGCCTCCTGCAGTACCGATATTGTTCTCCTTCAAGTAAAGTTGCTGCAAAGTACGATTTACCTTAAGGGATTCAGCAAACGCCTTGCCTCCTTCTATACCGATCTTATTGGACGTCAGATCAAGTTGCTGCAAGGTACGATTTACCTTAAGGGCTTCGGCTAAAACCCTACTTTCTTCAGCATCAAGATTGGAACACACAGAAAGTTGCTGTAAGGTATTATTTACCTTTAAGGCTTCGGCGAGCGCTGTTACACCACCTGCAGTTCTCAGATAATCTACTATAAATCTACAGTTAGTGAGTGTAGAATCATTTTTATGCAAGCGTTGAATATCATCTGAGCCGAAACGGGAAATATAAGTTACTATCATAAAAGCGTCCTTATTTAGGTTAGAGGGCTTGAACAAGTAATCATAACACAGAGCAACATCCTTGCGGCTCAGCAGGCTTGCGTTTCAAGGCTTTTTGTCCACTCCTGAGGTCGTCAAGATGGCCTGCATGCTCATCAGTAAGGTGCGTCAGGGTCGTGACTTGACCGTGAATAGCATTCACTTGATGCCGAAGATCGGCAATATCTTCTTGCACAGCGCCAGCACCGCGTCCATGAGAGGCGCTAGTGGCACTTGCTAGTAGTTGTGCGGAATTGCCTCCGGGCACCACTGTGTCATCGGCTCCTAAATCTTTGGCCATCTTTTTTGCCCTTGCCGCTTCTTCTTCTGCTCGTACTGCTTTTTCTTGTGCTAGTTGCGCACTCTTCTCAGCTTCCACCATCCTTTGTCGCATCTGCTGCATCTCTCGTTGCATCTCAGAAAATGCCTGTGTCAAGCTTGGTGCTGAAGCCTCGACTGCAGCTGTTGGATATGCCGCTGTTATTGCTCCGGGTCCGGCTGATACTGGCAGCGCCGCTATTGGCTGATAGACAAAACCCGCCCCAAGCAGAACCGTCAAAAGCTCTGGAATCGTAGGATTGAGTTTAGGCCTGCCTTCTTTAATGGCAGTTAGAATGGCCCTGCAATCTTCCACTGCTTTGCGTTTGACAGGATTATCGATATCACTAGCCAAGATAGCCGCCTGAGCATTGCGTAGGCCCTCCTTGACTTTGGCTACAACGCCTTTTGGCTGAATAGAGATTCGCTTCAATGTAGTTTCTTGCGCTAAGGTGAGCTGACGAGCCAGCATTCCAAGGTTTTTGAATGCAGTTTCCAGATCGGGAAATAGAAGAGCTAAGCGCTGTACCATATGTTTTCTATCTCTGTCGTTCCATGCATGGACAATCTCTTCAATGAGTGCTGTAGCCACGCCAATGCCCGGAACATGCGTTCCTATTTTATTTAAGCCACTGGCAATATAGTCAGAGGTGTTGTAATCACTATTTTCGACCATTCCGCTATTAATCGATTGACAGGCCAGCCATGTGCCCGTAAGAAGACGTGAAAAGTATTGAAAATATGTGTTGAGCATTGGATCTGTCTCGATGCGCGCCATTTCCCCTTCGAGATGGCGAGTTTTGGCTTCGATTTCAAAAAGGTGTTGCAGTTGAGCCGCTCGACCTTCTAAAGCTTGTAATGCAACTGCATCCATAGTTTCCAGGGTTCTAGCTGCAGCTGCAGCGCGATGTACATCAGCTGCAGCCGGAAGCGCTCTCAGTTTATCGAGATCTGCAGGAGCAAGGAAGGGGGTTACTGCAGCAAGCTGCTTAACCTCTAGTTCCTGTTTTGCAGGCAGGGGCTGTACAAGGCTAACAGGTTTTGGTTGGGGAACTCCGGCAGGTAAAGGTAATGCAGCCTGAATAAGTGCAGGCACCTTCCGAGCATTTTTTTCCTTTTCCTCTTGCGCTTTTGCAAGCTGTTTATTGCGTTTTAGGCTAGCATTTATTTCCTTTTCAAGATCTTCTGGAATATTAATCAGGCTAAGGTCTAACAAAGTACGATTTATCTGTAGGGCTTCAACAAACGCCTTGGCGCCTTCAATACCTAGCTTGTTTTTAGACAGATATAGCTTTTGCAATGTACTATTTATCTTTAAAGCATTGGCTAACTCTATGCCTTCTTCAGTACTAAGGTCATCGCGACCGAGAAAAAGCAACTGAAGTGTATGATTTACCTTCAAGGTTTGGGCGAACGCCTTGATTACTTCAGCATTGAGATTATTGGACCATAAATTTAGTGTCAGCAAGTTACGATTTACCTTAAGGGCTACGGCTATCGCTTTACCTCCCTCAGCACCAAGTATGTTGCTCTGCAGGCTAAGATCTTGTAACGCTCGATTTACCTTTAAGGCTTCGCCTAATGCCTTGCCTCCTTCAGTACCAATTTTATTGCCATATAGATCCAATCTCAACAAAGTATGATTGACCTTGAGGGCTTCGGCTAATGCCTTACCTACTTCGTCACCGAAATTATTGCTACTCAGGACGAGTTGCTGCAGGGAACGGTTGACCTTGAGGGCTTCAGCTAACGTCTTACCTACTTCATCACCGAGATTATTGAAGCTCAATCCAAGTTTCTGCAAAGTATGATTTACTTTTAGGACTCCAGCTAGCGCTTTGCCTGCCTCGGCATCAAATCGGTTGTTCTGATTCAAACTAAGCTCCAGCAAGACACTGTTTACTTTTAAGGCTTCAGCGAAGTCTTTGCCTGCTGTTGCACTTAGATTGCAATCGGCTAGATCAAGCTTTTGCAATGTACGATTTACCTTTAAGGCTTCCGCTAGTTTCCATCCTCCTTCAGCAGTGAGATTATTGCGACTAAGATCCAGTTGTATCAAAGTACAATTTACCTTTAAGGCTGCGGCTATTGCTGTGCCTACTGGGTTACCGAGAGCGCCCTTCTGCAAATTAAGATACTTCAAAGATTTATTTACCTTTAGGGCTTCTCCGAACGCCCAAGCTACCTCTTTATCGATACGGTCGAGCCTTTCTTCAAAGCCATCTTCGAGATCTAATACAAGCGGCCTACCTATACCATTATTTTGCAGATTAAGTGTGTGCAAGGTATGATTTACTTTGAGGGCTGCGGCAAATGCTTTGCCTGCTTCAGAACGAAACTCGTTGCTTTCCAGATTGAGTTCCTGCAAACTACTATTTACCTTTAGAGCTTCGGCAAACGCAATGCCAACTCTATCATTGAGTTTGCTGTGAGTCAGATGCAGTGTCAACAAGGTACGATTTACTTTTAATGTTTCTGCAAATGCATTGCCTGCTTCATCACTGACACTCTTCAGAATTAGTTGCTGCAAGCCATAATTTACCCTTAAGGCTTCTGCTATTGCCTGACATCCTTTACTTTCGAGAGTGATATATAGTTCTAGACGCTGCAAGGTGCGATTTACCTTTAAGGCGTTTGCTAGCTCTAATATTCCTTCATCAACACGGAGTACTATCCCTCCCAGAGTAAGCTTCTGTAAAATGCGATTTATTTTGAGAACTTCTGCAAGTGCTGTTACACCACCCTGCGAGTTCAGTGAATCTTTATGTACCCAATATTCAGTCAACGTAGGATCATTGTTATGCAAGCGTTGGATATCAGTTAAACCCATAAGAGTTACCTTTGTTAAATTATAGATGGCTAGTCGCTAGATTTAATCATAGCATGACTTAATAGAGCAAAGGCTTTCTACGTTCTTAGGGAACAGTGATTACGTCCTTAGATTGTAGAGCCTCTTTCCTAGTTTACGCTGAGGTCTTCCGGGATCATTGACATGGCTGCGTACTTGCCGCCCATCTGCTTTAAGAGGTTCGCCCAGATTTTGTCCGGGGGCATGTGAAACAAGATTTCCGCTGAGGCAGGATAAATAAACCAACCCCCATCCAAAAATTCACGTTCTAATTGCCCTGCAGCCCATCCTGAATAGCCAAAACATAAATTGATATAAGGTCCATTAGCATCGCTGACAGCTTCTTGCAAAAATTGCAGATCGCCTCCCAAATAGACGCCTTCACAAATTTCTAGGGTTTGCTGAGGAATTTTGTCGCTGGTATGCAAAAGCATCATCTGATTGGTCTGTACAGGCCCTCCTGCACGTATGGAGATGTTGCTGTTTTCCAAACTATTTAAACTTAACAGTTCTTCAGGCAGATCCAGTTCCAACTTTTTATTGATGACAAGACCAAAGGATCCATTTGCATTGTGCTCGCACACTAAGATCACAGCTCGAAAAAACAGCCCTATATCTACATCTGGGGTTGCTATGAGAAGGGTTCCTTTTGTAATCTGAGAATAAACCATATATTACCTTAACTCCGTCTGGCTCACTTCACATTCTATGAGCTGTTCATTATACATTTCTAATGACTCTTGCAGGTTGCTGACACGCCTCATCAACTCTGCAAACACTTTCATAAACTCCCCATTGTCTAGGTAGAAGCATGGGTCGTCAGAGCATGACCAACAAAATTCGGTGGCTTCCAAAACCATCGTCACCCGCGCCAAAGAGGTGGTGATCTGATCGAGTTCGTCATTGAAATAGTTGCGGAATTCTTGTGGGGTCGATAACTTCTGCAACAGGTTCATGCGGCGCGCCCTTAAGCGCTGCCATGCTTTATCTTGATGGAACATCAAACCATAATGATTGACATCGTCCGCAACTGTTTCAGCTTTGTTCAGCAACGCTTTTATATTTAGATAGAGATCATCATTGGTTAATAATTTTCCGACAGAACCTTCTCCTTGACTAACTCTTTTTACGATCACATGGGTGTCCGCTGTTAAACTCTTTGCATTGGACATGGTCGCATCCAAATTCACTAAAGCTGTGTCTACGCTATCCCATGTAGTGGGTAAGCGAGCCGCAACTTGATCAGAGACGTCGGAAACATTATTCAATACTGTGGACCACTCGTCAGGCCTGTTTAAAGCGGTGGTGATGTCGCTTAAATTTTCGGCAACATCGCCGATGTGCGGGATAAATTTCGATTCTCTTAGGTCTCTCAATGAGTCTGAAGCTAGTTCAAGTACCGTATCGAATTTGCCTGCAACAGTTTTCAGCTCTTTCATGGTGTCTTCTAAGGAACCACCTTCCACGGCATATAGAATTTCGCCTTTCGGCACGAGTTCAGGCTTCTGGCCAGGTTTTGGAGCCATAGGCATGATCGAAACCGTGCGTTCACCTAATAGTCCTGATGTTCGCAGAGTGATCTCATCGGTATTATAAATGCGAATATTAGAGTCCACCGCGAGTTCTAGTTCATAGACATAGATGCGTCCATACTCATCTTTAGGGCCTTCTCTGCCATCCTCAAGGTCTGTGATCGAGAGCACTTCCCCCACTTGTTTTCCGGCAAATGTCACCTTAGTGCCGGGATTCACTTTATCGATATCAGAAAAGCGCACGGAAATGACCTGGCCCTCGTCTCCGATATTTGGGTGCAGAAACAGCAAGATAAAAATGACAATCGCGAGTGCCGTTAGGACAAAGATACCTATGATCATGTTCTTAACTTGGTCAATCATACACGCCCTTCAAAGATGCCTTTTCGAAAAAAGATTGTATCAGTGGATCTTCTATATGAAAAAACTGTTCTTTTGAAGCAATCTTTTCAATTTTTCCTTCATGGTGCAAAGCGAGTCGATCTCCCACTTCCAAAGCTGAACGCAAATCATGCGTCACCACGATGCTTGTCGCCTTCAACTCTTCCTTGGTTTTGTTGATCAGTTCATTAATGTGCACAGATGTGATGGGATCAAGGCCTGCTGTAGGTTCATCGTAAAGGATAATGGCTGGCTCATAAATAATGACACGCGCCAAGGCTGCGCGTTTTTTCATGCCTCCAGATATTTCTGAGGGCATCTTTTTTTCGCTTCCTTCCAAACCCACCATCTGCAAAGCCTTCCTAGCACGCTCTTGCAACTCTTTTTCAGGAATCTTCTCATGCTGGCGCAAATAAAAAACGGTGTTTTCCTCAATAGTCATGGAGTCAAAAAGCGCAGCATTCTGAAAAAGCATCCCCATCTTCTTAACATCCTTAAAGCGCTTTTGAATGGGAATGTCAATGATTGAAGTGCCATTAATTTCAACAAACCCTTTATCCGGTTTTTCAAGACCGATGATCTGCTTCAATAAAACGCTTTTGCCCACTCCTGATCGCCCTAAAATGACCAGCGTTTCGCCTTCAAAGACATCTAAGGAAAGTCCTTGCAGAACTTTAAATGGACCATAACTCTTCCACAAATCGTGGACATGGATCATCGGCTTATGTTTTTCTTGCTCTTGAGCTACCATCCAAACGCTTCCTGAAAATATTCGTAAGAGTTGTTAAGACCCAGCGTAAGAAGAAAATTGCCGATTAATATGACAATATAGCAGACCACAACGCTGTTTGTGGTTGCACGCCCTACGCCGGCTGCTCCACCCTTTGTTGTGATCCCACGATAACAGCAAATGGTGATGATTATAATTCCAAATACGAGCCCCTTTACAATGCCGCTAAAAACATCAAAATTGTCGACATGGTCAGGAAGAGGATCGAGAAAAGAGCTGGGGCTCATGCCATAGTAGTAAACGGCGATCATGTACCCACCCATAATGCCCATAATGCAACTGAAAATGGTTAAAAGCGGCAACATGGAAATCCCTGCAATAAAACGTGGAGCCACAAGATAGCGTAAGGGATTCACCGCCATGGCGCGAATGGCATCCACTTGCTCCGTCACGTTCATCGTACCTAGCTCCGCACAAATAGCTGCTCCCACTCGACCTGTAACCATGAAAGCGGTCAAAACGGGGCCAAGTTCTACTAACATCGCCTTAGTGACCATAAGCCCTGTAGCACTAGCTAGGCCCTTGTCGGAAAGCTGAAAGAAGGATTGCGCGGCCAATACCATGCCTGTCGAAAAGCCTGTAATAGCTACTACAGGCAATGATCCAACGCCAATTTCATACATTTGGTCTCGGATCAAGCTCCATTGTGGAGGTCTTTTAAGAGTCACCCAAATCACAGATAAGATCAGCAGAAAGTAGCTTCCTAATGATTCTGTAAACTTGGTCATCCTTTGGGTATATGTCATAGATGTAAAGATGTAGCGGAAAACCTAATTTTAGGAAAGACAGAAAGAAAGGATGAAGGCTAAAGGATGAAGGATGAAAAAAAGTAACTTGCTTAGCTTGTGACTGCTCTTTATGCCTTAATTAAGGACTGAAAAAACTGTCACCCTCTAAACGTGTAACTTTTTTCATCCTTCATCCTTTAGCCTTCATCCTTTTTTTGAAACCGCTCCACAATCAACTGCAATGGCGGCGATCTTTCCGGTTGAAAAATGGGGCCTTCAATAATCACTGATGAATTATTTTGCACAGCCTGCTGAAATTGATCTTTAAGCTGCGGATTTGGTAAATGCGTCTCGGGATTAAACTCGATGACATAACGGGTTTGCTGCGGTGTGACTGGCCCAAGAAGGACAAAACGTGTTTCGTCCCCTTGAGATACAAACACAAAATTGTTTCCCTGTTGAATGATATGCCCGCGTGCGCGCATACGAAAATCTAAAATGCTCAAACCTATCATCGACATTGCCGTATTTATGGGAGGAAATGTAAAGGGAACATCCGGCTTCCATCGCAATGTGGCTTGGCCGGCGGCTTGATTAATTTGTACATCTTCTACGCCGGAAATTCTAACAAATTGCTGCTGCAAGCCCTGAACACAAGAGGGCAAAATACATAGTGCAGGGGTCCATTTAATGATAACATGCTGAATTTCAGCTTGCAAAGATTGAACGCAAAAAAGAATGGCAATGATTAGGCTAACTACCGTCGTCCTCGTCTTCATCCTCATCCTCCTCTGACTTGGATTTAGAATCCGGAGCAGTTTTCCCTTGATGTTTCTGCATACAAAGGGCGAATCTTTTCGCTTTCTGCTGTTGAATATCCTCTAGCATAGATTGAATTTGCTTGTCATCTGAAATGCCATTTTCTTTCATAACGGCCGAGAAATTCTCAACGAGTGTTTCACGAAATAGCTTTACTGCTGTTTGTCTTTGCTGAGGGTCCTTTAGAGGATTTGGGTTCATTTTAGAAGCTTTCGACTCTACTATCTTAATAATCTCTTTGTCGCGAACGGCTAAATCTCGATTAATCGCATCCCATTTTTCTTTGGGAACGTTAAAACGATTCATGGTCTCTTTTACAAAAATAGCCGGAAAATAGGAAAGCAGTATCTCTTGAGAACAATCTTCATCTTGAACAGGTGCATCAACAGCGTGAACAAAAAAACTTCCTACGATTCCACTAAAATACAGTAAAAATTTGATTTGTTTGATGAGAGTTTTCACTAATTCACCTCCGTTAAAAAGGAATGGCCACCTTTCTAACAGAGCAAAGACCCTAATGTCAAGAATCTTCTTGCCGTTTTGTTGGGCGAATCTCTATCCCCAGACACGATTCGATATAATCTTTTTGTCCTAGTTGAATATATTCGAACATCTCGCGAGTGTCACTGGCATTCGTAATATTATGCAAATTCATCACCTCTCGAAAAATCTCATAAAGCACTTCCCATAATATTTTTGCCGCCACAGGGGCATTGAAAGGGTTCTGTAAGGGGTTATGAATGCCATAGCGTTCCGCGCGCTCTTTAACTCTTCGTGGAACATCTTTAGAGCGTTCCTCTAGCTGCTGATTGACCAAGAACCATTGACTTTGATACACATTATGCGCGCTTAAAGCTTGTCCAACAAGTTCGGGCTTAAAAAAATATAATTGTAGATCTCGATAACATACAGGCTGATCATCATAAGCATGCAAGGCTTGAAATAGCAGTAGAATAGAAAAAGCTAGGAACTTAAAGTACGTGCGGTTTATATCCATAGTTACTAAATAGCAGGAAACCAAATGATTATCAATGGAAAGAATATTGCCTCCCAAATTCAGGAGGAATTACGTGAAAAACTTTCCCTGCTAAAGGCTCGTAAGCCCGCTCTGGCTATGGTTCTTGTAGGCTCTCATCCTGCCTCGCAAATCTACGTGAGCCGCAAAGCCAAAGCGTGTGAGGAAGTAGGCATTCTTTCCATCAGGCGCCTTCTGCCCGAAAGCATTTCTGAAACCAAACTGCTCCAAGAAATTGATACATTAAATGAAAATGAAGATATTGACGGGATATTGGTTCAGCTGCCCCTCCCGGTTCATATGAATCCCATGAAGGTCATCCAACATATTTCCCCAGATAAAGATGTGGATGGCTTGCACGCCATCAATGCAGGCAAGCTTCTTGTGGGCGACGAAACCGGTTTCGTGCCCTGTACACCATTGGGGATTAAGGTTCTTCTCGAGAGATCAAAGGTCGCTGTACAAGGAAAACATGTTGTAGTGGTGGGCAGAAGCAACCTCGTAGGCAAACCGATCGCAGTTCTTTTGATGCAAAATGCGCCCGGCGCCAATGCCACAGTCACCATTGCGCACAGTCAAAGCCACGATCTACCCGCCATCTGCCGAACAGCAGATATACTGATTGCAGCCATGGGCAAGCCCCAATTCATCAAAGGCAATATGGTCAAAGAGGGCGTGGTGGTAGTGGATGTGGGAATTAATAAGGTCGGAGAACGCATCGTGGGCGATGTGGATTGGGATACGGTCTCGCCAAAATGCTCTTTGATCACGCCCGTACCAGGCGGGGTAGGTCCCATGACCATCGCTATGCTCCTTAGCAATACTTTAAAGGCCTTTGAAAGAAGGGTCAAGGATGAGGGAGGAGAAAGGATGAAGGATGAGGGATGAAGGATGAAAAAAAATTGACTTTTGTCCTTAATTTCCCTGCGGTCCTTGTGCTATTGTGGCTTGTTTTATCTGGCTGTTCGCAACAGCCTTCCGTTCTTTCTGGAAAGGCTCTTACAGTGCCCTACACCATTATTATTGGTTCCTCACTATCTGCTAAACAGGAAAAAGAAATTGTCGAAATGCTTCAAATCGTGTTTGAAGAAATCGATCTGGTTTTTAATGACTGGAATCCCCACTCAGAAATTTCACAGCTAAATCATCTTAAGGGCAATGTAGAGGTTCCCATTTCTTCAAAGTTGGAACACCTCTTTCAAAAGATCGACAAGATAGTCAAGTTAACAAAAGGCCTTTTTGATCCTACTGTGGGGGGCCTCTCGAAGCTATGGAAAAATGCGCTTGAGCAAGGGATGCAGCCCAATGAAGCAGCCCTTGCACAAGCGCGAAAAGCAGTTGGCTGGGAAAAAATACATTTTGAGAAAGGTGTCTTCTATAAAGATAATGACGATACACAAATCGACTTGGGTAGTGTTGTCAAAGGGTATTGCGTTGATCTGATCATTGAAAATCTTCAACGTATTGGCTACGAAAATGCCCTGGTAAATTGGGGAGGCGAAGTACGGGCCAACGGCAAGCACCCTGAAGATAGGCCCTGGAGGGTGTTTATTAGCAATTCAGGAAACAATGACCCAAATGCCTCTTTGGGTGAAGTGGAGTTGCTTGATCAGGCTGTGGCCACTAGCGGAAACTATTTGCAAAAATGGACGATTGTGCATAAAGGCACACCGATCACCTACACACATATCATTCATCCTCAGACAGGTTTTCCATTGATCGTAAACGAAAAGTCCATTGCTAGCATTAGTGTGGTGGCGCCTACTTGCTTTATGGCAGATGCTATGGCGACGGCTGGTATTCTTGGTTATGAGATAGATGAACCTGAATGCATTCATTACATACGTTCCTCGTGGCGCTGAGAAAGCAGCGTAATAAAGCTGCGGAAATCGTCTGTGCTGCGCACGCCTTCGAGCCACTCATCATGCAAAAGATCATCTATCGGCGGAAGCACATTGGCTGATTGCGCCTTTTCGATAAAATGCATCGAGGCAGCAAAATTTCTGGTCAACGAATAAAGACAGGCAAGATGATAAGCGGCTATGCTCTCTCCCATGGAGAGCGAGTACACAAATTTCTCCTCAGCCTGATCATAATAAAATTTGGTTTTCTCAGGGTCGTAATCTCCTTCAGAAAGTTGAGCTAAATTCAACAATGCTAAACCACATTCATTCCAAGCGATCCCATCTTCGCTATCGCGGTTCAAAATCACGTGAAAATGCTCCAGAGACTTGTGAAAAGACTCCACATCGCTGCTGGCTTCGCCCAAGTGCGATAGCGCTATTGCCAAATTATAACGAGCATGCGCATAAGTGGGATCCTGCCTCACAACATGGCTCAGGACCTGTACAGCACGTTCGTAGTCGCGCGCCGAACTTGTGAAATCTCCTAAGAAGTCCAAAGCGCACCCATAGTGATACAAGAGGATCAGGTCGGGATTCAGCAATATTTCGCCTATCTCTTTGCTGTTGAAAGCCCTTTCAAACTTGTCTAGGGCACTTTCTAGGGTGGATTGATCATGCGTGAGTTCTGACAACTTCATTAACGTGATTCCCCAATCATTCCAGAACTGTGCGATAGGATGTGTCGAACACTCAAGCGCCTTGGAACAGCATCTTGAAGCTTGTTCGAGGCTTTCAATGTCTTCTTTTAGCTCGCCAACCGCAAAATGCGCCAAGGCTTTACTGTACCAAAGTAAAGGGCTGCGCGGATTTAAGCTCAAT